>Ga0070730_10002891_pt1 | contig 15557 bp, 9 predicted proteins | sample Coa_R1_3_FD_66447 | JGI IMG/M metagenome (GOLD analysis project Ga0070730, IMG submission 66447) | Surface soil microbial communities from Centralia Pennsylvania, which are recovering from an underground coalmine fire - Coalmine... | ecosystem: Environmental > Terrestrial > Soil > Unclassified ...
GTTTGATTTTTTCGTCCTCACTTTTGCCTTAGAACACATCGGCCGAGAGTTCGGCAAAACGCACGCCGACATGGCGCTGACCATCATGGCCACTCTCGCCACAAGGTGGATTGGGGCGATTATCTTCGGCTTGCTCGCCGATCGCTACGGACGGCGGATTCCGCTAATCGTCAACATTCTGTACTACTCGCTCATCGAAGTTCTCTCGGGCCTTGCTCCGAACTATCGCGTGTTTTTCTTCCTGCGCTTGCTGTACGGAATCGGCATGGGAGGCGAGTGGGGCGTGGGCGCTTCGCTCACGATGGAATCGATTCCGCCAAAATGGCGCGGACTTGTTTCAGGATTTTTGCAAGAAGGCTACGCGCTTGGGTACTTGCTGGCAGCGGTGGCGTACGGCTTCATCTATCCGCATTGGGGATGGCGCCCGCTCTTTTTTGTTGGCGGATTTCCGGCGCTGCTCACGCTTTTTGTTCGCGCGAAAGTCAAGGAGCCGGAGGCTTGGCATCGTTCACGCACGGACTGGATGAGTTATCGCCGGGCGATTTTTGGAAATCTGCGGCGCTTTGTCTACCTGGTCCTTCTGATGGCCATGGTGAATTTCATTTCACACGGGACGCAGGATATGTACCCGACGTACCTGCAGAGCCAGCATGGTTTCAGCCCGGAGGGGACGTCGTACATTACGGCAATTGCCATGTTCGGTGCGATCCTCGGCGGGCTGGCATTCGGATATTTTTCCGACCACAAGGGGCGCCGCCGCGCGATGGTGACGGCGCTGCTCTTCGGCTGCTTGCTCATTCCCATGTGGGTGTTCGCGCCAAACTTCTGGATCATGCTGGCGGGAGGATTTCTCATGCAATTCATGGTGCAAGGCGCGTGGGGAGTGATTCCCGCGCACATCAACGAACTCTCGCCAGACGCGTTGCGCGGTTTCTTCCCCGGCCTTGCGTACCAGCTTGGCGTGCTGATCGCATCCGGCAGCGCCTATTTCGAGGCGCGCATGGCCCAATCCATGGATTATAGCCGCGCCATGGGCCTCTTTGCGCTGATCGTTCTCGTTGCCGGCGCCATCGTGGTTTGGTTCGGCCCCGAAGAGCATCGTGTCGAATTCGGGCGCGGCGGCTGATTTGCAAACGTGTGATGAGTCAAAAAATGGCGCCGCCTCGGAGGAGATTTTAGAGCCTTCGGCTTCCTGAGTGCGGCGTTTGTCTCGCGAAAGCCACTATCTAACACCAAGGCGCGAAGCGACAAAGCGCGACATCATCCGCGGGGTGGGTGGCTGTCGCTCATTGGCGCTTGCAGCCTGCGGACAGAAATCCTAGATTGGGCCTGCGGGCGTGAGGTTGATTCGCTCGAATCCTAGCGATCTCTGAAAACGAGGAGGCGACATGTCCAAAGCGATTTGCAGACTCCTGTCTATCATCATGAGCGTGTGGCTCTGCGCGATTCCCAGCTGGAGTACAGTTCAGGAAAGCAACAAGGCTAACCGCACAGGGGAAAGACAGCTGCCACCGATCCGAATGAATATCCCGCAGCCGAATACGATTCAATTCAATTGCAACAACCCACAGCACCTGACACTGAGCAATTTCCTTGCGGGCCTGGATCCGGACAAAGCGAGCACCATTCGTGTTTCAGGCACCTGTACCGAAAACCTGCACATCAACGGCATCAATCGGCTGACGCTTCTTGGCGCGCCGGGAGCAACAATCAATGATGCCTCCGGGGGCAACGATTTCGTGGTATCCGCAGCAAATACGCTGACGTTCGATTTCGAGGGCTTTACCATCAATGGCGGAGCAGCTGGCTTTGGCTGTCTGAACCACAGTACTTGCCTCCTGGCGGGGAACACCATACAGAATGCACAGGGGCCGGGGGTCATTGTTAATCGCTCCAATGCCATCCTCCAGGGCGACACGATTCAGAACAACGCCGGGCGCGGGGTATCGGCATTGAACGCAGCAAACGTCACCCTGGCCGGCGAAACCGTCCAAAACAACGGTGCAGCGGGAGTAGCCGCATTCTATGGGACCAATCTGAATGTGCAATTCTCCGTAGTCAATTTCAACGGCGGAGCGGGCGGAATTCGCGTTGTCGACCATTCGTCGCTTCGCCTGATCGACTCCACCATCCAAGGGAATCCGAATGGGGTGAGTCTCGAAAGTTCCTCTTTGGGGACGTTCGAGAACTTTGGCGTGGGCAGCACTATTACGGGAAATGCGTTTGCAGGAGTTCTGGTTCAGGATCAGGCCTTTGGAGATTTCTCGAACGGTCCGAATACAATTACCGGGAATTTGGGCGGCTTGGACGTAGCGTGTTTCGGTCAACTTCCCATAACTCTTAGTGCCACAACGTTGATTGGCAGTGGGACCACCAGCTGTCCCAATTGAATCTGCCGATCAACCAGGGCCAATAACAAGGAGGTAAGAACGCCCGACTCGCGGGACGGAACACATTCGCAAGGCGAGTTGTTGGAGTGCGACAAACGGCCGTGAAATTTCCGCTCCCACGGGTCGGGATTTGGGGATGAGAACACTGACGCTAGACGGACAATCTGCAAAAGTGAAGGAAGAAAGGGAAATCTGCAAGTTATCGAAAATTATGGCGCGCCCTGAGAGACTCGAACTCCCGACCTTCTGGTTCGTAGCCAGACGCTCTATCCAGCTGAGCTAAGGGCGCGCGGTGAATAAATTGTAGCACAAGGTTCGCAGCCGCCTCTACGCCGTCGCGCGAAGAACATCGGGGCCATTTTCAAAATGCCGCCGCGGCGCCAAGAATCATCCGCGAAGGCTCGCATTTCAGAGAGTTCTAATTTTCTGAAGGTGTAAGCACGATGCTGCGGAACGCCACGCGCCCTTTTTCGCTGCCTTGCAGATAGATCGGTCCGGGCAATTCTTCATGGCTGTCCAGCGCGCCGCCGGTGATGCCGGGAATTTCCTTGTTGTTGATGATGGTCTGCCCGTTTTGCACCACGGTGATCATCCGCCCCACGAACGTGATGTCATACGTCTGCCAGGTCCCCGGCTTGCGCGGCAACTCTGGCGCAGCCGCCAAGAAACCGTACACGCCTCCCATGTGATGGCTCGGCGGCTCCTCAATCGAGTCCGTTTCAATTTGCACTTCGTACCGTCCGCGCAAGTAAACTCCGCTGTTTGCATTCTCGCCGCAATTGAATTCCACGTGCAGCTTGAAGTCTTCGTATTTCCCGTCATTAATCAGCTCCGGTCCGTTCCCCGGCGTAATCAGCTCGCCATTTTCCACTTTCCAGACTTTCTCCGCGTTCGGATCGCTCATTTTCCAGCCCGTCAAATCTTTTCCGTTGAACAACGGAATCTCCTTGCCCCATTTCGGCGGCTTCGTGCGCGCCAATGCCGGCGCGCGTTCTCCCGCCCACCGCCACGTTTTGCTATCCGGACCATTCACTGTGCCTGACAAATTTTTCCCGTCCAGCGTCCCTTCAAATACCAAATCCGCCTGCGCGCCTTCTTCCTCCTTCGGCGAAACGAAGGTAAGCGTTCCGTTCGAAAGCTCCGCCTTCGGCAGCGGCCGCGCGTTTCCCCAGCGCCCCACAAATTGCGCCACCAAATGGCTGCCTTCCTGGCCCAGCTCGAGCCACGAAGGATACTCGCGACTCCCACCCTTCAGAGTCAAATCCCACCGCCCCAGAAACGCCTTGGCCGATTCGCCCGCCGGGGTCGTCGCCGCGCTTTCGAATCCTCCCGTGTGCCCATACGCCCAGGCTCCCATCGCCAGCGCCGCAACCGCCAAAGCCAAAATTATGTGTCGCGTTTTCATGACAGGAGCGCTCCTTTTGCCCGCAACATTGTTCTAGAAGCGAAAAGATACCGCAAACGATTTCTGCCAGCTACGCAAATTCTACCGCCTACGGCTCCGCGGATTCACCGCCGCTGTCGTCTCCCGCGTAATCAGCTCCGGCGGCACAGCAAACTCTTCCGGATAATCCTTGAACCCTTGCATGCGCTGCAACAAAATCCGCGCCGCCGTTTCCCCCATGTCGCGCAGCGGCTGCCGAATTGTCGTCAGCCTGGGCGTGTGATAGGCCGCCACCTGAATATCATCAAACCCAATCACCGACACATCTTCCGGCACGCGCAGATTCGCGTCGCGTAGCGCGCGAATCGCTCCAATCGCGGCGATATCATTAAACGACACAATCGCCGTGAATCGCCGTCCTTTTTGCAGCAGCTCCTGCACCACTGGATAGCCCAGCTCCGGCGAAGTCAAGTCCCGCTCCAGCTGAATCGTCAGGTCCCCCCGAATCTCCAGCCCCAATTCGCGCGCCACGCTGACAATACTCTTCCAACGGGCGTCCGAGTCCGCGCTGAACGGCTGCCCGCGCATAAACGCAATCTGCCGGTGCCCCAGCTGGTGCAAATGCCGCAGCGACAATTCCGCCGCGCGCTTATGATCCAGCACGACGTTTGTCACGCCAGCAATCCTGCGGTGACCCGCCACCGCCACCACCGGTACTGGCAACGCATGCGCCAGCGCCGTGTCAATCGTAATCAATCCTTCCGCGCCGCGCCCCAGCAGCAATCGCGGATACTCTTCGATCATGTCCGGCTTGTGCCGGTGATGCGCGCTGAAATAAAAATATCCCTCGCGCATCAAGTGGTCGCCGATGCCGCTCATCACCATGGTGTGGTAGCCGTCGCTCAGCTCTGGCACCAGCACGCCCACGGTGAACGTCCTCTGCTTTCGCAGCGAACGCGCCAGCAAGCTCGGCTGATAATTGAATTTCCGCGCCGCCGCTCGCACGCGCTCACGCGTCTCCGCGGGAATCGATCTCCCCGGAACATTATTCAGCACCACCGACACCGTCGCCGGGCACAATCCCAGGTAGTCCGCCAGAATTTTCAGGCTGACGGGCTTTTCGCCGCCGTTTTGCTTTTCCTTGCGCGCGGCCACTTCGGACTCCCCGCCATCTCCGCTGGGTTTGCGGTTTTCGCCCCCGTAGTGGCGGGTCTTCAGACCCGTTCTTTTTCCGTCTTCGTCGTTCGAGGGCTGCATAAGCATAACCTGAGCAGGAACTTGAAGCTTGACCTTCCTCCGCGCTTTGAAATGACCTGCGGCTTTTCTCGCTCTATTTGGGCACAATAACGATTTTCAAGCGCTCGAAAATCCGCAAGACAAACGTTTGTCTTAACCTTATTCAAAAAATTTCTTCTTGACAACACTTCTTTGATGAGGCCAAATGTCTGACAAAAGTTTGGGGGTCTCTGGGAAAGCATTGAAAGCCAAACGTCTCACGGCGCCTGTTTGTGGCATTGATCCGGCGATTGAACTCGGCCATTGCCGCGGTTCACTGGACAAATGCTTCCCACTCGCCCCGGTGCGCGGATCAGTCGAGAATATCGGTGCGCTCGAAGCGCCTTAAGCCAATTAAGCATTGAATGGCTTCAGCGCCGCTGTGCAGGAGGCAAGGAAATGCGTTTTGCTCGTTTTGTATCTGTCCCCTTCCAGTTCTTCGCTCGTCAATCTTTTTCACCTCGATACCTCGCTGCGGCCCGCTACCTCGCCGTAGCTCTCTTCGTTCTCGCCGCCGCCACCTCCGCGCTCTCCCAATCCGACCGCGGCACCATTGCCGGCACCGTCCTCGACTCTTCCGGCGGCGCCGTCACCGACGCTACTGTCACGGCGACAGAAACCGCAACCAATAGTGTCTACACGGCTACGACGGGACCGACAGGCGGCTATCGCTTCTTCGACTTGCGCGTGGGCGTTTACAATGTCTCGGTTTCCGCGAGTGGTTTCAAGAAAGTGGACAAGACCGGTGTAGTCGTACAAGTCAACTCGACCTCCTCGGTCGATTTCACGCTCGCGCCCGGCACCGTTTCCGAAACACTTACCGTAGTTGCTGACGCTCCCGCGCTACAAGCAGAAAGCTCGGACATGGGGACGATTGTGGATAAGAGGCAAATTGAAGACCTTCCCCTTGCCCTTGCGGCAAGCGGTCAAAGCCACTTACGGTCCGCCGAGGCTTTTATCTTTCTAACGCCCAACACCGTCGGCCCAGGGACGGCGAGCGACAATCCAACTTCAGGAGTCTTTGAATCGAAGTTGGCCGGTGGCCAGAATCTGGGTACGGAAGTGATCCTCGACGGTGCAAGCATTACCCACGCGGAACTCGGACCCACGTTCGATGAAAACGCGCCGTCAATCGAGGCGATCAACGAGTTCAAAGTTACGACCTCAACGCTCTCACCGGAATTCGGCCGTACTTCGGGAGGAGTTGAGAGTTTTACGACTAAGTCCGGCACGAACTCCTACCATGGCGCTGGTTTTGACATACTGCATAACGATAAATTGAACGCCATACCCTGGAATGCTAAGTTGCCGGGCCGCGGGGACGTTAAGCCCACCGACCATCAAAACGATTTTGGCGGCAACTTGGGTGGTCCGGTCCGTGTCCCTAAACTCTATAACGGCCGCGACAAGACGTTTTTCTTTTTCTCTTGGGAGCAGTATCGTAACAACCAGGGGACAAACCCGAATCCCATCACTCTGCCAACCGACAAGGAGCGCACGGGCGATTTCTCGGCCCTCCTAGGGACAACGCCAACACCCACTGGCCAAATCAATCCGTGCGACAATACCCCGATCCTCGTTGGACAAATTTTCGATCCGTCAACACCCTCTTGTCCCACTGGATTTGTAGGCGGCCGAATTGCCTTTCCCGGAAATAAGATCACAAATCTCAGTCCCGTCGCGCAAAAAGTCCTTTCCTATCTGCAAGTCCATCCCAATCTCCCTGGGACCCTGGGTGGACTCACCAATAATTTCATCTACCGCACCAGCATTCCTATTGTGGATACCACGATATCGTTCCGCATCGACCAGAATTGGGGAACCAACAACAAATTCTTCTTCTCTTACAGCAGCCGCGACCAGGAGCAGTTGAACGGCTCACCTTCCATACCTCCTCCGCTCGACCAAAACTTTTTCAAATCGCGCGTCTCTCACTATAAACGCTTCGGCTGGGACCGCACGCTTAGCACGACTCTCTTCAATCACTTGACTGTCGGTCTTAACCGCTTGTATGACCCCAGCAGAGGTGAAAGCATCACGGGACAGGACTGGCCGCAGACCCTAGGGATTTCTGGTGCGAGCGGTATCACCTTTCCGGTATTCACTTTTCACGCCAACAACCTAAACATTGGATACCAGGGGTTCAGCGCCGGCAATGCTGACATAGCCATTCCCAATAGCTTAATTGTCGCAGACAGCTTGTCTTGGATTAGAGCCCGGCATGCGTTTCGCTTCGGGTTTGAGTGGCGCGCCTCCCAATATTCCAGGTTCAATGTCAGCACTTCGCCAAATTATGACTTTTTTGGCTTCCAGACCGCCTTCTCGCCCGGCGACGCCAACACAGGCGATCCTTTCGCCAGTTTTCTACTCGGCTTGCCAGGCGGTGAAAATCTGTCCCAGCGTTCCGTTGTTCCTCGCTGGAACCAGTATTACTACGCCGCTTACGTCGAAGACGATTTTAAGTTTCGCAGTAATCTTACTTTCAACCTCGGTTTTCGCTACGACGTGGATACTCCACGGCATGAGGCCCATGGCGCCCAATCTGTTCTTGACCTGACGGCGCCCAATAACGGCACGGCAGCCATACCAATTTCCCCTGCCATCCCAGGGGCCCTGGTTTACGGATCCAATGCTACTGGCGCCAAGACCTACTTTAAGGACCTCGCGCCGCGTATTGGCTTTGCGTATGCTCCGCAAAAGCTGTTCGGACGCGAATGGCTTCGCAACACGGTAATCCGCGGCGGGTACGGGATTTACTATGCGGCCCTGTTTTACACCGACTTTGGTGACGGGATGCAGAGCGGCAGCACGGTCAACCCTAGCTTCTCGTCGCCGGACAACTTTACGCCTGTTTCCGTGGGAGGCAAAGGCTCACTCGACACTGGCTTTCCCTCATTCCCACCCCCAACAAATGTGAACGACCCGGCACTGTTGAACGGCGGGTTCCAAGGAAGCCCTAACTATGCAGCGCCCAGCTATGGTCGGCCCGGCATGGTGCAGAACTGGAGCTTCGAAGTCCAGCACCAGCTTGCCACCGACCTCATCTTCAGCTTGGGCTACATTGGGAACCATGCTACGCGCTTAAATTCGAACCTTGAACAACTCAATGCCATCGATCCGAAATATATGCCCTTGGGGCTCAAGCTAAAGGATCCCGTAATGAGTCCGCAGGGTCAGGCTACGTTGGCAAGTTTGGGAATCACCAGCGTGCCTCTTTGGTTCGAACAGTTGTACGGTCCGAGTGGAAATGACCTTGTTGGCCAGTTACTGTTGCCCTTTCCCCAGTACCAGTCTGGTGCTGTAGGTTCGGCCAGCGGCATCACGACCAATTGCTGCCTGGAAAACTTGGGACAATCGACCTATCACGCGCTGGAAGCAAAACTGGAGCGCCGCTTCCGCAATGGATTGAACCTCCTCGCATCGTATACCTTCTCAAAGACTCTGACGGATGCAGACAGCGCGTATGCGGGGCTCACGGCTTTCAACAGCTCGGACACATTTAACGCGCAGAATCCGCGCGATCTAAGGTCGGAAAAGGCGTTGAGCTATCAAGACGTCCCTCACATGCTCGTGCTGAGCTACCTCTATGAATTGCCCGTAGGCAAAGGAAAGAAATTCCTAAACAAGGGTGGGGTAGCGGACAAGGTGTTGGGAGGCTGGCAAATCGGTGCTGTCCAACGTTACCAGAAAGGCGTACCCTTTATCCCATTCGCAAACGATGCGAACTTCGCAGGTATCGCATTCGGAACCCCCAACCCCCGTTTAAGCCGCGTTCCTGGCCAGCCTTTGCTCGCTCCCGACGCGTCTTCCTACAATCCATTCCTGGGCGGCAGCGGATGCACCCCAAATGCGGATGGCACATTTTCGTTTGGTGGAACGAATCATTACTTTAACTGCGCTGCCTTCTTCGATCCAAACGCGACAAATCTTGTAGCTGCCCGTGGCTACGCGTTCGGCGACCTGCCTAAGACCTTCGGCAACATCCGAAGTCCGGGTTACGTAAACGAGGACTTCTCCCTCATCAAACGTTTCACCCTGTATGAAGCGCACGTGCTGTCCTTCAAAGCTGATTTTGTAAACGCGTTTAACCGGCACACGTTGGGCCGCGGAGATGGCTGCGTAACTTGCGATACCTTTGGTCAGCCCGGTTCTCAATTCGGAGGTGGCCCGAACGTCCTCAATGGACAGAAAATGGTTCAGCTGACGTTCCGCTACCAATTCTGAGCCGCGTTAGAATACAAGAACGTGAAGAAGCCTCCCTCACTTGTGCGGGAGGTTTTTTCGTCTCCCAGACACTCGCAAATAGATGGAGGCGGTACACTTTACCCATGGCCGTGTTTGCTCCAAGCCGCTGGCGCATTAAAGTCACAAAGTTCATCTTTTGTCTCTTAGCCCCTCTTCTCTATCCGGGCAGGCAGCTTGCCGCTCAATTGCCGCCGGAAGCCTCAACGATTTTCACCCAAGCATCAAACGCGATGCGCCAGGGAGACTTAAACAAGGCAGGCGATGGGTTTGCCGAAGTCGCAAAACTGGCTCCAGCTTTTGCGGAAGCCCATTTCAACCTTGGTCTTGTGCGTGAAGAACAGGGCCGCCTGGACGAAGCGATTGCCAGTTTTGAAAAAGCTCTAAAGCTCAAGCCTCGCCTTCACGGCGCCAATCTCTTCCTCGGAGTGGCTCAATACAAGCTGAATCATTACGATCAAGCACTGTCCGCCGTTCGGAAGGAGACTGAGGCATATCCAAGGGACGCTTCCGCATGGATGTGGTTCGGTATTATCGAACTGGCCAGGGACCGGCCGGAAGAAGCTGCGGCCGCCCTCGACAAGGCCGCACAACTCGCGCCCGACAATACAGACATTCTTTATCACCGTGCCCAGGCTCATCTGCTGGTTTCCAGGAGCAGCTACGAAAGAATGTTCAAAGAGGATCCAAAATCATGGCGCGTGCACGAGGTTCTCGGCCAGATCGACGCCGATGCAGAGCGCTACAATGATGCCACCTCTGAGTATCTCGAGGCCATCAAGCTCGCGCCAACACAACCAGGTCTGCATGAAGAGCTTGGTGCGGTCTACCGCAGGGCCTTGAAGTCGGATGAGGCCGATGCGGCTTTTCAGGCCGAACTCGAAATCAATCCCCACAATGCGCTCGCTCGTTATGAACGAGGTGTCCTCGCCACGGAAAGGGGCGATGGCGCCAAGGGCAAAGAATTGATAGAGGCTGCAGTCGCCGAGAAGCCCGGGCTTCCGCACTCAGACTACAATCTCGGCCGCGCAGAGAAGCTGCTCGGCAATGACGCGGCAGCAGTGGCGCATTTAGAGCGAGCTATTGCCTCTGACTTAGATCCAGAGACTGTAGAGCAGTCTTGGTATCAATTGGGCACGCTCTACAGGCGCTTGCATCGCCAGGAAGATTCCCAAAAAGCCTTGGCCATGTTTCAGAAGCTCAAGGCCGAATCAACTGAGGCTTCGCACCAAGCACTTACGAAACTCAAGAACAAGCAAAACCCCACCGCCGCCGAACCCCCGGCTGAAACCGAAAAGCCTCAGTAGACTATCTCCCTACCGTGAGTTCCTAACGCAATGCCCCCAAATCGAACGAGATTTCAGCATGCTGGCCGTCTGGTGTGTCGATCTGGATCGTCAGTGTGGAATTAAGCTTGTTGGGGTCGAACTCAAGCTGAATTTTCTCTCCGTTGCTGGGAAAGTAGGAGCCCTCGGCCGTCGGCTCGGCATAAGGTGTCCTCTCCTCAGATACTGGGATGAGCACTTTTTTGCCCTGCAGAACTCTAATGGTAACGGCGTTTGGTGGCGGAGCTTTGACCATATAGCAGATATTCAGATACATTCGGAAAACGGCCGGTTTATCATAGAAATCCCTCACGGCGTCCTGCGCGCTGTAATTGGCAGCCTTGCTTGCGTAGAAAGCCACCTGAAGAAATGGCGTCTCTATCCTGGCTTCTGACATGCAGGTTCCTTGCTTGAGTTCCGGGATGGTGCGCGCGTACCGTGCAAGAAAATCGGGTCCGAGCCCTCCCTGACGCGTTCCAAGGAAATAGGCTTCGCGGATCACGTGAGAAGAGAGAGGAAAGTCGTAGGCCCTAGCTGGCGCGGCGATGTTCAGGGCAATCAGGAACGCAAAAGCCTTGGATAGCATTTCGGGAATAACACGTGACATGGTTTTTCCCAGCTCCTAGCGAAGCGCCCGCAAATCGAACGCAATTTCAGCATGCTGGCCGTCTGGTGTGTCGATGACAATCAATAACGTCGACGACTCTATCTTGTTCGGTTTAAACTCCATCTCCACTTTTTCCCCGATGCTTGAGACTCGAGTGTATTTATCCGCAGCTGGATAGTAGGGAGAACTGTCATAGGATTCCGGGACGATTTCTTTTTTGTTCTGAAAGACCTTGACCCTGACGGCGTTTTCTGGCACGTCAATCTTGTAACAGATGTCCATTGAAATGCGAAAAGCCAAGGGTTTGCCCCGGAATTCGTTTACCACATCCTGAGCGCTGAAGCCCATCTTCTTAGCAGAAGCTGCCGCGACTTGGCTGAAGGGTGTCTCCAGCCTGACAACAGATGTGAACCGTCCCACCTTAAGTTCAGGGACATTCTGTGTGTACTCCCGGAGGAAGTCAGGCCCAAGGGTCGTCGCGCGGGTTCCAAGATAGTAGGCGTCCCGAATGGAACTTTCAGAAAGCGGGACGTCATAAGCCCAAGCCGGGAAGACTAAAGCCAAGCCTACGCATAGGGCGGCCAATCGAATGCCCCAATGGAGGGCCGTTTGGAGATAGTGCCTCACTACATTCTCCGATCAAGAAGGTTGTCACAGCATATCATTGGTCTCCCCTGCTGAGTGCGTCCCGCGTCGAAACCCATTCGAATGATAATCAACTAAATAATATTGCTTGACAGTTACCCAGTTTCATGCTAGACTTCTGTGTGTTTTTCTCGAATCCAGCCATCTGTCGGCGCGTCCTTTCCTCACGCTCCTCCCTGTCGCGCCGCCCATCTTGCGCTAACCCCTTCCGAATCACATCCTTAGCAGACCCTCACACCTTAACTCCCATAGAATCACATCCTTGCAAAAAAGGTAGGGGGGCGGTAGCTTCTCATTTGACCGCATCCAGTTTTCCGTACATTCTTCCAAGTTCCGTATGCTCTAAGTCCTTTGTTTCTCACTCTTACAAGAAGTGCCGGGGTGGGGGGGCATTCTTCCCAATTCGGAACTCGATTCCCCGCGTTATCACCATCCTTTTATGCTTCGTCCTCCTGGTGCTTGTGCCCGCTAGCCACGCGCGGCAGAAAGCCTCCGCCACGAGCGAGGGTCCTCGCATCGAGGTCGTCGAATCCTCGGAAGACTTGCATGAAACTTTGCAGGAGAAGTCGGCGCTGACCTTTGGTGCCACGCGCACGCCAAATCTCACCATCAGCGTGAACGACGCCGTGAAGTATCAGCAGATCGACGGCTTCGGCGCCTCGCTTACCGATTCTTCCGCGTGGTTGATTTGGAACAAACTTACCGAAGCGCAACGCAAAGAAGCGCTGGAGATGCTTTTCAGCCCCACCAAGGGCATTGGCCTCAGCATCTTGCGCCAGCCCATGGGCGCCAGCGACTTCGCGCTCACCGCGTACAGCTATGATGATTTACCACCGGGACAGCCCTTTGGCGCCGCCGATCCCGACCTCAAACATTTTTCCATCGAGCACGATCGCACCTACATTCTTCCGCTTCTCCGCGAAGCGCTCGCGCTCAATCCCAACCTGAAGATCTTCGCTTCGCCCTGGAGCCCTCCCGGCTGGATGAAAACTTCCGGCTCGATGGTTCAAGGCGCGCTTCTGCCGTCCGCGTATCCTGCATTTGCAAAATATTTCGTCCGCTTCGTGAAGGAATACGAAGCCGCCGGTGTCCCCATTTACGCCATCACCATGCAGAACGAGCCGAAGTTCATCCCGAATGACTATCCGGGCATGATCTTCACCGCGCCAGAGCAAAAGGAAGTGCTGGCGAACTATCTCGGCCCCGCGTTTCGCGACGCGAAGCTGAGGACAAAAATCCTGGTCTTCGATCACAACTGGGACCTGATCGAATATCCCCTGGAAGTGCTGAGCGACGCGAAGGCCGCATCGTTTGCCGCGGGCACTGCGACGCATTGTTACGGCGGGAGCGTCACCGCGCAAAACGAATTGCACGACCGTTTTCCGGACAAAGACATTTGGATGACCGAATGCTCCGGCGGCGACTGGCAGACGGGAAAAATTCTGCCGCAGCAGGTTCGCCTCGTGATTGGCGCAACGCGCAACTGGGCCAAGAGCGTCGTCCTGTGGAACCTCGCTCTCGATCAGGACCACAAACCATTCCTGGGAGGCTGCACCAACTGCCGCGGCATCATCACCGTGAATCACGCCGCGCAGCCTTCCAAAATCGAGCCAACCGTGGATTACACCGCGCTCGCTCACGCCAGCAAGTTTGTCGCTCCGGGCGCGTACCGCATCGAATCTAACTCTTTTGGCGAAGGCAGCCTCGAAGACGTCGCGTTTCGCAATCCCGACGGCTCGCTGGTTTTAATCGTCCTGAACAGCACCGGCGGAAACGCCACCTTCAACATCGGATGGGCAGGGAAGTACGCGAATTACAAACTCCCCTCCGCCGCCGTAGCCACCTTCCGCTGGAACTCCTCCGCTCACTGAGTGCTTTTGCGATTGCAGGAATCGCAAGCCAGTGCCACGGACTCCTGGTCGTTAAGTTTAGCTGTTGAAAATTCTTCATCGCGAGAAATCGCGCATCACTTCGCCCGCCGTTCTTGTCCTTCGACGAAGCACAATCGTAGAATCTCTATGTCATGAAATTCAGCCGGCGCAAGTTTGTCCAACTCGGCATGGGATCCGCGCTCCTGCTGCGCGCCGACCGCTTGCTGGCGCAAGGTGTTTCAACCCACGCTGCGAAGCCGTTGCCAAGGCCCGCGGCTTCAGGGCGTCCGTTCAACGCTAATTTCGTGGATGTCGCCGCTGCCGCCGGCCTGCATGCGCCGATCATTTACGGCGACCTGGATGCCAAGAAATACATCGTGGAATCCACGGGGTGCGGCTGCGCGTTCATTGATTACGACAATGATGGCTGGATGGAATTATTCGTGCTGTGCGGCACGCGCCTGGGAGGCGCCCCGGAGGGCACCACGAACCGGCTGTACAAAAACAATCGCGATGGCACATTCACAGACGTTACGGAGAAAGCAGGACTGCGGTCGCTCGGATGGGCCTCTGGGGTTTGCATCGGAGACTACAATAACGACGGCTTTGACGATATTTTCTTCACGAATTTCGGGCGGAACGCGCTTTACCGCAACAACGGCGATGGGACTTTCACGGACTTAACCAAGGCGGCCGGGCTCTGGAACGAGCAGCCAAGGTTTGGAGCCGGGTGCACTTTTGTGGACTACAACCGTGATGGACACCTGGACCTTTTCGTTTCCAACTACGTGCGTTTTTCGTTTGAGAATGCAATGGCGCCCGGGGAAAACCCAAACTGCCGGTGGAAGGGAATTCCCGTGGAATGCGGACCCCGGGGCCTGGGGACCGGCAAGAATTCTCTCTATCGCAACAACGGCGACGGAACTTTCACGGATGTAACGCAGCAAGCCGGGATTTCGAAAGCCACGCCGACGTATGGCATGACGGTTGTGGCGGCGGACTTTGATGAAGACGGCTGGCAGGATATTTACGTCGCGTGTGATTCCACCCCCAGCCTTCTTTTCATGAACAATCGTGACGGGACTTTTCGAGAAGAAGGAGTGCTGCGCGGCGCGGCTCTGAGTGACGATGGCATGGAGCAAGCAGGCATGGGAGTCGGGATCGGCGATTACGATTTAGACGGACATTTGGACCTATTCAAGACGCATTTTGCGGACGACGCCAACATCCTTTATCACAACGATGGAAAAGGAAACTTTGAAGACGCCACTGGATCCTCGCGCCTTGGAGTCGAAACACGCTACGTGTGCTGGGGAGCGGGCATCGTCGATCTCGACAACGATGGGCTTCCCGACCTCTTCATGGTGACCGGCCATGTTTACCCGCAAGTGGAAAAAACTCTTTCCCAATATCCCAACAAAACGCCGCGCGCAGTTTTTCGGAACTTGGGCAAAGGCGTGTTTGAAGAACTTGTCGCAGAGGCCGGGCCGGGAGTGGGCGCAGCGCACTGCAGCCGGGGATGCGCGTTTGGAGATTTTGACAACGATGGCGACGTCGACATCTTGATTGTGAACCTCAACGAGCCTCCTTCGCTTTTGCGAAATGACCTGAAGGGAAAGTGCAACTGGATCAAGGTGAAATTGGAAGGCACAAAATCAAATCGAAGCGCCATTGGAGCGAGGGTGCTCGCACATTACGGAGGCAAGACCCAAGCGCAAGCGTTGACCAGCCAATCGAGCTTTTATTCTTGCAACGATCCTCGTTTGCACTTCGGTTTGGGCAGCGTGGCTTTGGTCGATATCGAAGTGTATTGGCCGA
>Ga0070730_10002892_pt1 | contig 15554 bp, 12 predicted proteins | sample Coa_R1_3_FD_66447 | JGI IMG/M metagenome (GOLD analysis project Ga0070730, IMG submission 66447) | Surface soil microbial communities from Centralia Pennsylvania, which are recovering from an underground coalmine fire - Coalmine... | ecosystem: Environmental > Terrestrial > Soil > Unclassified ...
CGAGCCAGCCGGTCTCGATCACCGCAACCCTGCGGTCGCGGTCGCCGTCGAGCCAGCGTCCGGCATCCTCGTCGCTCGTGTCCGCATTCGCCTCCCAGCACGCGCGGGCAGTCACGTGGGAACCAGTAGAGCCACTGGTAGCTCACGGCAGCGACCGGAGCACCGCCGCCGGCTCGGGCCAGTAGAGGAGCTCGGCCGCCTCCTCACGCGGCAGCCAGCGGTGGTCGTCGTGCTCCCAGTCGAGTGTCGGCTCCCAGCCGGCCGGCGCCTCCGCGAGGAACGCCTCGACGTGGACCGTCTCGTAGACGAACGGTGCGTCGAGATGCTCGAGCTCGGCTTCGAGCCCCGTCTCCTCGCGCAGCTCGCGTACCGCGGCCTCGGCGAACGTCTCGCCCTCCTCCACGCCGCCCGCGATCTGGTGCCAGTACGCGTCGTTCTCCGGCGAGCGGTGGACGACGAGGAACTCCTCCCCGCGGCGCACCACGATGAGCACCTCCTGCGTCCTCACGCGGGGAAGACCACCTCGGCGCGTGCTCCCGCGAAGGCGAAGCTGCCCTGGAGCTCGTCCGCGACGAGCGCGCGGACGATCGAGAGCCCCGTGCCGCTCGGCGCGCCGTCGGCGCCGGAGCCTTCGTCGGCGATCGCGAGGAGGACCTGGTCGTCGCGGCGCGTGAGCTCGATCCGCACCGTGCCGGCGCCGTGCTCGAGCGCGTTCTGGAGCAGCTCGGAGAAGACGAGCGCGAGCGCGGTCGCGCGGGTGCCGGCCAGCGACACGGGCTCGAGCTGCGCCTGGACGTCGCGCCCTCCGCCGAGCCCCTGCACGAGCATCGCGCGCAGCCGGTCGATCAGCTCCGCGAGCTCGACGTCCTCCTCGCGCTGCTCGGTGAGCGCCTCGTGCACGGCGGCGATGGCGAGGATCCGGTTGACCGAGTGCTCGAGTGCCTCGCGCGGGTCGACGCCGTCTGCGCGCGCCTGCAGGCGGAGCAGCGAGGCGACGGTCTGGAGGTTGTTCTTCACGCGATGGTGGATCTCCTGAGCGAGGACGCCGCGCATCACCGCGCGCCCGTGCTCGAGCGCGACGGCCGCGTGGTGGGCGATCGCCTCGAGCAGCGCGCGCTCATCGTCGGTGAACGGGACGTCCTTGTCGGCGACGAGCTCGCCGATCTCGCGCCGCTTCCAGCGAAGCGGCGTGCGGACGGCGTGCTTGCCGGCGCGTCCTTCAGGCCAGGCGATCCGGCCGTCCTCGAGGACGAGCGCTGCGCCGGTCGCCTGTACGGCGTCCATCGTCGTCTTGACGATCGCCTCGAGCGACTCCTCGAGATAGAGCGACTCGGAGACGGCCTCGGAGATCTTCGCGAGCGCCTCCAGCTCGAGGACGCGGCGCTGCGCGTCGGCGTAGAGCTTCGCGTGGACGATCGACTGCGCGACCTGGCTCGCGATCGCCTCGAGCAGCCCGATCTCGTCCGGGCGGAACTCGCGCGGCTCCCGGGTGCGGACGTTGAGCGCGCCCGCGAGCTGCTCGCGCGCGAGGATCGGGACGGCGAGGATCGACTCGAACTCCGACTCCGGCAGGTTCGGGAACTCCTTCCAGCGCGGGTCGAGGTGGGCCTCGGCGGCGATCGCGACCGGGCGGAGCTCGGCGGCGGCGGCGCCGGTGATCCCCTCGCCGGGGCGGAGTCGCGGGCGGCGCGTCATCTCGTCGAGCGGGGTGCCGTGCGTCGCGCGGAGGACGAGCTCGCCGGCGGACTCGTCGTAGAGGTAGACGAAGCACGCGTCGGCCTCGAGCGCGGCCGCGACCTTGTCCGCGACGCGGTGGAGCACCTCCTCGAGGTCGAGCGTCGAGTTGACGGCGGCGCTCGTCTCCGTGAGGAGCCGCAGGTGTCGTTCGGACGCGTCCATGCCGCTCTATCGTAGGAGGGTCGTGGCGTTGACCCACGTCCTCCTGTTCTTCCACCTCCTCGGCGCAATTTGCTTCTTCGCCGGCGGCGCGGTCGTCGGAGTGCTGCAGCTAGCTGCGATCCGGCGGGAGAAGCCGAGCGAGATCCACGCGCTCCTGCGCCTCGCGCCCTTCGGCGCCGCGCTCGTCGGCAGCGGGGCGCTCCTCACGATCGGGTTCGGGATCGCGCTCGCCGAGCACGAGGGGCTCGGCCTCTCGCCGGCGTGGATCCAGGCTGCGCTCGGGCTCTGGGTCGCAGCGATGGCGCTCGGCGGCTACGGCGGTCGGACGGCCCGGCAGGCGCGGCACCTCGCGGAGAAGCTCGCGGCGGAGAGAGACGAACCGAGCCGGGAACTGCGCGCGCTCGTCTCTGCGCGCGGCCCGCTCTGGGCGAGCTATGCGAGCTTCCTCCTGCTGCTCGCGATCGTCGGTCTGATGGTCTGGCAGCCGGGCTCGGCAAGCTCCGCGATTCCAGCGGCGTTTCAGAAGCAGATCGTGGCCGGCGATGCGCGGATTGACTATGTGCCAACTCGCATACCCGCCGGCTATTCGGTTGCCGACTACACGTATTTCGGCACCGGGTACGACCTCGTATTCATGATAAATCGGAACGGCGTGACTGCGATCGACTTCTCGGTCCACATCGGATGTCGGGGTCAGATGACCGGCGCGCAGAAGAGGCTCAGGCTGAACGGCGCTGTCCTCCTCTATCACTACGGCGAAGACGGCCAGCAAGTGTGGGACTGCCGGAGTGGCGTTCTTCGGCAGGCGGTCGCGTTCTCGAGCGGCTACCCGACGAAGAGCCGCGATCTCGCGACGCTCGTCGCCTATGCGGAGCCACTCCGCTAGGTCGGAGTGACGAAGAAGAGGCCGGCTATGCCGATCGCGAAGACGGCGAGCGCGACGAGCGAGTCCGGTCCCAGTCGCGCGCGGCAGCGGTCGGGCCGGATGATCACGCCGAAGCCGTAGATCGCGGTCAGCGCGATGCCGAGTGCGGCGAGCAAGGCGTTCTGGGGGCCGGCGGACTGCAGCACCGGTTGTCCGGCCACGAGATCGGCGACGAGGAAGAGGCAGACCTGGAAGGCGTTGCCGCCGAGGATGTCGCCCATCGCCAGCGCGTGGTCGCCGAGCGCCACGGCCGCGATCCCGGAGGAGATCTCGGGGAGCGCGCTCGCCGCCGCGAGCACCGTCGCGCCGAAGACCACGCCGTTCACGCCCACCCGGTTCGCGAGCTCGTTCCCACTCTCTTCGAGCATGACCCCCGCGCCGAGCGTGACGGCGGAGGCGAGTCCGAACAGCCCTGCGACGCGCGCGGTCGTCCAGCTCGCGAACGGGTGCGGCTCGGCGGGATGTGCGCGCTCGTGCCGGTGGCGTCCGGGGTGGCTGCCCGGCATCTCGATGCTCCAGCGCGGGTTCTTCGAGGCGCGGTTGATGACGAAGATGCCGACGACCCAGACGACGACGATCCCGATCGACGCCGGGTTGATCCGACCGGCGATGGCGGTGGACGGCTTGAGGAGCGAGCCCATGTCCACGCCCGCGACGAGGATGATCACGAGCAGCCCTTCGAGCACCGGCGTCAGGCGCCCGACGAGGTACGTCAGCGGCCTCGAGGGCCCGACCGCGTAGTCGCAGATCAGCAGGACCATCGTCTGGATCGCGATGCCGCCGATCAGGTTTCCCGCGGCCAGCCCGAGGTTGCCCGACGCGGCCGCCGAGATTGTGATCGCGAGCTCCGGCAGGCTGCCCGCGAGCGACAGGAAGATGAGCCCCCCGATGTCGTCGCCGAGCCCGAGCCGCGCGTCGAGGGCGTCGGTCGTCTTCGAGAGCATCGTCCCGGCGGCCCAGGTCGCGACGGCACCGCCGAGGAAGATCAGGAGAAGAAGCGCGGAGGAGAGCCCGCCCACGCCGGAAACGATGCGGGCCGCGGCGGACGGAGGAGGCTCCCCGCCGCGGCCCGGTCGCGCTGGATGCGTCTAGCGGCCTAGAGGACGGCCAGGTACTTCTTCATCTCCCAGTCGGTGAGCTGCACGCGGTACTCGTCCCACTCCTTCCGCTTCAGCTCGACGTAGCGGTCGAAGATGTGCGGGCCGAGAGCCTTGCGCATGAGCTCCGACTGTGCGAACTCGTCGACCGCCTCGCCGAGCGTCTCGGGGAGCGAGACGATGCCGCGCTCCCGCCGCTGCTCGGAGGTGAGGTGGTAGAGGTTCGTCTCCATCGGGTCGGGTAGCTCGTAGCCCTTCTCGATCCCCTCGAGGCCCGCGTGCAGCAGCGCCGCGAAGGTCAGGTATGGGTTGCACGCCGGATCCGGGCAGCGGATCTCGGCGCGGGTCGCCTGCTCGGAGCCCGGCTTGTAGAGGGGGATCCGGATCAGCGCGGAGCGGTTCCGCTGCGACCACGCGACGTAGACCGGAGCCTCGAAGCCCGGTACGAGCCGCTTGTACGAGTTGACCCACTGCGCGAAGACCGCCGAGAGCTCGCGCGCGTGGCGGAGCTGGCCGGCGATGAACGCCTTCGCGACGTCGGAGAGGTGCCACTTGTCGTCCCCGTCGAAGAACGTGTTGTGGCCGTCGGTGAAGAGGGACATGTGCGTGTGCATGCCCGAGCCGTTCTCGCCGAAGAGGGGCTTCGGCATGAACGTCGCGTGGTAGCCGTGCTCCTTCGCGACCTCCTTCACGACGAGCCGGTACGTGAGCATGTAGTCGGCCATGTCGAGTGCGCCGGCGTAGCGGATGTCGATCTCGTGCTGCGACGGGCCGACCTCGTGGTGGTGGTACTCGACCGGGATGCCCATCGACTCGAGCGCACGGATCGTGTCGCGGCGGACGCCGGTCGCGGCGTCCTGCGTCGTCTGCGCGAAGTAGCCGCCCTCGTCGAGGGTCTCGGTGCCGGTCTCGTCCTGGAAGAGGAAGTACTCCGCCTCCGGGCCGATGTTGAACGTGTCGAAGCCCATCGACTCCATCCGCTCGAGCGCGCGCCGGAGCGTGTAGCGCGGGTCGCCTGCGTACGGCTCCCCGTCGGGCGTCACGACGTCGCAGATCATCCGGCCCGTCCTGCCGTCCGGAAGCACCCGGAAGGTCTCGGGATCGGGAATCGCGACCATGTCCGACTCCTCGATCGCGTTGAAGCCGGTGATCGACGAGCCGTCGAAGCCCATTCCGTCATCAAGTGCGCCCTCGACCTCGCCGATGGTGATCGCAAAGCTCTTGAGATGACCTTCGAGATCGGTGAACCAGAGAAGCACGTCCTCGATGCCGCGGGCCTCGATCTCCGCGATCACCTCTCTGCGTGTCCCCGGATCGGATGTCGCCCGGTTCCTGCTCTCCACGAAACTCATTCTCCCTCCTGACTCCCTATGGAAGTTGGCCCTGAAAATGCAAAAAGCCCCGGCCGCCACCTTCTGTGGAGACCGAGGCTGCGTCGCCTCGCAAATGTCGGGCCGAAGTGTACAGATCGGTTCGGCGGACCGGTCGCTACCCTGGGGCTCCCTGTCCGGACTCGCCCTCCGATGACTCGGATCCTTGCCGCACTCCCCGTGCTCGTCGTCGCCGTCTCGTTCGTCTCGGCGCCGCACGCGGCGCGCTCCTCTGCCGCCAAGCAGTACGTCGCGCCCGCCGGCTCCGGCGCGCTGTTCCTCGTCAGCGGCCACGGATACGGGCACGGCGTCGGCATGGGGCAGTGGGGCGCGCAGGGCTACGCGCTGCAGGGATACACGGCCGATCAGATCCTCTCCGCGTACTACCCGGGCACGATCATGGGTCAGACGACCGTGACGCCGATCCGCGTGCTGCTGGCGAACGGAAAGAGCAAGCTGACGATCTCGTCTCAGAAGGACATCTCGGTCGAGGACGCCGACGGCTTCGAGTACACGCTGCCGGCCGGCAAGACGACTCTGACGCCGTCGCTCGCGCTTGCGGTCGACGGCGAGCCGCCTCAGACGCTCACGCCGCCGCTGACGTTCTCGCCGGCGGTCGGGACGAATCTGACGCTCGGTCGCACGTACCGCGGGCAGCTCGTCGTCGACGTCGTCAACGGCAAGCTCCGCGCGATCAACGTGCTGCCGCTCGAGCAGTATCTCTACGGCGTCGTGTCGGCGGAGATGCCGTCGACGTGGCTGCCGGCGGCGCTCGAGGCGCAGGCCGTCGCCGCCCGTTCGTATGCGCTCGCGAGCCGTCGCGCGGGGGCGCCGTTCGACGTCTACAGCGACGGTCGCAGCCAGGCGTATCTGGGCGTCTCGGCCGAGACTCCCGCGGCGACCGAGGCGGTGGACGAGACCGCCGGCGAGGTTCTCCTCTACGACGGGAACGTCGCCGACACGCTCTTCTCGTCGAGCACCGGCGGGCGGACGCAAGCGGCGGCCGACGCATTCGGGCCCCCGGGCCGGCCGTATCTCGTCTCGGTCGCGGATCCGTACGACACAATCTCCCCGTACCACGACTGGGGGCCGGTGGCCGTCACGAGCAAGACGCTCGGCAGCGCTCTGGGTGTTGCGGGCCGCGTCGTGGACGCGACCGTCAAGCGCAATCCGTCGCGGCGCGTGAAGACGCTCACGGTCAGCTCGCTCGCCTTCGGCGCGCCGGCGACGACGGCCGTCGGCGGCGCGGCGACGCAGTCGGCGCTCGGGCTCCGCTCGGACTGGTTCAGCGTCGGTGTCCTCTCGCTCCAGCCACCGGCGCCCAACCCGGCGGTCGCCGCGGGCACGAGGGTCACGCTGACCGGCATCGTTCGAGGAGTCCGCGGGGTCGTCGTGCAGGAGCGGACGGCCGGGACGCCATGGACGCAGTTCGCGTCGCTGGCCCCCACGACGACGGGTGCGTTTCGCCTGGTCGTCTCGCCGACGTCAACGACTGACTACAGGCTCGCAACCGCGCACGATGCGGCGGCGTTCGTCCGTGTCCGGGTTGCGCCGGGCGGCTGAAACTCCGGCTACCGTGAAGCCGTGATGAAGCTGAGGCTGGCGCTGCCCTGCGCTGTGGCGGCCGCGCTCGTCGCGGCCACCCCCGCTGCGGCCTTTACCCCGACGAACCAGTACTACGCGAAACAGTGGTATCTCGCGCAGGATCAGGCGTTCAGCGCCTGGCCGACGACCCCGCCGATCTTCCAGCCCGTCAAGGTCGCGCTCATCGACTCCGGTCTCGACTGCGCGCTCCCTGATTTCGCGGGGCAGATCGCGCAGCAGAAGAGCTTCGTCGGCGGCAGTGCGTGTCAGGACAGCGAGGGACACGGGACAGTCGTGGCGGGGGAGATCGCGGGCGCGCTCAACTCGGCCGGCGTCGTTGGCCTCGCCTACGGCGCGCAGCTCGTCGTGGCGAAAGTCGTCGCTCCCGACGGCACGATCCCGCTCCAGGCCGAGGCCGACGCGATCCGCTGGTCGGTGCAGCAGGGCGCGAGGGTGATCAACCTGAGCTTCGGCGCCGTGAGGGATCCCATCGCCCCCTCGCTCGACGCCTACTCGAAGCTCGAGGCCCAGGCGGTTGCGTATGCCGTGAGGCACGGAGCGGTCGTCGTCGCCGCGGTCGGGAACTCCGACGAGGCCTACGCGACGCCGTGGCCGTATGCGAGTTGGCCGGCCGCCCTGCCGCACGTGATCGGCGTCGGCGCATTGACCCGCTCGGGCGACGTTCCCGCCTTCTCGGATCAGGATCCGCGGTTCGTCGACATCGCCGCTCCGGGCGTCGGCATCTTCTCGACGTTTCCCAGGAAGCTGACGGACCCGCAGGCCGGTTGCACCGCGCAGGGCTACACCGACTGCGCGAGCGGCGACTACCGCAGCCCCGAGGGAACCTCGTTCGCGGCGCCGCAGGTGTCGGCGGCCGCGGCCGTTCTTCTCGGCCTGAACCCGGCGCTCACGAGCAGCCAGGTCACGACGATCCTCGAGCGCTCGGCCGATGACGTCAACCCGGCGACGGGATGTCCCCTGTGCCCCGTGGGGCGCGACAAATTCAGCGGCTGGGGAAGCCTCGACGTCGCGAAGGCCGTGGAGGCCGTGAGCCCCGGCGTTCCGCTTCCGCCGTCCGATCACTTCGAGCCGAACGACAGCGTTTCGCAGGCATTCCGTCTCCGAGGAAGCAGGCCCGTCGTCGGCGCGACTCTCGACTACTGGGACGACGTCGTGGATTTCTACCGCGTGAAGCTCGCGCGCGGGCAGCGGCTGCTTGCACGGGTGCGTGCGCGGCCGACGGTCAGCCTGATCATCCGTGGCAGCTCGAGGCGGCTCGCGCAGACTGCGAGCCCGGGCCAGAACGAGCACCTCTCCATCCGGGCGCGCCGGACCGGCTGGTACTACGTCGAGGTGCGCATCGCGCGCCCCGGCGCGGGCCGCTACACGCTGCGGCTGAACAAGACCTCGTAGCCGGGCGGCTACTGGTTCTCGAGCAGCTCGTCCTCGGCGACGGGCCGCATCACGCGCGCGGGACTGCCGACGACGAGCATCCCAGCCTCGACGTCCTTCGTCACGACTGCGCCGGCGCCGACGAACGCGTCCTCCCCGATCTCGATGCCCGGGAGGAGGATCGCGCCGCCGCCCACGCGCGCGCCGCGGCGAATGGTCGGGCCCTTGATCAGCTCGTGCCGCCGCTCGGTGCGTCCCATGAAGTTGTCGTTCGTCGTCACGACGCACGGCGCGATGAAGACGTGCTCCTCGAGCGTCGAATAGGCCGTGATGTACGCCTCGGCCTGGATCTTCGTCATGGCGCCGATCGTCGTGTCGTTCTCGACGAGCGAGCCGCGGCCGATCACGACGTCGTCGCCGACCGTGACGCGCTCCCGCACACAGGACTGGTCCCCGAGGATGACGCGAGCGCCGACCTTCGAGCCGGCGAAGACGACCGCTCCGGTGGAGACGATCGTCCCATCCCCGATCTCCGTCGGGGGCAGCTCCTCCCGCTTTGCCGTCGAGCGCGGCGAGAGCGACGGCTGTTTGCCGACGACCGCGTGCTCGAGCACCTTCACGCCGTCGCCGAGCACCGTGCCCGGGTAGACGATCGCCGTCGGGTGGATCTCAGCCATGCAAGCTCGCCGTGAGCAGCTCGAGCGCGCGCACGACCTCGAGCCCGTCGTGCATCTCGCGGCCCTCCCAGCCCTCCTCGACGAGCCGGAGGAAGTGCTGGCACTCGAGCCGCAGCGGCTCGGAGTTCGAGACCTTCGGGCTGAAGATGTCGCCGGTGCGCGTCCTCCACTCGCCGTACGTGTCGGTGGGCTGCTCCGGCGCCTTGTCGTAGACCGTGATCTTGCGGTCGAGCTCCATGTCGTCGAACACGGCCATCTTGTCGCGACCCACGACCGTGAGGCGCCGCATCTTGTGGGGGTCGAGCCACGACAGGTGCATGTGCGCGATCTTCCCCGAGGCGAAGCGGAGGTAGCAGAAGACGACGTCCTCGACGCCTTCGTTGAGGAAGGCGTGGCCGTGCGCGGCCGCCTCCACGATCTCCTCCTGGATCAGGTAGAGGATCACCGAGAGGTCGTGGACGCCGAGCGACCAGAGCGCGTTCTCGTCCTTGCGGATCTTGCCGAGGTTCTGGCGGTTGCCGTAGACGACGAGGACCTCGCCGAGCGCGCCCTCCTCCACGAGCTCCTTCAGCTTCTGCACGCCGGGGTGGTAGAGCAGGAGGTGGCCCGGCATGAGGACGAGCCCATTCGCCTCGGCGATCGAGATCAGCTCCTCCATCTCGGCCACGCGCATCGCCGGCGGCTTCTCGACGAAGACATGCTTGCCGGCCTCGAGCGCGGCCTTGGCGAGAGGGAAGTGCGTCGGCACGGGAGTCGCGATCACCACGGCGTCGAGCTCGGCGTCGGCGATCATCTCCGCGAAGTCTCCCGTCACGCGCGCATTCGGGTAGCGGCGTGCGAACTCCTCGCGCAGCGCGTCGCTCGCGTCGCAGAGCCACGCGAGATCGGCCTCGTCGTCGAACACGCGCGCGAGGTTCCGGCCCCAGTAGCCGAGCCCGACCTGTCCGACCCGCAGCGTCACAGCTTGAAGACGTGCTCGGCGGCGGTGCCCTTCACGCCGGTCGCGTTGCGGAGGTCGACGATGAGCCGCGCGTCGTCCACGAGCTTGTCGTAGTCGAGCGAGGAGTGGTCGGTGACGATGACGACGCAGTCGTACGTCCCTGGATCGAAGGCGACGGAGTCGAGCTCGATTCCGTTGACGCGGATGCCCGGGACGTGCGGGTCGTGGTACGAAACCGCCGCGCCCGCGTTCTGCAGCAGGGAGATGAGCTTCAGCGCGGGAGACTCGCGCAGGTCGCCGATGTCCGGCTTGTACGAGACGCCGAGGACGAGGATCTTCGAGCCCTTCATCGCGCGCTGCGCGTGGTGGTTGAGCGCCTGCGAGACGAGCGAGCGGCAGAAGTACGGCATCTCCTCGTTGACCTTGCCGGCGAGCTCGATGAACTCCGTGTAGAAGCCGAACTCGCGCGCCTTCCAGCTGAGGTAGAAGGGGTCGATCGGGATGCAGTGCCCGCCGAGGCCGGGCCCCGGGCTGAACCGCATGTAGCCGAACGGCTTCGTCGCTGCCGCGTCGACGACCTCCCAGATGTCGATCCCCATCCGGTCGCAGAGGATCGCGAGCTCGTTGACGAGCGCGATGTTGACCGAGCGGAAGATGTTCTCGAGGAGCTTCGTCAGCTCGGCGGCCTCGGGGCTCGAGAGCTCGTGCACGGTGTCGAGCGCTCGGCGGTAGACCTCGGCCGCCCGGCGGCTGCACTCGGGCGTGATCCCGCCGAGCACCTTCGGCGTCGTCTTCGTCGTCCAGTCCTCGCGGCCCGGGTCGACCCGCTCGGGCGACATCGCGAGGAAGAAGCCCTCGCCGGCGTTCAGGCCGCTTCCCTTCTCGAGGATCGGCAGCAGGATCTCGCGCGTCGTGCCCGGCCACGTCGTCGACTCGAGCACGACGATCTGGCCCTCGCGGATGACCTCGCCGAGTCGGCGGCCCGCGCCCTCGACGATCGAGAGGTCGGGCTCGCGCTGCCGCGAGAGCGGCGTGGGCAGAGCGATGATGACGGCGTCGGCGTCGCGCACCTCCTCGTAGTCCGTCGTCGCGCGGATCAGCCCACGCTCGACGAGAGGAGCGAGCCGCGCGCTCGGGACGTCGAGGATGTGCGACTCCCCGCGGTTCAGCGCGGCGACAACGTCTTCGAGCACGTCGACGAGGAGGACTCGGCAGTCGGCCTCGGCGAACGTGGCGGCCAGGGGGACGCCGACGTAGCCGGCGCCGACTACGGCGACGTCGTACTCAGGCATGCGCGGCAAGGCTAGCGGCGACCCGCTGGGCAGCGGCCCCGTCACCGTAGAGCGGCGGCGCGTCGGCCGGGAACTGCGCCCGCGCGATCGTGGCGGCCAGCTCGCGCGGGTCGGCGGGGTCGACGAGCGTGTTCGCACCGACGCGAACGGTGTCGACCCACTCCGTGCTCGGCCGAAGCGTGACACACGGGACGCCGAGCCAGTACGCCTCCTTCTGCAGGCCGCCGGAGTCGGTGACGACCCGCTCGGCTCCGGCGACCAGGGCGAGCATCTCGAGATAGCCGAGCGGCGCGACCGGCTGGACGTTCTCGGCGAGCGGGATCCCGTGCTCGTCGAGGACGTGCCGAGTGCGCGGGTGCACCGGGAAGACGAACGTCCAGCCCGTGGCGTTGACCTCCGCGACGATGCGCCGCAGCTGCCCCGGCTCGGTGTTCGCCGCGCGATGCAAGGTCAGCGCGGCGTACGGCTTCTGGTACGGCGGCGGGGTGCGGAGCGCGATCGGCAGGAAGAGGTCGAGCGCGTCGCGCATCACGTCGCCGACGACGTCGATCCGGCCGGGAACGCCTTCGGCGTGCAGCGTCTCGCGCGAGCCCTCGTCCGGGCAGAGGAGCAGCGCGGCCGTCGCGTCGACGGTTATCCGGTTGCGCTCCTCGGGCATCGAGAGGTCGCCGCTCCGCAGCCCGGCCTCGACGTGTGCGACCGGAATGCCGGCGTCGTCGGCCGCCTCCGCGCCGGCGAGCGTCGAGTTCGTGTCGCCGTAGACGAGCGTCCAGTCGGGCCGCTCCTCGGCGAGCGCCGCGGCGATCGCAGGCCGCATCTGCTCGGCGTCGGCAGTGTGGAGGTCGAGCCGGTGGCGCGGCTCCGGCAGCCCGAGCTCCTCGTAGAACACATCGGACAAGTCGCGGTCCCAGTGCTGTCCCGTGTGGAGGCCAACCTCCTCGATGCCGGCCTCGCGCAGCGCGGCGCTGACCGGAGCGGACTTGATGAACTGCGGCCGATTGCCCACCACCGAAAGGACCTTCACGGCAGCGAGGCTACAATGGCCGGCCGTTCGGGCCGTTAGCTCAGCTGGTAGAGCAGGGGACTCTTAATCCCAAGGTCGCAGGTTCGATCCCTGCACGGCCCACCTTAGAAGGTATTGCGCGAACCGCCGCCGGGAATTCTGTAGGCGGGGGCTAATCCCGCTGGGGCCTCTACGCGGATCTCGCAGGCGAGCGGCGTCAGCTGGTCGCGACCGCCTCGCAAACGCGGAAGAATGCTGAGTGGTGTCGGCTGAGGAGCGGAAGCTGGTGACTGTCCTGTTCGCCGATCTCGTCGGCTCCACGGAGCTCGCAAGCGATCAGGATCCTGAGCGGGTGCGGGCGCTCCTCGATCGCTTCTACGACTCGATGGCGGCCGAGATCGAGCGGGCGGGAGGCACGGTGGAGAAGTTCGTCGGCGACGCCGTGATGGCCGCGTTCGGGGCGCCCGCGGCGCACGAGGACGACGCCGAGCGCGCGCTCCACGTCGCGCTCGCGATGCAGCGGCGGTTGACGGATCTGTTCGGCGAGCGCCTCGCCCTCCGGATCGGCGTGAACACGGGCGACGTCGTCGTCGGCCGCCCACGCGAGGGGAGCTCCTTCGTGACCGGCGATGCCGTCAACGTGTGCGCGCGCCTCGAGCAGGCTGCCGCGCCGGGCGAGATCCTCGTCGGGGAGCGGACAGTCGCGGCTGTCCGGGGCGCGTTCGAGTTCGCAGAGCGGGCGACGATCGAGGCGAAGGGGAAAGCGGGAGGCGTTGCCTGCCGGCGGTTGGTGGGTCCGCTCTCGCTCATGCGTCCTCGCGGCGTCGGCGGCCTCGAGGCGGTCTTCGTTGGCCGCAGCGACGAGCTGCGCGAGCTGCAGGAGGAGTACGAACGCGTCGTCGCCGGCGGCGAGCCGCGCCCGGTCGCGATCGTGGGCGACGCCGGCGTCGGCAAGACGACGCTCGTCCGCGAGCTGTGGCAGTGGCTCAGTGACCGCTCGACGCCGCCGCTCCTTCGCACCGGGCGCTGCCTGTCGTACGGCCAGGGCGTCACGTACTGGCCGCTCGGCGAGGTCTTGAAGGAGCACTTCGGAATCCTCGACAGCGACCGCGCCGAGTCGGTCGAGGAGCGGCTCGGCGGGCGGCAGGGACTCGGCTTCACGCTCGGCCTCGCGCCGCCCGTCGACATGCACCCGCTCCTCGTGCGCGAGCGGCTGCAGGACGACTGGGTCGCGTTCCTGCAGGAGCTCGTCGCCGAGCGGCCGGTCGCGCTCCTCGTCGAGGACCTGCACTGGGCCGAGGAAGAGCTGCTCAGTCTCCTCGAGACGGTCGCCTCGCGTGTCCGCGGGCCGCTCCTCCTCCTCACGACGGCGCGGCCGGAGCTGCTCGACCGCCGTCCAACCCCGGCCGGGACCATCGTCCATCTCGACGCCTTCGGGGCAACGGACACGGCCGCTCTGATCGAGGCGCTCCTCGGCTCGGAGTGTCCCGCAGATGTGCGCGTGCTGATAACGGCGCGGGCCGAAGGCAATCCGTTCTTCGTGGAGGAGCTGATCGCGACGCTCATCGACCGCGACGTGCTCGCCCGCCGCAACGGCGGCTGGGCCTTTGGCGAGCTGCCGGCCGGGTTCTCGGTGCCGGACACGGTGCAGGCCGTCCTCGCCGCGCGCATCGACCTCCTGCCCGAGACCGAGAAGGCGGCACTGCAGGCAGCGGCCGTGATCGGCCGGGTGTTCTGGGCCGGCGCGGTCTCCCACCTCCTCGAAGGGACCCTGCCCGACTTCGCTGTGCTCGAGGAGCGCCAGTTCGTCCGTCGCCTGGCCGGTTCGGCGCTGCCCGGCGAGCAGGAGTACGTGATCAAGCATGCCCTCACGCGTGAGACCGCATACGCGAGCCTGCTCAAGGCGAAGCGCGGCCCCTTCCACGCCGGGTTCGCCGAATGGCTCGAGCGGAGCGGCGAGGGCGAGGACGAGTACGCCGCGCTTCTCGCCCACCACTACTCCGAGGCGGTGCGCCCGGAGGATCGCGACCTCGTCTGGGTCGGGCGGGAACAGGACGCAGACCGCCTGAGCGCGAAGGCCGTCGACTGGTGCTGCCGCGCCGCCGAGCTCGCGGTCGGCCGCTACGAGATGGACGAGGGCATCGCCCTTTACCAGCGTGCGGTCGAGCTCGAGCCCGACCGCCGCCGCCAGGCCGAGCTCTGGCAGCGGATCGGTCAGGCCAACGCGCTCAAGTTCGACGGCGACGCCTTCTGGAAGGCGATGCAGAACGCGATCGAGCTCGGCGGTCCTGAGGCCGACCTGTACGCCGAGCTCGCGTACCAGTCCACCCGGCGCTGGGGGATGTGGCAGCGGCAGCCCGAGGCGGAGCTGATCGCGGGCTGGATCGACCGGGCGCTCGAGCTCGCCGAGGAGGGATCGCGCAACCAGGCGCGCGCTCTCTACGCGCGGTCGGCCTGGGGCGAGGAGCCGTCGGCGGCACAGGCGCTCGCCGCCGTCGCAGAGCGGCGCGGCGAGCCCGACCTGCGCGCGCTCGCGCTCGAGCAACTCGGCGGGCATGCCTGGGACGCAGGCGACGTCGGCCGCGCGAGTGCGTATATCCAGGATCTCTTCGAGCTTGCGCCGCGGCTCGCCGATCCCGACGACCAGACGAGGCCCTTGCTCCCCGTCGTCACGCTGAAGCTCAGCTTGGGCGACCTAGAGGGCGCGGCCCGGGCGGCCGCTCTGAACATAGAGCTTGCCCGCGGGCTGACGCCTCACCACCGCATGCACGGCGCAGCGATGCAGGTGCTCGTCGAGGCGCTGTGCGCGCGCTGGGAACGAGTGCGTGAGCTGAGCAGGCAGACCGAGCGGGCTGTGGACGAAAACGACACGCCGTGTCCGCAGAATGTCACTGCCCTTCTCCACTGCGCGCTCGCGAGCACGTACGCGGGCGACGACGAGGAGGCGCACCGGCTCGAAGCGAAGGCGAACGCGATCGGGATGGAGGGCTGGCGCCCGTGGTTCGACGGACCGCGGATCCGGCTCGCGCTCGCGCGCAACGACCTCGCCGTCCTGCCGCCGCTCGTCGAGGACGCGCAGCTCGAAACCGAGCCTCCCTCGGCGTACCTCGACGCGCTCGTCGCGCTTGGCGAGCGCGAGCGAATCGAAGCCGAAGCGCCCAAGTGGCTGCGGCCGGGAACGTTCGGCGAGCCGTTCGCGCTTCGCGCCCTTGGCGTCGCCCGCGGCGACCGGGAACTACTCACCCGCGCATTGGAGCGATTCGCCGCGCTCGGGCTGCTTTGGCACGCCGAACAAACCGGGCGCTGGCTGTAGAGCTCAAGGCGACGGGTGGGCCGGGAACTCTCGTCGCCGGCACCGGACGACGATCACAGAGC
>Ga0070730_10002893_pt1 | contig 15552 bp, 6 predicted proteins | sample Coa_R1_3_FD_66447 | JGI IMG/M metagenome (GOLD analysis project Ga0070730, IMG submission 66447) | Surface soil microbial communities from Centralia Pennsylvania, which are recovering from an underground coalmine fire - Coalmine... | ecosystem: Environmental > Terrestrial > Soil > Unclassified ...
TGGGGAGCCTGGCTAGCCTCCCTCGGCCATATCCCAGCGGTCCGGTGGGTCTCGGTAACGGTCGACACCGCACCCGAGCCGGGCACGACCCTGGCCGACACCGTCGCCGCGGCCATCAGCCCGAACGCGCCCGCGGTCGCGCGGCAGATCATCACCGCCGTCGCCGCCACCTCGCCGGCCGCCGCCGCCCACACCACCGTCCGGGTCTCGATCACCTACGACCCGCGGGCCGACCCAGCCCGGCCCAGCGACCTGACCGCCGCCGCGGCCGCGGTCACCCGGTCCGTGCAGGGGCTGATGCCCGCGCTCGGCACGTGCGGGCTAACCGTCGACGCCCTGGCCTCCGCCGCTGACCTCGCCGCGGCCGTCCGGGCCGCATACGACCCCGCCAGCCGCGGCGAGGTTGCCCGGCTGATGGCGGCGGAGGGGCCCGGGCGGACAGCGGAGAGCCTGACATGGCTGGATGCAGGCCCGGTCGGAGCCCACGAGCTCGCCGATGCCTACCTGCACGACAGCGGCATCAGCTGCACATGGGCCTGGCATGAGGCCCCGAGGCAGAACGTCACCTCCACGGTCCTGGCCCGCCTGACCGGGCCAGGACCGTGGCCCAAGCGGGTCACGCTGCAATACCGGCCGTTCCCGGCCGCCGCGGCTACCCAGGCAATCGAGCGGGAAGTCAACGCCGCGGGGTTCAGGGACGCCTACCGCCACCGCACCGGCCGGGACTCCACCGCCCGGGACAGCTATGACTCCTCCCGCGCCGCACAGGCCGCCATGGAAGAGGCCGCCGGGGCCGGGGTAGGCCTGATAGGCCTGTATGTCACGGTGACCGCCACGGACGCCGATCATCTCCCGCAGGCCGCCGCGAACGTGGAGGCCGCCGCGGAAGGATGCCGCATCCGGCTGCGCCGCATGTACCATTCCCAGGCGGCCGGGTTCGCCACCACGCTCCCGTGCGGGATCTGCCCGCCCGCACTGTCCCGACGGTGGCCACGGTGAGCAGGCGCCGGCTGCCAGGCCCCGGCAGCACAGTGCTGCCGCCGGACCCGGCCGCCGGGACGCCGCTGCCGCCTGCCTGGGGCTGGAAACTCCCGCGCGCCGGCCGGGTGGCCAACGTCGTACCGGGCGCCGAATTCCAGGCCACCACCGTCCAGTGCTGCGGCCTCAACCCGTTCGTCACCGGCGCCGGGGCGCCCCTGGCCGGCACCCCGGTCGGGCGGGACCAGCTGCACGGCTCAGTTGTCTGCCTGGACCCGCTGGCCTGGCTGCGGGCCGGGCTGGTCACCAACCCCGGCCTGTTCCTGCTCGGCGAGCCCGGCGTCGGCAAAGCGCTCGACGTCCGCACCCCCATCCCCACTCCGGCCGGGTGGACCACCATGGAAGCGCTCCAGCCCGGCGACTACGTTCTCGGCGAAGACGGCCGCCCAGTGGCGGTCCTGGCCGCCTCAGAGGTAATGACCGGCCGGCCATGCCTGGAAGTCCGTTTCGGCGACCAGGCGGCGATCACCGCTGACGCCAGCCACCAGTGGATGACCACGGCCACAACAGCTCCCGCATGCGTTCCCAGCGGCGCGCCCGGGACCCGGCAGGCACAGACTCAGATCCGCACCACCCGGCAGATCATGGACACTGTCACCGGGCCCGCAGGCGAGCCGGCGCACAGCATCGCCGCGGCCCGGGCCCTGCAGCTCCCCGCCGCCGGCCTGGTCATCCCCCCGTACCTGCTCGGCGCCTGGCTGGCCGGTGACCGCACCGCCAGCATCCCCGCCACCAGGCGCGCCAGCCGCGCGGCCGCCGCCGAAGCCGGGTGTCAGCCCGGCAGGGCAGACCCGAGGCTGCGCGCCCAGCTCCGCCCGCTGGGACTCCTGTCAGGCCCGCAGATCCCCGGCCGGTACCTGCGCGCCTCGCGCGAGCAGCGCCGCGCGCTGCTCGACGGCCTGCACGCCGCGACCGGAAGCGCGGCACGGCACGGCTTGATCGCCTGCATCACCAGCAACGCCCAGCTCGCCCGCGACGTCCGCGAACTCGCCTGCACCCTCGGACATGCCGCCCAGCTGCAACGGTCCCCGCCCGCCCGGCCCGGCCGCGACACCTGGACAGTCGTCATCCCCGCCGCACCGCAGTGGCAGGTGACCGGCATCCGGCCGGTAGCCTCCCGGCCGGTGCGCTGCATCCAGGTCGCCTCACCAGCCGGGCTGTTCCTGGCCGGCGAGTGCATGGTGCCAACCCATAACTCCGCGCTGGCCAAGCGGCTGGTCACCGGCGCGGTAGCCCGCGGCGACACGGTGCTCGTCCTCGGAGACCCCCGGCCCGACTACACCGCGCTCACCGAACGCTTCGGCGGGCAGGTGATCCGCGTCGGCCGCGGCATGGCCCGGCTGAACCCGCTGGACTCCGGCCCACTCGGCACCGTCCTGCCCCAGCTGCCCGCCGCCGAGGCCAGCCGCGTCCGCGACGAGGCCCGGGCCCGGCGGCTGTCCCTGCTGATGGCCCTGTGCACCCTGATCCGCAACCGGCCGATCGGCAACGCCGAAGAGGTCATCCTCGGGAAGGCCGTCGACCTGCTCGACGAGCGGACCCACGGCCAGGTCACCGTACCGGACGTACTGAGAATCATCGAAGAAAGCCCCGACCAGCTCCGCACCGCCGCCCGGGCACCGGACCCCGAACGGTACCGCGCCCAGGCCAGCGAGCTGATCTTCACGCTGGACCTGCTGCTGACCGGCACCCTGCGCGGAGTGTTCGACGCCGAGACCACCACGCCGATCGACATAACAGCGCCGATCGTGTCAGTCGACATCTCCCGCGCCGGCGCCGCCGGCGACAAGCTGCTGACCGCCGCCATGCTGTGCACCTGGGCATACGGCTTCGCCGTCGCCGACGCGACGGCCGTCCTATCCGGGCTGGGCCTCACGCCCCGCAGGTCATACATGGCCATCATGGACGAAATGTGGCGCTCGCTGCGCGGCGCCCCCGGCCTTGTCGAGCACGCAGACACGCTCACCAGGCTCAACCGGGCCAAGGGGATGGCCTCCATCATGATCACCCACTCCCTGGCTGACCTGGACGCCCTGCCCACCGAAGAGGACCGCGCCAAGGCCCGCGGCTTCATCGACCGGTCAGCCATCAAGGTGCTCGCCGCGCTGCCGCCCCGGGAACTCGAGCAGGTGAACCGGATCACCCCGCTGACCGGCCCCGAACAAGAACTCGTCGCGGGCTGGTCGGCACCGGACTCCTGGCGGCCCGGGGCCCGGCATCCCGGCCGCGGCAAATACCTGATCAAGACTGGAGGCCGGCTCGGCATCGCCTTCGACTGCACCCTGGTCGACGAGGAACCCGTCCTGTACGACACAGACCAGGCCATCCGGGCAGATTCTGGATGGTCCAAGCGGAACTCCGGGGGTGACCGCCGGTGAAACAGGAATACAGGCCCGGAGTTCGGCGAACTGACGCAGCCAGCCTGGTACCGGGCGACGCCAGCCAGCGGGGCCGCGCGGTAGATGGCCGGCGCGTATCAGGCCGCGCTGGCGATGGACAAACCGAACATCTCGGCGAGCATCCGCAGAGCACCGCCAGTGGCGGGGCCTCGCCGAGGATACGGGCCCCTATCGCCCGGCCGCCAGGGGAGTTCCCGCCTAGAAAGGACATGCACCGATGAAACACTCCTTCCTTTACGACCTGGTGGTCTGGCCCACGGTACTGATCGTGTACTTCCTGCCGCTGTATGTCGGCTGGCGCCGCCACGTCCCCGGCCTCGCTCTCATGGCCGGGATCAACGCCCTCCTCGGGTGGACCGTGTGGGGCTGGCTCGTGGCGATGGGATTCGCGCTGCGCGAGGCCACGCCCGCACCCGCCGCGCAGACCACACTGCCGCGGGCAAGCGGCGCGCCCGGGTGGAGCAGCCCGCCTGGTGGGTGGGCCGGCGCGCCGGAGTTGCCCCCGCAGGGGCGCTACCGCGATGACCCCGGCCAGCAATGACCGGGCGGCCCCGGCCATGACGCAGGTACCGGAGAGCTCGCCCTTGCGGCCAGACGGGCTGATGCGGTGTCAGCGGCCAGGCCCGGCCAGCGGCCAGCGGCATTACCTCAGCCGCCGGACGGGCCGGTCCGGGGAGGTTGCGGTGATCCCCGCCCGCGCGCGGGCCTGTGCGGGCGGGTGCCAGCACCACATCGAGCCTGGGCAGGGCTGGGGCCGGCGTGGCGCGCCCGGGGAAGCTCCCACAACCGGCCAGGCCGTCCGCGCGAACGGCACAGCGCTGCCCGGCTGCCGCGAAAGGGGGACGCCATGACAACGCCTGTCCAGGCGCCGCCCGCCGGCGACCTGGAACCGGGATGGTCCCACGACCAGGCGAACCCGTACGGCCCGTGCTACCGCCGCCACGTGCCCGGCAAGGGCATCCTGCGGGTCGCCGCCCGCGGTGTCCGCCACGGGTACGCCTGGTACCTGAGCACCGCGAGCCCGAGCGAGGCATTGTCCTGGGCGCGGGACGGATTCGCCGGGCCCGGCGATGCGATGCGCGACGCAGACCGTCAGGTCTCCCAAATGCCGCCGCGCATGTTCGAGCGCCTGGCGCCCGGCGTGGCTCAGGAACTGTACCGCAGGCTCGCCAGGGCGCACGACTGGGGACACAACCAGGGTGACCAGACGCTGGGCGATGTCCGCAGCGAACTGTTCACCCAGCTGCAGATCCAGGCCACCGGGCCGTCGTATCACGGTCCTGACCCGTACAGGTGCATCCGGGCCGTGCAAGAAGCGTCGCGCGGCGGCGCCTTGCAGGCGATGGCAGCTAGCCCGAACCGGGTTTCCTGGATAGGCACACGGCCACGGCGCGGCGGCGTGCATGGACCCGCGCGCCTTACGGAGTTCCCCGGGCCCGTGATCGCGGACGGCGCCCGGTCTGGAAGTGGCGGGCCAGTACCCTCTCGTCGGCGAACTGCCAGGACGGCCAGGGCCGCGGGGCAGGCTCGCCCAGGGAGCCTGCGGTGACCCGGCCGCGGCCGGGGGCTGGCCGGGGCCGATTCGCCCGGCACCTCCGGGCGGGCCGCGGGGACGTGCCGTGAGCCGGGTTCTGGGCCCGCGCCAGCCGGTCACCGCGTCGGCTTCGACGCCCGGCTGGATCGTGCTGGGCGCCTGCTGGGTGCTGGTCATCCCGGTATTCGTCGTCTGGGCCGGCGCCCGGATCGCCGCCGCGATCGGCGGCGGGCACGTGCGCGGGTTCGGGATCACCTTCGTCATCGACGTCGCCGGCCGGCACACGCGCGCCGCGTGGCCCGGGGTGCCCACCCCCTTGGTCATCGCCTGCACCGCCGTTATTGCCGCGGTGGCCGCCGCTGTGTGCTGGACCATCTGGGTCCTGGCCGCCCCCCGGCTGATGCACGCGCCCGACGACCCGGTCGCGGCCCTGGCCCGTCACCGCCGCCGCCACGCCAAGCTGACCCTGGGCAGCACCGCGGCCCGTGCCGCCCAGCTGCGGCCCTCCCTGCACAGCCGCCGGCCCGGCAACATCAGCGCGGACGACGCCGGGATCATGCTCGGCGACCTGCTGCGCCCCGGCCAGCCCCCCGGCCCCGCCCTGTACGCGAGCTGGGAAGAAACAGAGCTGGACTTCATGGGACCCCGCGCGGGGAAGACCACCGGGCGCGCGATCCCCCTCCTGGTGTCCGCACCCGGCGCCGTGGTGGCCACCAGCAACAAGGCCGACCTGTGGGCCGCCACCAGCGTGATCCGCGAAGCCCGCGGTCAGGTGTGGCTGTTCGATCCGTGCCACATCACCTACCAGCGGCAGGGGTTCTGGTGGGACACCCTGGACGGCATAGACGGGGTCGAGACCGCACACAGGCTCGCCAGCCACTTCGTGCTGACCGTCGAGGACCCCGCCAAACGCGAACTGTGGGGCCCTGCCGCGCAGACCCTGCTGACCGCGCTGTTCCTGGCCGCCGCGACCGCCGGGCGCACCCTGAACGACGTGGCCAAGTGGCTGGACCAGCCCGCCAACCCTGCGCCGGCCAGCCTGCTGGAACAAGCCGGCTTCATGAACCTGGCCTCCAGCCTGCTCGGCACCCAAAACGGGGCCCACGAAACCCGCGACGGCATCTACGAAACCGCGCGCACCGCCGCCAAGGCGCTGCGCGACGACGAGGTGATGAAGTGGGTCACCCCCCAGCCCGGCCTGCCGCGTTTCGACCCGGGCAGCTTCCCGGCCAGCACCGACGCCCTGTACCTGCTGTCGGAATCCCGGTCGTATGCGGCACCGCTGATCGCCGCCATGACCGACCTGGTCATGCGCGCCGCAGTTCGCCGCGCCCAGCAGTCCGGCGGGCGGCTGGACCCCCCGCTGCTCGTCGTGCTGGACGAGGCTGCCAACATCTGCCGGATCGCCGACCTTCCCGACCTGTACAGCTACCTGGGCAGCCACGGGATATGTCCGGTCACCATCCTGCAGTCCTACGAGCAGGGCACGACCGTGTGGGGCGAAAGCGGCATGGCCGCCTTGTGGGGCGCGGCGACGATCAAGCTCATCGGCGCCGGCGTCGACTCCCCCCGGCTAGGCCGGGAAGTATCCGACCTGGTAGGCCCCCACGACGTACCAGTGCGGTCCCTCGGCCTGGGCGAGTCGCGCGGCATCACGGAGAACATCTCCCTGCGCCAGCAACCCATTCTCCACGCGGCCGACATCCGGGCATTCGAGCCGGGCACGGCGCTCCTGCTCGCCTCGGGCATCCGGCCGGCCCGGATCCGGCTGCGGACCTGGTTCACCGGGCCGCGCCGGGCGGAGATCGAGAGCCACGTCGCCCGGGCGATTGAGCTGATCAAGGCCGGCGCCTCCGGAGACACGGTGCTGCGATGACCACCCCGGCCAATCCCGCAACAGACACCGCATCCGATGTCCCGCTGCCGGCGTTCGAAAGCGTCGAGGACTGGGTTGACAGCTACTTCCTGCCGATGTTCCGCCGGCCGCTGGGCGGCCACTACCGCTGGTGCGCCCGGTGGTGGGCGCACGCGGAGGCGGTCAGCCGGCTCACCGCGCTGTGGCGGGCATGGGAGGCGATGCGCCTGGAGCCCGCGACCGGCATCAGCGACTGGTACAGCGCGCACCTAGGTCACCACCTGCCCATCCTGTGTGGCCCCGACGGCCCGTTCTGCCAGTGCGACCGCAGCGACCACCAGGAACTCAAACCGTTCCTCGCCGCGCCCGTCGACTACGACCTGCTGGCCGCTTTCGGCGCCGGGCTGGATAACCCGGCCGGCCCAATCGGCACCGGGGAGGATGTCCCGGCGCCGGCGTTCGGAACCGTGGAGGACTGGGCCGGCAGCTACTTCCTGCCGATGTTCCGCCGGAAGCAGGGCGGCCAGTACCGCTGGTGCGCCCGGTGGTGGGCGCACGCGGAGGCGGTTAGCCGGCTCACCGCGCTGTGGCGGGCGTGGGAGGCGATGCGCCTGGAGCCCGCGACCGGCATCAGCGACTGGTACAGCGCGCACCTCGACTACCACCTGCCCATCCTGCTCGGCCCGGACGGCCCGTTCTGCCAATGCGACGGCAGCGGCCACCAGGAACTCGACCCGTTCCCCGCCGTCCCCGTCGACTACGACCAGCTGGAGGAGGACCAGGGCGACGACGACGACGAAGCTGAGCCGCCGGCCAGCCCGCTACCGGGCACCGGGGACGGCGGGTGATCGCATGACCCGCTGTGCCCTGATCGGTCGCGCACCACGGCCCGCGGCCCGCGCGGGCCTGCGCGGACCCCCCGATGCGGTGCCGCGTCGGCCGACGGGCGGTGACCGTAACCGGGCCCGGCCGGCCACCCGCTGCGCCGTGCGGGCGTGGCCAGTGCGCTCGCCCGGTTCCGCTGCGGGCGCGACGGGCGGTGCCCGGCGCGGGCGCGGGTGCGCGATCGGCCGGTCATCACTGGCGGCGGGGAGGCCACGGTGACCGCCACCTCGCGCCGGGGCCGACGTCGGCCGCCTCCAGGACCGCCGTCAGACGAGGGGGCGCTGTTCAGCGTCGCGGACCTGCTCGAAGCAAAGGACCCTCGCCAGGCGGAACCTGGGCCCAGTTCCGGGCCGGTGGGCACCGGCTCCGCCGCAGCGGCCGGGCCGGCAGCGCCCGCGCCAGCCACCACGCAGGCCGGCCCGGGCGGCCAGGCGCTGCTGGATGTGCCTGGCGCCCCAGGGGCGTGGGACACTGAGGATGGAGGCGGCAGCGGTGAACCACTACGGCGTCAGGGCGCAGGAGCACTGGCGGACGCACCTGCCCCGCCAGCTGGCGGGCATCCAGGATCCAGAGGAGTTCTTCACCCTGCTGGGCGCGACGGCGGAGAGCGAGATCGGGGTCCGGGCGGAAGCGCTGGCGCAGCTGAAGCCGGCGGCCGAGGGATACCTGGACGAGGTGGCGCGGCTCCAGACGGCGCGGCAGCTGGCCGAGATGGAAGTCATGCGGGAGCTGATCCTCGTCGACCCGGAGGACCGGGAGGCGGTCGGTCAGCTGCTGGGCTGACAGTCTTCACCCCGGGCGCCGACGCCGAGCTCGCCCCCTCGGGCGTGGTGGCACGACTCCAGGCCAACCTGGCGGCCATCAAGGTCGTCAAAACGCTGCAAGCCGAGTCCCGCCCAGCCACGGCCGACGAGCAGGATATCCTCTCCGGCTGGTCCGGGTGGGGGGCCGTCGCGCAGGTCTTCCCCCGCAAGCAAGGCCAGCCGTCCGCGTTCCCCGCCGAACACGAGGAACTCCGCGCGCTCTTGACCGGCGAGGAGTATGAGGCGGCCCGCCTCACCGTCGTCAACGCTCACTACACCTCGCCTGCGATCGCCCAGGCGATGTGGGACGGGCTGGCCCCGTTCGGCTTCGGCGGTGGCCGGGTACTCGAGCCGGGCTGCGGGGCGGGTACGTTCATTGGGCTCGCGCCGCGGGGAACGGCGATGGTCGGCATCGAACTGGACCCGGTCACCGCCCAGGTCGCCGCCGCACTGTACCCGCACGCGCGGATCCGGTGCGAGAGCTTCGCCGACACCGGCGACCCGGAAGGCTCGTTCGACGCGGCGATCGGGAACGTGCCGTTCGGCAGCTTCCACCTGAACGACGCCCGGTACAACCCCGGCCGCCGCCAGCCGATCCACACCCACTTCGTCCTCAAGTCCGCTGGCCTGACCCGCCGCGGCGGGCTGGTCGCGCTGATCACCTCCCGGTACACCATGGACAGCACCGGGGCCGACGCGATCGAGGCGCGTCGCCGGCTCGCCGCCCTCGGCGAACTGGTGGCGGCGGTCCGGCTGCCCGCTACGGCGCACCGCCGCACCGCCGGCACCACCGTCGTCACCGACGTCCTGGTGATCCGGCGTTTCGGCGACGGCGAGCAGCGGCCGGATGGCGAGCCCGCCTGGGTGCAGACCGTCCCGGTTGAGGTGGACGGCCAGGAGATCAGCATCAACCAGCACTTCGCCAGCCACCCTGACATGGTGCTGGGTTCGCTGGCCACCGGTGGCGCCCGCCGCGCCGAGGACTTGCAGGTGGTCGCGGAGCCGGGCACGGACGTCGCCGCCGCCCTCGGCGACGCCCTGGCCCGGGCAGCAGGGACCCGGAGGCCCGAGCCAGCGCCGCAGCCGGCTCCCCCGGTCCGGCACGACGCCGGACCGCGGCCGGACGGATACCAGCAGGCCCGCCTGGACGGCACGTTCACCCGGATCGTCCGGCGTGTACACCACTTCACGCTCGAGGATGGCACGACCGTCCGCGACGTCCAGCATGTCCCCGAGGCGTTCACCCCGCCTGGCGGCAGGGAGGGGCACGCCGAATTGCGGGCGCTGCTGGGCATCCGGGACACCGCGCTGGAGCTGCTGGACGCGGAGCTGGCCACCAGCGAGGACGCCGGCCTGGTCGACGACCTGCGCGCGCAACTGAACCGCCAGTACGACTCTTACCTAGCCAAATACGGCCCGGTCAACCGGTACACGCCACAGATCAGGGTCCGACACAACACCCCTGAGGGCCAGGAACTGCGGGAGCAGATGCTCGCCGACGGCCGCGCCCGGCTGACCGGCGGCACCGTGGAAATCACCGACCCGGCGGCCCGGGAACAGCTGCTCCAGGCCGGATACGCCACGGCCGGTGACGGCGGGACGCTGAAGTTCCGGCAGACAGCTGCGGCACGCCGCGCCCGGCGGCGGCTGATCGACGCCGGGCAGGCCTGCGTCACTGGCGGCAGCCTGGAGATCACCGAGGCCGGAAAGTCGTGGGTCCTGGAGAACATCGCCGACCTCGACGAGGCGGTCATGCTCATCCGGGCCCGCCCCGGCCAGGGCGGCTTCCTCAACGACCCGTTCGCCGCCCGGGTGCAGGCGCTGGAGAAATACGACCCGGAGACCGGGGCCGTCACCAAGCGCGACATCATGCACCACCGGGTGCTACTGCCCCGCCCGGTCGTCGAGCACGCCGACGACCCTAAAGACGCGCTGGCGATCTGCATGGACCGGCACGGCCAGGTGCGCCTGGACGTGATCGCCGGGCTTCTCGGCGCCGCCTCTGACGATGAGGCCCGCACCCGCCTCGGGGACTTGGTCTACCACGATCCCGCCGAGGACCGCCTGGTGCCCGCAGCCCAGTACCTGTCCGGGGATGTGCGGGAAAAGCTGCGGCAGGCCGGGGCCGCCGTCGCCGCCGACCCCGCCTTGGAGCGCAACGTCACGGCCCTGCAAGCAGTGATCCCGCCGGACGCTGGGCCGGCGGAGATATCGCCACGGCTCGGCGCGGTCTTCATCACCCCCGAAGAGGTCGAGCAGTTCCTGCGGGAAACCCTCATCGACGAGTCGATCACGGTCAAATTCGACGGCGGGAAATGGGACGTGTCCGGCGGCAGCCGGCACAGTGTCGCCGCCACCATCACCTGGGGCACCGAAGACAGGAACGCACTAGAGCTGGCCGAGAACCTGCTCAACCGGGGCGCCCCCGTCGAGATCACCCGCACCGTTGACGAAAAGACCGTGGTGGATCAGGAAGCCACCCTGACCGCCCGCGAAAAACAGGCCGAACTGTCGGACCGGTTCGCGGGCTGGGTGTGGGAGGACCTGGACCGCGCCCGCGAGGTCTGCCGCCGGTTCAACGACACATTCAACGCGACGGTCCTGCGCTCCTATGACGACGTGCGGCTGTCGCTGCCCGGCCTGAACAAGGACATCACCTTGTTCTGGTGGCAGTACCCCGCCATCGCCCGGATGATCTACGAGCCGACGGCAGGGCTCGGCCACGACATGGGTCTCGGCAAGACCCTGGAACAGATCATCGGGGTGATGGAGCAACGGCGCCTCGGCCTGATCCGCAAACCGGTCTTCGTCGTCAAGAACCACCTGCTCGAGCAGTTCCGGGACGAGTTCCTCTGGGCGTACCCGCAGGCGCGGGTCATGTGCGCGGACAGCGACGACCTGAAGGGAGACGGGCGGCGGAACTTCATCGCCCGGGCCGCTGCGGAGAACCCGGACGCGATCATCATGACGCAGCGGGGATTCGAGACCATCCCGCTGACCCGCGAGGGCCACGAGGCCTACCTGGCGTACATGAAGGAGATGTTCCAGGTTCAGGTGGAGGCCGAGACCGAGTCGGTCAAGGACCAGGTGACGATGCTCACCGAGTTCGAGGAGAAACTGCGGGCCTACTTCGACCCCGACGCCGGCCCGGATACCGGCGAGGACGACGACCAAGAGCAGCCGGGGCGCGCGAAGAGGAAGAAGAAGAAGAGCAAAAAGAGGATCGAGCAGGATCGGCTGCTGTGCTGGGAGGAACTCGGCGCCGACTACATCGTTGTCGACGAGTCGCAGGATTTCAACAACTTGTGGGTGCCGTCGGCGGAGCCGGGGATGGCGATCGGTTTCGTCCACCGGTCCATCGACCTGGAGATGAAGCTGCACGCGACCCGCGGCCGATACGGGAGCCGGGTCGCCACGTTCGCCACGGGCACCGCGGTCACCAACAAGATCCCCCAGTTCTACGTCCTGATGCGCTACCTGGACCCGGAACGGCTCAGGAACGCCGGGTTCGTCGGCTACGCGCCGTGGGCGGCGACACACACCGAGCCGGAGCTGCGGCTCGAAATGAAAGCCAACGGTCAGTTCGGCCTCGTCACCCGCATGCGCTTGATCAACGTCCAGCAGCTGCTGGTGGACCTGCACCGTATCTGGGACTTCAAGGACGCCGACGATGTCGGCGTGCCCCGCCCCGCGATCCGCGGCGGCAAGGCGGAGCTCCGCGGCAACCCCGGCCCCCCGGAACTGTACGACTGGCAGGCCACCTTGCCCGACCGGTACGACGAGGCCAAGAAGGGCGGCAGGAAAAAGAACAAGGGCGACGACACCGTGGTGGCCGTCCTCGGCGACGGCTTCCGCGCCGCCCAGGACCTGCGGCTGGTCCGGCCCAGCCATGGCGAGTGGCCCAGCCCGCCCAGCGCCCCGCAGAAGATCGACTACGTCGCCGATGACGTCCACGCCGAGTGGCTCGCCAGCCGCGACTGGGAATATCCCGGTTCGGACGTCCGCGGCACGCTGCAGCTGGTGTTCTGCAACGAGGGCGTGCCCAAGGCAGACGCGTGGAACCTGTACGCCGAGCTCCGCGACCTGCTCGTGGCCAAGGGCATGCCCCGGCGGCTGATCCGGTTCATCCACGAGGCGACCGACGCCCGCAAGAAAGCCGCACTGTTCGCCGCGTGCAACGCCGGCCACGTCGCGGTGCTGGTTACATCGACGGAAAAAGGCGGGGTAGGCCTCAACGTGCAGCGCCGCTGCATTGGGGTCCACCATGTGCACCCGCACTGGCGGCCGGACTACGGCGCGCAGGAAGACGCCCGTGCCCGCCGGCCCGGCAACCTCAACGCCGAAGTGTTCCTCAAATGGTGGCTCACCGAAAGGTCGTTCGACACCACCCGCGCGCAGGCGAGCGAACGCAAGGCGGTCTTCCTGCGCATCATCAAACGCCGCGACCCCAGGGTCCTGTCCGTCGAGGTGCCCGTAGAAGACCAGGTCAGCTACGCGGCCATGTCGGCGATCGGCGCCGGCGAGCCCCGGCTGATCAAGAAAGCGGAGCTGGAAGGCCAGCTGTGGCAGCTGGTCCGCGCACAGCGGCGCCACGGCAACAACCAGAACGCGCTGAAGGTCGCCGAGAGGCAGGCCCGCGCCGCGATCGCGGCCGCCGGGGAGATGATCCGCGACATCGACGCGGCCGAGCCCCGGATCATCCCCACAGCGGGCGACACCTTCGCCATGACCATCGAGGGAAGAAGGTTCAGCAACAGGCGCGAGACCGGCGATCGGCTCATCGCCTGGCTGCGGGATGCGCGCACGCGCGTCGCCCGGGCCGGAAACCCCGAGACCAGGACCGTCGGGCGGATCGGCGGATTCGAGATCACCGCCGACCTGCTGACCGAGCAATGGCGCGAGCGCACCATCATCCTGCGGCTGGCGGGCCTGCCCTGCGGGGCCGTCGAGCTCGACCACCGCAACCTGCCGGCCGGCATAGGCGTGGTGACGCGGCTGGAGAACCGCCTCACCGGCCTCGGCAAGCTACGCGAGGAGCAGCAGGCCGTCATCGAGCGCCAGAGCCAGGAAGTGGCCAGGGCGGAGTCCGCGATCGGCGCGCCGTTCCCGCAGCAAGAAGCCCTGCTGGCGACGAAAACGGAACTCGATGCGCTGATCGAGGAACTGCGCACAGACAAGGACGACTGGGAGGACGAGCAGGCCAAGGACGCCACAGACGGCGTGGCGGCAGCCGGGCCCGTACCGGGCACCGGCGCGGCGGAGCCGGGCGAAGCTCCCGCCGTTGAAGCGGCCGGCGGCGACCGCGGGCCGTACGACCCGGATCCCGGTCCCGCCCCGGGCGCAGCGTACGCCGACGGCAGCGGCTATCAGGACGCCCGTGCCAGGGCCCTGGCGGTGCTCAGCGAAAGCCCGGGCGGGGCCGTCCCTGACGCCGGGCAGTTCGCGGACTACTACGCCCGCAGGTACGGTCACCAAGATCCCGACAGCTGGCCGCTGGTGTTGCAGGCGTACGCCGACGACTGGCTGCCGCGACAGCCCGACGACCACCCGCTCAAACAGGCCGCCCAGCCCGCGCCCGCTGCACCGGAACCCGCGCCGCAGGCCAGCATCCCCGACGCGTGGCCCGCCGAGCACCCCTTCGCCGCTGACGTCGACGCGCTGCTGCAGGCGGCGCTGGCCGACCCGGACCTGGCCCTGGTCGCCGCCGCGAACGACGCGAGCCACTTCGCGCTGGCCTTCTGCGACTGGCCCGTCGATCAGGTCGCCGGCAGCCTCGACCTGGACAACGCAGGCGCGGTGCCGCCGTTCGCCGACGCGTTCTTCGCCGACCCGTCCCTCGCCGCCGCGGTGACCGCCATCCTGGGCCGGCAGGCGTACCTGGCGCACGCCGGCCCGGCGCAGCGGGACCAGGCCGCTGCCCCGGACGCCTTCACCGCCGAAGCCGCCCGCCGCGCAGCCAGAGAGTGGACGACGCAGATCAGCGCGGCCCGCACGGCGCAGTGCGGCTGCGGGAAGGGCTGCCCGTCCTGCGCGCTGCCCCGCGACCGCGACCAAGCTCTGCACGAGGCGATCACAGCCGACATGGACCTGGCCCGGGCCGGAATGCGGCACGCCCAGGCCGGCTGGTCACAGGAAGGCGGCCAAGGCGCCGCCGTGCTCGCGCCGGGACTGCCGTACGGCCGCACGATCACCTGGGATGACACGGCCGGCACCTACGCCATCGACATCACCGGCGACGGCGGTGACCGGTTCCGGCTCATCGTCCCCGGACCGCCCGGCGACTGGCAGGTCCAGGCCGGCGACGCTCCCCCGATCTCCTTCCCTGGCACCGGGACCAAACCGGCCACCAGGCCCGCCGCTACCCGGTATCTGCTCGGCCTGCTCGCCGCCCCGGGCGATACGGCCGCGCCCGCCGACGCGTCGCCGCCGGGCGTGGCGGAGGACGCCGGTCTGTCACCTGGCGATCTGCGCGAACTCGCGGGCCGCCATGGCCTGATAGCCGAACCGGACGGCCACGGCGTCTTGTTCATCCGCCGCGACACTGGCCCGGGCGCCCGGTACGCACTGCGGCAGGACCAACCTGGACTCCCGCTGATGAACGGCCCCGGCCGGATCATCCCGGCTGGCCGCGCCGACGCCTACCTCGCCGCCTGGACCGCAGCCCCGGACGCGAACCCGGACGAGCTCTACGCCCAGGCCGTTCCCGATACCGGCAGCCCGCCTGCCGAGGAGCACGCCTGGCCGCGGACGACCTGCCACATCAGCAGCTCCGACGCATCCTGCCGCGCCCGGGACACCGGCCGCGACCATTACCTGTACGCGGACGGCCGCGCGGCTGTCGCCGCCGCCCGCCCCCCGGCCACCGCCGCCTACTACGCGGTCAGCCCCGCCGGCGAGTGGACCCGGCACATGGACGGCACTGCGGAAGCCCTCGATCGCCCCCCGAACGCCCAGGCCCTCAGCGTCATCGCCGGCGAGACCGCTGCCGCCAGCCCGGAGCCCGGCCCGCCGCCCGGCCCGGCGGACTGGACGGCCGCC
>Ga0070730_10002895_pt1 | contig 15544 bp, 12 predicted proteins | sample Coa_R1_3_FD_66447 | JGI IMG/M metagenome (GOLD analysis project Ga0070730, IMG submission 66447) | Surface soil microbial communities from Centralia Pennsylvania, which are recovering from an underground coalmine fire - Coalmine... | ecosystem: Environmental > Terrestrial > Soil > Unclassified ...
TGGGCAGCGCATGAGGTCTCTGGAAAGGCTCGAGGAAATTGGGACACAATCATTCAACCCGCCACGCACCAGCCGCTCGTCTCCGTCGATTCTGTTGGTGGACAGCGGTAGCCCTCGCGATCACATCCACATTGGCCTGCAATGTGGAGCGCCGCAAGTCCGACGCTGAACTCGGCCTCAACCCGCAGCAGGCGGCCGGACGCAGAATCTACGACGCCGAATGCGACCGCTGCCACGAGCCCTATTCCACCCGTGGAAAAAAGGGTCCGGGTCTCAAAGCAGTGTTCCAGCACAAATATCTTTCTTTGAGCGGCCTGCCTGCCAACGATGACCGGGTTACCGACATCATCCGTCTCGGCCGAAACGAAATGCCCGGCTACAGCCAGAAGTTGGACTCGCAACAGATCCAGGACCTGTTGGCGTATCTTCATACCCTCTAAGGAATCAGCCGCCCCTCATTCGTGGGATAATCCGGGGAATGAAGAGCACGGCAAAATCGGGGCTGTTCCGCGAACTCCCATCGGTGGATCAGTTCCTCCGAACCGCTGGCGGATCTTCTCTCGCAGACCTGCACGGTTCTTCTGCCGTGACGGAGGCTACCCGCGCTGTTTTGGGTCGGCTGCGGAACGAGATCGCGTCCGGCCTGCTTGACGCCTCCGCTCTACGTCTCGCGCTAAGTGGACTGAGCGACGCCGTCGAAGCTCAGGTTCGCCAATCGCTGCGCCATTCGCTGCGCCCGGTGATCAACGCCACCGGCGTAATTCTTCACACGAACCTCAGCCGCGCCCCGCTGGCGGAATCGGCCCTGGAACATATCCGCGAAACCGCCGGCCATTACACAAATCTCGAATTCGACATTGACGCGGGTGAACGCGGCAAACGCGATGTTCACGTCGATCGGCTCTTTCAAAAGCTGCTTGCTGATGAAGTCCCCAACGTCTCAACGGTCGTCGTCAATAACAATGCGGCCGCCGTCCTGCTGGCCTTGAACACGCTCGCGGATGGCGGCGAGGTAATTGTCTCCCGCGGCGAACTGGTGGAAATCGGCGGATCGTTCCGCATTCCCGATGTGATGGCAAAATCCGGTGCGACGCTGCGCGAAGTCGGGACCACCAACCGCACCCGCATCGCAGACTACGAGAAGGCAATCAGCGACCGCACGCGCCTGCTGCTGCGCGTTCACCGCTCGAACTTCGAAATCACCGGATTCACCGAGCAGCCGCCCATCTCCGAACTCGTAGACCTGGCGCACACGCGTGGCATCCCGCTGCTGGAAGATCTCGGCAGCGGATCCCTCGTCGATCTGCAAACCTTCGGACTGCGTGGCGAACCCAGCGTGCTCGACAGCCTCCGCGCCGGAGTGGACGTCGTGACCTACAGCGGCGACAAGTTGCTCGGCGGCCCACAAGCCGGGCTCCTCAGCGGCCGCGCCGATCTGATCGAGCGCATCCGCAGTAATTCCCTGTTCCGCGCTTTGCGCGTCGACAAACTCACGTACGCCGCCCTCGAGACCACGCTGCTCGCCTACGTGAAGCGCGACCACGGCGCAATCCCCACGCTGAGAATGATGCGCTTGAGCAAAGAAGAAATCGGAGAGCGCGCGCAAACGCTCGCGAACGGCATTACTGAAAGGGCCCGCAAGATAAAAGTGGAAGTCATTGATGGCGAATCGGTCATTGGAGGAGGTGCAGCCCCCTCATCTGTCCTGCCCACGCGCCTGCTGGCCGTTACTTGCGCCGATTTGAGCGCGGATGAACTATCCGCCCGCCTGCGCCATTCGGATCCTCCGATCGTCGCCCGCGTCGAAGAAGGCAGAGTTCTTCTTGACTTGCGCACAGCCTTCCCCGATCAGGACTCACTCATTGCCGCCGCTCTCCATCGCATCTCGTAGACCTTCCGCCGCATCCAATCTGCCTTGGCCACTCTTTACACCATCGGACATTCCACCCGCTCATTCGACGAACTCCTCGAAGCACTGCAGACCCACCACATCCAGACGCTCGTCGATATCCGGGCCTTCCCCATGTCGCGCAGGTTGCCGCAATTCAACCAAGGATCACTGGAACACACTCTACGTAATGCAGGGATTCACTACATTTGGATAAAAAACCTCGGCGGGTACCGCAAGAAGCTTCTCGACGAATCGCCCAACATCGGCCTTCGCAATCAAAGCTTCCGTAATTACGCCGACTACATGCTTACACCGGAATTCGAACAGGCCCTCTCGGAACTGATCGTGCTGGCCGAACACTCCCACACAGCTTACATGTGCGCCGAACGCGTCTATTTCCGCTGTCATCGCATGCTGGTCTCCGACTGGCTGGTCGCCCACGGCCACGAGGTTTTCCACATCGACGCCACGGGTCCGCTAAAGCCGCACAAACTTACGGCCGAAGCGCGCATGATCGACGGCCGCCTGATCTACCGCGGAGATCGCTTGCTGTAAGATTCAAGGCGACATGATCGTAGGCACGGGCATCGACATCGCTGAAGTCCCCCGCATTCGCCAAGCCATCGAGCGCTTCGGACAGCGATTCCTGCACCGCATCTACACATCCGGAGAGATGCGCTACTGCGATTCCAAAGCCAACCGTGTAGAGCGCTATGCTGCACGCTTCGCTGCGAAGGAGGCGGCAATGAAAGCGCTCGGCACGGGATGGAATCATGGAGTGCGCTGGCGCGACTGTGAAGTGACCCGAATGCCCGGTGGCCGCCCGACGATGACGTTTCACGGAAAAGCTGGAGAGTTTGCTGCCAGGCTCGGCGTCAAGAACGCTGCTCTATCGATCTCTCATACCGAAGAGCAGGCCATCGCACAAGTCATCCTGGAAACTTGAAGTGCCAAACCGTTCGCAAACGGATCTTCACGGATTAACACCGATTAGCAGCAATTCATTCAGAGATCTATCCGTTGCAATCCGCGCAAATCCGTGGCCATGTTTCCCATCTGCTAGACTGTCGCCTCGATCCCATTTATGGTCGCAACCTCCCCCACGTCAGTCATAAGCTCCGCTCAAGAACAGATTCCAGAAAGAACTTTGCTGGCCGGACTCGCCCTCACAAGCTTCGCCGCTTTACTGCTCGAACTTGCGCTCACCCGGCTGTTCTCGGTCGTTCTTTTCTATCACTTCGCATTTCTCGCGATCTCGATCGCGCTGCTGGGCCTCGGCGCCGGAGGCGTATTTGCCTACCTTTGGAAGCCACGGCTCGCCAAGCTTCGTACTCGCCAACTCGCCACGTTCCTCTGCATGACGAACTCGGTGTTGATCGTCTTCGTCCTCGAGATCGTTCTGCACACCCGTGTCGCCCTCGCTGTCTCGCAAGAAAATTTCCTGCGCCTGACCGTGCTCTATCTCGTAGCAGCAGTGCCGTTCTTTCTCGTCGGCTTACTGTTCTCGGTTGTTTTTGCCCGTGAGACCAGCCGCATCCCACGCCTTTACGGTGCTGACCTCTGCGGCGGAGCCCTTGCCTGTCTCGCCGTCGTTCCGCTTCTGAACTGGATCGGCGGCCCGAACGTCATCCTGTTCGCAGGACTCGCTCTGGCTGGGGCCGCCATGATTTGGGCAGATGCTCCGAAACTCAGAAGAAACGTGGGGATTCTCGCCCTCGTGATGATTGCAATCATCGCCGCCAACTACTCCGGACGCCTGTTCGACATTGTGTACGCCAAGGGCATGTTTCGCGATCCGGCATGGGTGGAGTTCGCCCGCTGGAATGCCCTTTCGCGCGTTGAAGTAGACCGCCAGGGCCAGGCAAAAGCCATCGTGATCGATGCCGACGCGTCCACCTACATCATGAACGCGGACGTCTCCCAGTGGCACCAAACCGACTGGGAACGTGCCCTGATGTCCGCGCCCCCGGCTCTGGCGAACGTCCTCCGCCCGCACGGAGACTTCGCCATCATCGGTCCGGGCGGGGGCGTTGACGTCCTCCGCGCCGTTGCGAATGGCAGCCCCAGCGTCACCGGAATCGAAATTAACCCCATCATCGCGACCACCATCATGCGTGGCCGCTACGCCGATTACTCCCAGCATCTCTATGAACGCCCCGACGTGCACATCCACGTCACCGACGGCCGCTCCTATCTGCGCGCAACGCCGCAGAAATTTGACGTCGTGCAGATGACTCTGGTCGACACCTGGGCATCGACCGCGGCGGGCGCATTCGCGTTAAGCGAAAACAACCTCTACACCGTCGAAGCATTCCGAGAATATTTCGATCATCTGAAGCCGGACGGGATGATTGCCATCACGCGCTGGGAGTTCAAAAGGCCGCGAGAGGCTCTGCGCGTCGTCTCTGTCGCGATCGAAGCTTTGCACCAGCTCGGGGTTGCGAACCCCGCGGAAAACTTCATCGTCGCCTCCCTTGGAGATCTGGACGAAGACGGCATGCCGGTCGTGGTGCTGGCCAAGAAAACTGCCTTCACGCCCGAGGAAGAAGACGCCGTAGCCATCCATTGCGAAAGATACTCCCAGCTCAATCCCCTGTATTTACCGACCAGCCGGGACTCGAATGCTTTTTCCGCCTTGATCGCCAGCAATGATCCCCGAGCCTTTGCGCGGACTTACGCCTACAACGTTGCACCCGTAAATGACAACGCTCCGTTCTTCTTCTTCACGGTCAAGGCCCGGCAAGTGTTGGGCGAAAAAGGCCTGCGCCATGGCATCGACTGGAAGGTGAACCTGGGAGTGCTGGTCTTATTGCTGGTGCTGGTGATTTCCGTGATGGCGGTGCTCGCGTTCCTGATTGCGCCGATGGTCCTTTCAGGCGTAAGACGGCAATCCCCCCTGCCGTTGCTTTATTTCATCGCCATAGGTCTCGGCTACATCCTGGTCGAGATCGCCTTCATCCAGCGCTTCGTGCTCTTCCTTGGCCATCCCACCTACGCCTTAACGGTCGTCATCTTCCTGCTGATGCTCTCCAGCGGTGCCGGTAGCCTGTTTTCCCGCCGGTGGCTCGCTCACCCAGAAAGCGGATGGATTCCCTTGCTTCTCGTTTTGGCAGTACTCTCGGCCGATGTGTTCTTCCTCCCCGGCCGCCTCGCAACCCTCGTCGGCTTGGATTTTGGCTACCGCTTGCTGATTAGCGGCGTTCTTCTGGTTCCGCTCGGATTCGTGATGGGCATGCCCTTTCCCACTGGCCTGCGCGCGATCGCGGGCACTCCGGCACCTGAATTCTCTGCTGCCCAGGCCGCCTCCGACAATGCCGTCGAATGGGCCTGGGCGATGAATGCAGCTGCGAGCGTTCTGGGATCCGTGTTGGCCATGGTCATCGCCATCCAGTTCGGACTGACCGTAACCCTGGCATGCGGGGCAGCCGCCTATTTACTAGCTCTGCTCGTCATGCCCGCCTTGCGCGCGAAAGCGGCTTAGGGCACGCTTTGATTTTGTTATCATTCTGGCGGTGGGCGCGTAAACAGACTCAGGATCGGATCTGTGGCTGCGTCCGCTCGTCCCAGCTGGCGTCATGAGGAAATCATTTGCCTAGCCAGAAGCAGCTCAAGTGGTCACAACTCAAAGTTGGGATCACGGTCATCGTCGCCAGCCTGACCCTGGGATTTCTGCTGTTCCTGATGTCCGGAACCGCCGGCTTGTTCACTCCCCGCATCACGATCAAGTCCTACTTCGATAATGCGGAAGGCCTTCGCGTAGGCGCTCCCGTACGCTTGAGTGGCGTCGATATCGGCAACGTCACCAGCATTCTCATCGTCCCGGACAAAGATAAGCAGCAAACGCCGGTCGAAGTGATCATGAAAGTCAGCACCAAGTACAGCTACGGGATGCGCCGCGACTCGGTGACCTCTCTCGAAACTGCCGGAGTGCTGGGCGAAACCTTTCTCGATATTGATAGCTCGCAAGCGGTTGGCGGGCCGGTGCACGACGGAGACACACTCCCCACGCAGGTGCATCCCGACTTCAATCAGGTTGTCCGCGCCAGCCAAAGCACCCTGCAGAATATGGACGCGCTGCTGAAGCGTGCCGACCGCATCCTGGCGTTCGCCGAAAGCGGCAAGGGTTCGCTGGGCAAGCTGATATACGATCCCGTGCTCTACAACCGCCTCTCCGAAACAGTAGGTGAGTTTCAGAAGATCGTTGCCGAGGTGGGTAACGGTCAAGGCAGCCTGGGTGCACTCATCAGCCGCAATGACGCCTACGACAAGTTCCTCTCCACGCTCGACAAGATGAATGCTGTGGTAGACGACATCCAGGCCGGCAAAGGATCAGCAGGAAAGTTCCTCAAAGACCCGTCGCTCTATAACAACGCCAATGACACCATCGCCAACCTTAAGCAGGTGACCGATGACATCAACGCTGGCAAAGGCGCTCTGGGCAAGCTGACCAAGGACGAAGAACTGGCCAAGAAGTTGGACACCACCATCACCAAGCTTTCGCAGCTCACCTCAGACCTCGAAGAAGGCAAGGGCACAGCCGGAAAATTCTTGAAAGACGAGACCCTCTACAACAACAGCAACCAGGTGCTCGAGGAAATGCGCGATCTGCTGAAGGCGATCCGCCAGAACCCCAAGAAGTACCTGAGCATCAAGCTGCACATCTTCTGATTCTCGTTTCTGTATCTCCCGCCTGCGATGATTTTGGAATGTCGCGGTGCGCACCCCTTTCGGAGGGATATAATGGCGCGCACGAATGCCACTCATATCGGGTTCAAAGCTGGGGCCCTATGAGATCGTCGCGCCCATTGGCGCAGGCGGTATGGGGGAAGTGTATCGCGCTCGCGACGCCGCCCTAAGTCGAGATGTCGCCATAAAGATCTTGCCGCCTGCCTTCTCCGAAGATGCCGATCGCCTGCGGCGCTTTAAGCAAGAAGCCCAAGCTGCCGCGGCTCTTAACCACCCCAACATTCTGACCATTTATCAAATCGCGGAAAGCGATGGTTCGCCTTACATCGTTTCCGAACTGCTGGAAGGGGAGACCCTTCGCCAACGGCTTCAGGCGGGTCAGCCGCAATTGCGTAAGGCAATCGACTGGGCCGTACAGGTCGCGCGCGGACTGGCTGCAGCCCATGATAAGGGAATCGTTCACCGCGACCTCAAGCCGGAGAATATCTTCCTTTGCCGCGACGGTCACGTAAAGATCCTGGATTTTGGGCTCGCCAAGCTGACTGCGTCCCAGGGCCGCGAGTCAAGCTCAGACGCGCTCACTTTAACCGCCAGATCCGAACCCGGCTTTGTCCTCGGCACTGCAGGCTACATGTCACCTGAGCAGGCTCGTGGTCAGATTCTCGGTCCGCAATCGGATCTGTTCAGTCTGGGCGCCATTCTCTATGAGATGTTGACGGGAAAGCGCGCTTTTCGTGGCGAAACCGCCGCCGATACCATGAGCGCCATTCTCAAAGAAGACCCGCCGGACCTCTCTGGAGTGAATCGGCAGACTCCTCCCGCGCTCGAGCGCATCGTTCGGCACTGCCTGGAGAAGAGTCCCGAAGAGCGCTTCCAATCTGCGAGAGATGTGGCGTTTGATTTGGAAGCACTATCCCTCGCCTCGGGAACCGCGCCAGCCGCAAAGCCTTCCGCTCAAGTTCTCAGAGGTACGTTCCTGCCTCGGGCAGCCGTCGCCATAACAATCTTCGCAGCATTTGCAGCGGGAGCGCTCGTGACGGTTCGCCGCGGCTCGCCAACTATGGCAACCTACCATCGCATCACCTTCCGCGCTGGCACGGTGCAGGAAGCTCGTTTTGCTCCTGACGGACAGAACATTCTCTACAGCGCCTCACTGGAGGGGAAGCCCCCCGAGATTTTTGCTACGCGCCCCCAAAGCCCGCAGTCGCGCGCGCTCGGACTAACTGGTAGTGCTCTCCTCGCTGTTTCTCCCACCGGCGAAATGGCGGTTTCGCTGGGAGCTCACGTAACCGGGGCGATTTTCATTGCGGGAACGTTGGCACGGGTTCCCCTCGAAGGGGGAGCGCCCAGGGAAATGCTCCCGAACGTGGAAGGAGCTGATTGGGCGAGGGACGGGACAACCTGGGTAACAGCACGACAGGCGGGAGACTACGACTTTTTGGAACTTTCATCGGGAACGTTGCTTTACAAAAACGGCGGTGCAATAAGTCATCCGCGATTCTCGCCCGGGGGTGATCGCATTGCCTTCTTCGATCATCCGACGCGGGCGTCCGATGCCGGCTCGGTCGTAGTTACAGACTTAAGAGGGAAAGCTACCACGCTCTCCAGTGGTTGGACTGATCTGAGTGGTCTGGCCTGGTCCCCGCGTGGCGACGAGGTGTGGTTCTCCGGTGATCGTAACAATTCCGCAGTGAAGCTGTTTGCAGTAACCCTGAGCGGGCGTGAGCGAGAGATAGCCACGAGTCCAGGTGATTTGCATCTGTACGATATTTCGCGCGACGGGCGCGTCCTGCTGGGCAGCGAGGATTGGCGATCCAGAATCTACGGATTGTCGCCAGGAGAAACCATGGAACGTGATTTGTCTTGGCTCGATTATTCTGTCGCGTCCGATCTTTCCTCCGACGGACAGCTTCTCGTCTTCTATGAGGCGGGTGAAGGGGGAGGAACACAGTTTTCTGGGTTCCTTCGCCGAACGGACGGCTCTCCTGCAGTCCAGCTCTTTGATGGTGTCTGTGGAGGTCTGAGGCCCGACGGACAAGAGGTGATTTGCATGGACGCTGAAGGCCAGTTGCTTGAGGTCCCAACGAAGGCTGGAGCAATCAAGCCTTTGCCCCACGACCAGATTTTTCACGCCGGAGCGTTTTGGTTTCCTGACGGGAAACGCATCTTTTCTTTCGGACGAGAGCAGGATCATGGTCAACGCATCTATGTTCGGGACCTGGCCGGAGGGCAGCCCAGGCCCATTACTCCTGAGGGAGCTAGTTTTTTCCTGAGGCTCTCCCCAGACGCAACGCGGCTTGCGGTGGCTATGGGCGCCGATTATAGAACCATGATCTATCCTGTCAGTGGCGGAGAGCCGCGTCCAGTCCCGGGTTTGAAGCCTGGCGATGTCCCTCTCGCATGGAGCCCAGACAACCGCTTCCTGTACTGCTTTCATTTGGGAGACGTCCCGGCAGACATCTTCCGCGTGCAGGTGGCCACCGGTAGCCGAGCACCATGGAAATCGCTTGCGCCCCCTGATCCCGTCGGAGTCACGGCCGTCAGCCAAGTCTTCTTCAGTTCAGACATGAAAAGCTACGTTTACACCGTCCAGCGGAGGCTGGATGTCCTTTACCTTGTCGAAGGCTTGCGCTGAGTGATTAGTGTTCCCCGATTCCGAACACCGAACCCAGCAGCAGGATGATCAGCACACCGAGAGAAATCCATCCATAGCGGTAATCCTTTTCGCGGAAGAACAGAAAACACGCAACCATCACCCGCACCACAGGCGTAGCCAGCATCAGCAGTACGCCGACCCTTTCGATGTCGGTTGGAATGGCCCCTTTCATAAACCAGCCGTCGACAAGGCCAGCCAGCATCACGAAGAAACATCCAAAAGCGCCAACGCGCAACACGATCGCGACTGCGCGGTCGAAAGCGGGTTCTCTGAGCTGGCTCACAGAACCCCCTTCAACAAATGAAGAGTGAGATGCCCCGCCAGATACAGCATTACGCCCACCAGTAAGTACACAACCACCTTGCTATGAATTCTCGGCGCCAGTCGCGCGCCCAGCAGCGATCCAACAAAAACGCCAACCGCAAGCGGCGCTGCCACCTGCACCAGAATGTCGCCGCGTCGGTAATAGACCATCGCGCTGGCCGCCGCGGTGACCCCGATCATGAAATTCGACGTCGCCGTCGCCACCATCAGCGGCACGTTCATGAAGATGTACATAACCGGTACTTTGATCGGACCGCCGCCAATACCCAACAACCCAGACAACGCCCCGGCCACGAGCGAAGCGGAGAGCCCGAGCGGATAGCGTTTGGGTTCATAAGGAGGAATCGTGACTTCGGCTGTGGCATCAGGGGACGACTCATCCTCCGGCTTCACCTTGCCGCCCTTGCTCAAAATCATGATTGCGCTGTAGAGAAGAAACACCGCAAAGAGGCCCTCCAGCGCGTTGCGGTTGAAGTAGCCCACCAGGTATGCCATCACCGCGGCACCGAGCGATGTTGCGAGTTCGAGCGTCATTCCGAGACGAATGTCGGTGGTATGACGCTGTAAATGAACGGACGAACTCGCCGCCGAGGTGGTAATCACGGCAACAAGGCTAGTACCGATCGCCTCACGGATCGGAATCCCGAAGTGCAATGCCAGGATGGGCGTGAGCAGCACGCCGCCGCCGATGCCGGTCAGTGCGCCCAGCAGGCCAGCAAAAAATCCGAGGACAAGCAGAAGAAACGTCACCACGAGAGGAGCGGCTCCCTTTTGACGACTTTTTCGATGGAGATACTAGATGTGAGAACCGTGTTTCCCGGAAGGTAATTTTGGGCGGGAAAACCCGTCCGCCGCAAGCTAGGTCACCGCCCGCGGCGTCGCAGCGGCATCGGCGTGCTCGTGCGCATGATAGCTGGACCGCACCAGCGGCCCCGACTCGACATGGCGGAAACCGAAGCCCAGAGCCTGGTCCCGCAGATAGGCAAATTCCTCCGGCTCGTAGAATCGCGCGATCGGCAGGTGATCTTTGGAGGGACGCAGGTACTGTCCCACCGTCAGAATGTCGACGCCGCGCGTCCCCAGATCACGAAAAACCTCGATCAACTCCTCCGTCGACTCTCCCAGTCCCACCATCACGCCGCTCTTTGTCACCATTTGCGGAGAAATCGTCTTGGCTTTTTCCAGTAGCGTAAGCGTTCGCTCGTAGCGCGCACCCGAACGAACGGCGCGATACAGCCGCGGCACGGTCTCAGTATTATGATTCAGCACGTCCGGCCCTGCATCGAGCACAATGCGCAACGATTCTTCCAGCCCCTGGAAGTCAGGGATGAGCACTTCGACGCGGCAGTCTGGTGTCAACTCGCGAATCTCGCGGATAGTCTCGGCGAAGATCCGGGCGCTGCCGATGTTGTCATCGTCCCGATTCACGCTGGTGACGACCGCGTGTTTCAGCCCTAACGTGGCAACGGCTTCCGCCACGCGCCGCGGTTCTTCCCAATCAATCGGCTCCGGACGCCCCTTCGGCACTGCACAGAATCCGCAACGCCGCGTGCAGATATCGCCCAGCAGCATGAACGTCGCCGTCTTATGGTTCCAGCACTCTCCAATGTTCGGGCACTGCGCCGACTCGCACACGGTATGCAACCCGAGCCCGCGAGCCAGTTTCTTCAGATTGTGGAAGTTATCGCCGACGGGAGCCTTCGCCCGCAGCCACTGCGGCTTAGGCATCCGCGCTGGAGGGCTCAGCTCAATTTGAATCAGTTGGGAACTACCGGCCATCCGTTCGATTCTATCAGTTCAGACTTAAAACCATAGCACCACTGTGCTACCGGGGATCACCTTCAGGCCATTCAGTCCGAGTCAGTGCACCCGTAAGGTGAGAAGCGCTGGCGGCATTGGCACGCAATTGGCGGTGACGAACCAAAAGATCACTTCCGTGCCGGCCGCCAGTCCATCTTCACGGCAAATTCTCTACGATACTTACCCCACTTCTACCAAGCCATACGTATGCTGCCAGCGCGCCCGCATCTGCACCAAGGCCCTGCTGATCTCCTCCGAGGATACCTCCGAATTCGGACCGGCCAACACCCACGCAGCTTCCCGTTTGGCAGCTTCCAGTAATTGCGCGTCGCGAATGATATTGGCCACGCGGAAACTCGGCATACCTGCCTGACGTGTGCCGAAGAATTCTCCCGGGCCTCGGAGTTCAAGATCGAGTTCGGCGATCTTGAATCCGTCATTCGTGTCGGTCATCGCCTTGAGTCGCCGCTGCGCTTCTTCCGTGACTTTGCCGCCAGTCATCAACACACAGTACGACTTGGCGGCGCCTCGCCCGATGCGCCCACGCAATTGATGAAGTTGCGCCAGTCCGAAGCGCTCGGCGTGCTCGATCACCATTACAGTCGCATTGGGAACGTCGACCCCCACCTCAATGACGGTTGTCGCCACCAGAATCTGCAGTTCGCCTTTCTGAAACATGCGCATGACCTGATCCTTCAGATCCGCGTCGAGGCGCCCGTGAAGCAGTCCCACCTTCAGATCCGAGAATACTTTGCCGCTGAGCTCCCGATACATCTTGATCGCCGCCTTCAGTTCGCTCTCCTCATTCTCAGCAATGACCGGGTACACGACATAAGCCTGGTGCCCTGCCGCAACCTGTTTGCGCAGGAAATCCCAGACCTTCGGCGATTGATCATCAGGAACGCACTTGGTCACGATGGGCGTGCGTCCCGGGGGGAGTTCGTCAAGCACGCTAAGATCGAGGTCGCCATACAAAGTCAACGCCAGTGTGCGCGGGATGGGAGTTGCGGTCATAACAAGGACGTCGGGCTCTGCACCACCAGTGTGGGGACGGGCGCTCTCGCCCGTCCGGTCGAGCGAAGCTCGACCGTCTTCTTCCCCCGATTTCTTCATCAGCTTCAACCGCTGCAACACTCCAAACCGATGCTGCTCATCTACAATCACCAATCCCAGATTGCCAAATTCGACCTTCTCCTCCAGCAAGGCATGCGTGCCGATCACAAGCTGCGCACTCCCTTGCGCGATATGGCGCCGAATTTCCCGCTTGCGGTCGGCCTCGAGTGATCCAGTCAGCAAAACAATGCGGTATCCGGCATTCTCCAGAATCCGCCGCGCCGAAAAATAATGCTGCTGCGCCAGAATTTCCGTCGGCGCCATCAGCGCCACCTGGCACCCGTTCTCGATCGCGATAATCGACGCCTCGAACCCGACAATTGTTTTCCCTGATCCCACGTCTCCCTGCAGCAAACGCCGCATGGGATAAGGCTTCTGCATGTCTTCCGCGACTTCCTTGAGCACCCGCTTCTGCGCCTTCGTCGGATGAAACGGCAGGATCTTCTTGATCGCCTCCCGCACGCGGTCATCCAGCCGGAAGGCAATCCCCGTTTGCGCCTTCTGCTGACGCCGTTTCAGTTCTAGTCCCAATTCGACGAAGAACAACTCATCAAAGATCATCCGGATGTGCGCCGGCGTCCGAAACGATTGCAAAGCCTCGAAGCTCTCGCCCGGCTCCGGCCAATGAACGTTCCACAATGCGGCTCGAGGCGAGATCAATCCCAAGTGTGCCCGTACGCCGGCAGGAATCGGCTCCGGCAAATCGGGCGTCAGGTTGTCGAGGGCGGTCCTGATGACACGCCGAAACCAGCGCGGAGTGAGGCGTCCCGTCGACTCGTAAATGGGAACGATGCGCCCCACCTCGAGTGACTCCCCCATTTTCTTCTCCGCGCCGTTCTCGCTGTCCCCCGGATCCCCGAGAACTTCGAATTGCGGCTGGATGATTTGCAGCTCGCGAGTGCGCTGGTCCTCCTCGACCTTGCCGTAGAGCGCGATCAACTGGCCGGGAGTAAATTTGTCCTGCAAGTAGGGGGCGTTAAACCACAGGCAACGCAATCTCGCGCGTCCTTGCCCAATGGTGAGCTGAAAAATAGGCATGCTACGGGTGCGGAACAAACCCGAGTTGCGCACTTCCCCGATCACGCTCGCCATCTCCCCCGCGCGCAGTTCTGCGATCCCTCGCGGGTTTAGGCGGTCTTCGTAGCGGAACGGGAGATAATGAAGCAGGTCTCCTACGGTGTGGATTCCTTTGCCGGCCAGTGCCTCCGCAATGCGCGGACCAATGCCTTTCACATACTGCACCGGCGTGGAAAGTTCCAACATGAGCGAAAATTGCGCCCCTCGCAGCGATTCAGGGTGGCATCGAAAGAATATCAGGAGCACGATAGGCCCGTTGCGGACACTGCCGTCGGCACTCCGGCAACAACCGTAGAAGGAGAAAGAGGTGTCTAAGCCGTCAGTGGTGATGAACTTTCTCCAGGCGCTGGCCGCGATTCTGTTAGGCAACTTAGCCTATTTCGCTCTCATGCCATCGCTTCCTCCTGCCGCCCGCCATCATCGTTTCCAATTCGACTGGGGCACCGTGATCGATTTCTGGTTCTGCCTGGTTGCCTATGGCCTGATCCGCACCGCCAGAAAATGGCGATAAAAATCTCTCCATAAGTTACTTTCGGAACCTCGGTAGTCACATCCCTCAACGGTAGAATCCCTTGGAATGCTGAAAACCGCGGTCCTGTTCGACGCGAGCCGGGCGGTTCTGTCGACCTTCGATCTTGACGAAGTGTTGCAGAGAATCCTGGAGATCGCGCGCGACCACTTCCATTTGCGTAACGTCGCCGTTCTGTTGCTCGATGCCGAGGACCAGCAACTGTGCGTTCGCTCGCAAATCGGTTGGGACCCAGGTAAAGACGGGATTCGCCTCTCCCATCACGAGGGCATCACGGGCGCCGCGGTTGCTGCTAAGCAACCCGTTTACGTTGCCGACGTCACCAAGGATCCCCGTTATGTCTGCTCGGCCCAATCCACTCGCTCTGAGCTGGCCATCCCCCTGATCGTCGGGGACATCGTGGTCGCCGTCCTCGATTGCCAAAGCGACCGCCTCGATCATTTCGATAGCGAGACGATCGAGCTTCTGACTCTTTTTTCCACACAAGCTTCCATTGCGCTGCAGAATTCACGCCTCTACTCATTAGAACGCGAGCGGGCACAGCAACTGGAAGCCATCAACATGATTGCCCAGCAGAGCACAGCAGTCATGGAGTTGGAAGAGTTGCTGGCCCGCGCCTGCTCCATCATCCAGCTAGCCTTCCAGGTTTCGCACGTTTCCTTAGCACTGCGTGATGAAAACGATCTGGTTATGCGCGCGCATCAGGGAATGCTCACGCCCTGCTTTCCCCCGGGTGGACGATTTCCTGTCACCGAGGCGCCATGGGCCGAGGTCATTGCCACAAGCAGCACTGCCATTGAACGGGATATGAGTTCCGCTACGGAGTCCTTCCGCCTTTTCAAAGAGGCCCAATCGCGGTTGAGCATTCCCCTGATTTCGTTTGGGCAGACACTTGGAGTTCTTACCCTGCACAGTTCGCGACGCAACGCGTTTCGCCAGAACGAACTGAAACCGCTGGAATCGGTTGCCGATATTTGCGCCAACTCGATCCAGAACGCGCACTATGTCGAGCGCGTCAAGCAACTCGCTTATCTGGACGGCCTGACCGGCATTTTCAACCGCCGCTTTTTTGAACTGCGTATTATGGAGGAGATCGAGCGCGCCCGGCGATACAGTACCAGTCTGGCGGTTGTCATGGCCGACATCGACCAGTTCAAGCAGCTCAACGATGAGTTCGGCCACTTGCTCGGCGATGAAGTGTTACGCCAGGTCTCGTCGCTTTTGCAGCGGCAACTCCGCAAGATCGATATCGTGTGCCGCTATGGTGGAGAAGAATTTGCGATCCTGCTCCCCCAGACCAATGCCCAACAAGCCTTGGCCACCGCAGAAAAACTACGCAGGGCAGTGCAAGGATGGCAGTTTCCCGGGGTTCCGCGCACGGTTACGATGAGCGCCGGAGTAGCAGGATTCTCGACTCACGGCGATACAAGAGATGAACTGATCCAGGCAGCGGACACCGGACTCTACG
>Ga0070730_10002896_pt1 | contig 15543 bp, 13 predicted proteins | sample Coa_R1_3_FD_66447 | JGI IMG/M metagenome (GOLD analysis project Ga0070730, IMG submission 66447) | Surface soil microbial communities from Centralia Pennsylvania, which are recovering from an underground coalmine fire - Coalmine... | ecosystem: Environmental > Terrestrial > Soil > Unclassified ...
TGGGCGGCGCGCTTGATCTGATCGTTGACCTGGTCTTCCCATCGACTCTGAGCCGTGATGACCGGGGCGGCGAGGGCGGTACTCAGAACGACAACGGCGGTCGCTCGAAGCATTGCGAGACCTCTCGGGAATGGGTGGGGTGCGTGGGAGCGTCCCAATCTGCAGCACGCGCTCCCATCCCGAAAGTCAGTCGTTTTTCATGATCCCGGTGGAAGGGCTTTCCGCCCGGAGGCGACGCCGGTTCCGACGCCGACCCCGAAGGCTGCGGCCGTCAGTACGGTCACCAGTGGCAGGATCGTGACCGGAAGAAAGATGGCGCCCGCAACGAGGCCGGCGATGATGGGCGCCACGGGGTTCTGCACCGCGTCCACGAACCGCAGCCGGCGCCGTACAAACCGACGAGACACGACGAAGCCGCCTATCAGTGCGGTAATGCCCAGCAAGAGCCCAATCATGGTTCCTCCAAAGAGGTCTGCCCTCCTTACGGAACTTGCGGGGCACTCGTTTCCCAGGCAAATCCCTGCCGTGGGTGCTCCCCTTCTTCTATATGACGGTGCCTGCGGATTCTGCGCCAACAGTGTGCAGTTTCTCCTTCGTCACGAGTCCCGCCGCAAGGCTTTGCGGTTTGCGACCCTTCAAGGACCCACCGGGCAGCGCATCGTGAACGGCCATGGTGGCCAGGCTGGAGTCGACTCGGTCGTGTGGTGCGAGGGTGATCGGGTGTGGGTGCGGTCGGACGCGGTGCTCCGCGCCGGCCGCTATCTCGGAGGCCTGTGGGCGGGGCTCGCCCTGATCGGTGCTCTCGTGCCGCGCGTCATTCGGGATCAGCTCTATCGGTGGGTCGCCAGTCACCGGCACCGGCTGGGTGGACCCGCTTGCCTCATCCCGACTCCCGAGCAGCGAATCCGTTTCCTCGACATCGAGGGTTTGCGTGACTGAGAAGGAGGAGGATCGCCTCACCGACGTGGATTCGGCGGAGCAGGCGTACTTCGTCAAAGTGCTCTTCTGGATGGGGCCTGCGGTGTTCATCATCCTGGTCGGAATTCAGTCGTTCCTGGCGAGCCACGGTGTGATTCCGGGATGGCTGCTGGTGATCCTGTTCGTGCTGGACGTCCCGCTGACGTACTGGGCGGCCAAGCTGGTCCACGCGGGGACGGGGAATCTTGCCGAGGGCTTTGTCGCGACGCTCACCGCGAGCGGCAATCTCCCGCCACCGCCGCCTGCGTACGTGCGCCAGGACGTGCTCGTGACCCAGGGGAAGTACGCGGAGGCGGCCGAGTACTTTCGGGACCACATCCGGGTACACCCGGAGGATCTCGAAGCGCGCCTTCGTCTCGCCGCGTTGCTTGAAAAGCACCTGGGAGGTGACGCGGAAGCCGAGCAGCTCTATCTGGAAGTACGGCGCTCCAAGCCTGACCAGCGCCGCGAGATGGCCGCCGCGAACGGCCTGATCGACCTTTACACGCGTACGGGCCGGAAGGACCGGTTGAAGGTGGAGCTGGCGAGATTCGCGGATCGCTATCCCGGGAGCCAGCACGCCATCGAAGCGAAACGGAGATTGGATGAGCTGAAAGCTGATGGCTGACGGCTCACCACCGTATCGCTGCACTCCCCCACGTAAACCCCGACCCGAACGCCGTCAGAACCAGCAGGTCCCCTCGCTTCAGTCGCTTCTCGCCCAGCGCTTCATGGAGCGCGATGGGAATCGACGCGGCCGTCGTGTTGCCGTACTTCTGGATGTTGGCGTAGACCTGCGCCTCGGTGAGCCCGGTGGCCTGCCGCACCATCTCGATGATCCGGAGGTTCGCCTGGTGGGGGACGAGGAGGGTGATGTCCTTCGTCGAGAGCCCGTTGGTCGACAGCGCCACGGACACGGATTCGGGCATCTTCAGCGACGCGAACTTGAAGACCTCCCGCCCCTCCATCACGGCCCGATGCAGCCCCTGCTCGATCATCTCCACCGACACGTAGGGATCGTGGGCCAGGCCGGGTCCGTCCACCCAGAGCTTCTCGGCATGCCGGCCGTCCGAATAGAGGTGGGTGGAGAGCACGCCGCGACCGGGGTCTTCCGTGGGGCCGAGGATGACGGCGCCGGCACCATCACCGAAGAGCACCGCGGTATCCCGTCCCCGCGTGGTCTTGTCCAGGCCGCGCGAATGCACCTCCGCACCGATCAGGAGAATGCGGCGATACTGGCCGATCCGGATCCAGGCGTCGGCGATGGACAACCCGTAGATGAACCCGCTGCACTGATTGCGGACGTCGACGGCGGGAATGTCCGCGATCCCGAGCTCGCGCTGCAGAAACACGCCGTTCCCGGGCTCGAAGTGGTCGGGGGTGCAGGTGCAGTAGACGATGCAGTCCACGTCCTTCGGGGTCATCCCCGCGGCCGCGAGCGCGCGCCGGGAAGCCTCGGCCGCGAGACCGACCCCAGTCTCCCCGGGGGACACCCAGAAGCGCGTCTTGATCCCGCTGCGTTGGACGATCCACTCGTCCGAGGTATCCATCATCCGGGACAGATCGTCGTTGGTGACGACCTTCTCCGGCACGTGGAAACCGGTGGCCAGAAACTCAGTCCGCGGCATCGAACCTTCTCCGGTTGCGGGATGGGACGGGGCGGAGAAGATTTCGCGTCCTCATCCGCAAAGCAAGGGACATGGATCTCGCCATCACGCGGGCGCAGAAGGACGCGGTCCTGGGCGCCAAGCACCTTCCCGACGTCCTGAAACGGGTCCTGGACCAGGCGAAGGCGCAAGGCTCGGACTTCGTGATTCACATGACCTATGAAGAAGCCACGGCGCTGAATGAGCTTTGCTCGTGGAATGTCCACACCGACGCCGCCGGTACCGTCACGGCGGAGTCGAAGCCTTTCGACGATCTGGTTCGCGCCATCATGACGCATCCGGACTACTAGTCGCTAAGACGCCAAGGTCTACACTGGAGATCCCATGGCACGCCTGAAGCATCTGCTGGCACTCACGCTTCCCGTTTCCCTTTTCCCGCTTCCCGCAGTTGCCCAGAAGCGCGCCATCACCATCGACGACTACCTGGCGCTGAAGAACGTCGGCGATCCACAGGTGTCTCCGGACGGGAAATGGGTGGCGTACACGGTCGGGACGATCTCACTTCAGGACAACAAGTCCACCTCGAGGCTCTGGCTCGCCAATACCGCGACGGGAGCCACGAGAGAGCTGTCGCAGGGGGCGGGCTCGGACCGCTCCCCGCGCTGGTCCCCGGACGGGCAGACGATCGCCTTTCTCTCGGCACGCGAGCATGGGCCGCAGGTCTGGGTGATGCCGGCGGCCGGGGGCGTGGCACGGCGGGTGAGCGATCTGCCTGAGGGCGTCGGCGAGATGTACTGGATGCCCGACGGGAGGGGTTTCCTGGTGGTCTCGGACGTCAAATGGCCCAAGGCGCAGGAAATCGATCAACGGAACGGCGCCTATCCCACCGACGCGCGGCTGTGGACCAACGTGCTCTACCGGCACTGGACCGACTGGCGGGCGGGAATGCGGCAGCACGTGTTCAGCGTGGATCTGCCGTCAGGCGCCGCGAAAGATCTCACGCCCCTCGACAAGGACGCGCCGACGATCGCGACCTCGGGTGACGGGGACGTCGCCATGTCTCCCGATGGCCGGGAAATAGCGGTGGCAATTCACGCCGACTCCGTGGTCGCCGACAACACGAACGTCGACATCTACCTGATGGGCCCCGACGGCAGCGGGACGCGCGACCTCACGGCCGCGAATGCGGGCGCCGACAACACGCCGCGCTTCTCGCCGGACGGCAAGTGGCTGTCGTACCTGTCCATGGCGCGCGCCGGCTTCGAAGCGGACCGCCTGCGCCTGATGCTGGTTCCGCGGAGTGCCGGACGGACTGACGGTGCGCCCGTCGAGGCGACAGCCGGGTGGAACCTCTCCGTGACTTCGTATTCCTGGTGCGCCGATTCCAAGTGCATTTACGCGGTGGTGGAGGAGCGGGGACGGGACAATCTCTATCGCATCGCACTGCCGGGATTCCAGCGCACGCTGCTCTTCGGGAAGAACGGCGTCAACACCAATCTCACCGCGTCGAACGACGGCAAGACTCGGGCGTGGCTCTACCAGAGCAACACCCAGCCCGCCGAGGTATTCGTCAACGACAAGGCACTCACGCACACCAACGATGATCTGCTGTCGCGCCTCGACCTGCATCCACTCGAGTCCTACGGATTCATCGGAGCGGGTGGGGATTCCGTGTTCGGCTGGCTCCTGAAGCCGCCCGGATTCGACCCGACCAAGAAGTATCCCGTCATCTACGTCATTCACGGTGGTCCACAGGGCGCGTGGGATGATAACTGGCATGCCCGGTGGAACTACCAGATGTTCGCGTCGCGCGGGTATGTCGTCGCGGCCGTGAATTTCCACGGATCCACCGGTTACGGGCAGGCATTCACCGATGCCATCTCGCAGCACTGGGGCGATTGGCCGTACGAAGACGTGATGAAGGGGCTCGACGTCGTCACGCACCTGCCCTATGTCGATTCCACCCGGATGGGCGCGGCGGGGGCGTCGTACGGCGGCTACATGGTCTACTGGCTGGCCGGTCACACCAACCGGTTCCGGGTGCTGGTGGACCATGACGGTGTCTTCAACCCCGAGTCCATGTTCGGCACCACGGAAGAGCTGTGGTTCCCCAAGTGGGAGTTCGGGGGGACCCCCTACCAGGAAGCGGGGGGGAATCGGGCTCTGTACGAGCAATGGTCTCCGCTGAACTTCGTCCAGAACTGGAAGACCCCCATGCTGATCGTCCACTCCCAGCTCGACTATCGGGTGGACCTGTCCGAGGGCTACCAGGCGTTCACGGCCCTGAAGCTTCACAACGTCCCCGGCAAATTCCTGTACTTCCCCGATGAGGGGCACTTCGTGGTGCGGCCCCGGAATCGGCGTCTGTGGTGGGGAGTCGTGCTCGACTGGATGGATCAATACCTGAAGAACTGAGGACATTGCGTGCGCGCGACGTGAACACGCACAAACAGGGCGGGTATGCAACGGGTCTCCTGCAACGGAGTGCCTCACACGTGGCTGGAGTAAGCACCCGTTCGACCCTCCGCACTGTGATCCTGCTGCTCGGCGTCGTGTCCTGCGAACACACTGAGCCCTTTCAGGCGTCTCCGCCGCCGCCGATTTCCGGCCCGCTCACTACGACGTTTCCCACTCGGCTGACGTACAACCTCGGCGCCGACGCGTACCCGACCTGGGGGCCTGACGGCAGCGCCATTCTTTACCAGGCGGAGGATCCGAACGACCCCAACAGGGACCGCTGCCTGTTCGCTCTGCCACCGACCGGAGGGACCCAGACGCCCGTCGCGTGTGCCGACAGCATATCGCTGAACGTTTCCTACGGGCCCGCCGGCGTCTCCTCGACCGGCCGGGTGGCCGTGTACGAGAGCGTGAGTGGGCTGGGTGCGGGCACACCCTTGTCGGCCGGCATGTATCTCGCCGCGGCTTGGCCGTTCCGATCGGCCAAACTCATCCTCCCCCTGCCGATCGTGACCCCGGGAGGACGCGCCGACAAGCTGACGTCCCTGCACTGGTTGGGGGACAGCGCGTTTCTCGCACTCGGGGTCCGGACCACCGTCGCGTCCCGCTGCGCCTTTCCATGCCCGCCGGGGATCGTTCCGGACACCCTGGAAACCGGGCTGGAGGTGCTTCTGGTACGCGTGGCCGGGGACACGGCCGCGGTCTCGCTGGTGCCCGGTACGATCCGGGCGTCGTCGTATTCGTTTGTCGCGCCCGACACCCTCTACTTCACCTTGAACAACGACAACCGGATTTTGCGGACTCATGTCTCAGGAGGTGCCGTCGACTCGGTCTTCGCGTTCGCTGCCGATTCGGTGGATGCACCCGTGGGAGATGCAGTTGCGGTGCCGACGATCGCCCGCGGGCTCCAGATCCACGGGCACACGGCTTTCGCCGTGCTCGGTGGCCGGGTCGATTATCACCCCGATTCCGGGCAGGGCGAGGCGCAACGGGACTGGGGCGGAAAGGTGCACAAGGTCAACCTGAGCACGGGTGCCGACACCTTGCTCGGCACCCGGCCGCCGCTGTCCGGCGCGTCGTACGTCTGGGTGCGCAATCCGACGTTGTCACCGGATGGTGCGACGCTGACGGGGGAGGGACGGGTGTCGGTGATCACGGCACTCTTTGCCGGAGACACCTGGATTGGGAATGACACGACCATGCCCCCCACCGGCAACATCTGGCAGTTTGTCCGTCCCTAGCCGCCGGAAGGAGTCCGATTGCGAGTCCAGTTTCGTTTGCTGACGATGGGCTGTGGGCTGGCGTTACTCGGATGTAATCACACCGAACCGTTTGGAGCCACTGACTATCGATCGGTGGGGCCACTCCTTCCGGGCAGTCCCACCCGGCTCACGTACGACAGCGGGGTCGATACGCGTGCCTCCTGGCTGCCCAACGGAACGGCTTTCATTTATACCCAGGAACAGTCCCACGCCTACGACGACGATCGGTGCCTGGTGGTGATGCCGAAGACTGGCGGCGCCACAGTTAGGACGATCTGTGCCGTCAACGATCCCGATCAGGACACCCTCGACGATTTCGAATCGGCCGCCGTTTCTCCCGCCGGCCGTCTGGCGTATGTGCGCACGAGCATGCGCGCGAACGTGGGCCGATACACACCCGACTACGCGGCGCTCGTGCTGACGTCGTTTGCCAGCCCCGACTCCTTCACGTCGTTGCTCCACCTGTCCTACATCGGGCCCTCAGGTCAGGGGGTCGACGGGATCACCAACCTGCACTGGCTCGACCCGTCGACCCTGATATTCGTGGCCAATCAGGTGACGTATGCCTGCGTCAACGTCGGGTGCACCCAGGTGGACACCAGCGTGACGCCGGTCGAGATCGAACGGCTCGACGTGACCACCGGGAACGCTCAGCCCACCTTGGTCGCCAACACCGCCGGCGCCACGTGCCTATCGGTCGTGGGGACGGATACGATGTACTACGCCTTCTCCGGCGACTCGCTGATCCACCGCAGGATCCTGAGCTCCAATGCCGACACGGTGGTCTTCGATTTCGGTCCCGGGGCGGTGACCGGCGTGTCCGTGGCCCGGGGGCGCCTGGCCGCCACGGTGTCCGGAGCCCTGCACGTCGTCACACTGGCCTCGGGCAGCGATCAGGTCCTGCTGTCCGGACTGGTCTCACATCCGGCCCTCGACCCCACCGGTCACTTGCTGGTGGCCGACTACGTTCCGGTGGCTGCTCCGGCGACTCCCCCTGATCTCTGGCTCTGGACGATTCCATGACCCGACCCTGGTTGGTGCTGGCCCTCGTGGTGGCGGCCCCACTCGCCGCGCAATCCACCGGCGCCGTCGCCGGCCGGGTGACCGACGACTCCACGAAACGCTCGATTTCGGGCGCGCTCGTGTGGGTCGACGGCGGACGCCAAGGCGCCACCACGGATACCGGCGGCCTGTACCGGGTTCGCGACGTTCGCAGTGGCTGGCACCGCGTGCGGGTGGCGCGGATCGGCTACCGCTCCGTGATCCTCGACAGCGTGCTGGTCCGCAGTGGGGAGACCGCTCAGCTCAACTTCGCGCTGGTGCCACAGGCCCTCACGATCGATTCAATCGTCGTGAGCGCGGAGGTGGACAAGGTGCTCGACCCCCTGGCGACGGCGGACGTTCAGGCGATCACGGGCGCCGAGATCAGGCGGCTGCCGGTGACGACCGTTGCCGAAGCCGTCGCACTGTCGGCCGGTACCGTCGGGGAGAGCTATCGGGGTGGGCGCATCGGCGAGTCGTCGTTCGTACTGGACGGCCTGGGCGTGAAGAACCAGCTGGATGCTTCGACCAACACCCTGGGAATTCAGGTCCCGACCGAGATCCTCACCGAAGCATCTCTCGTCACCAACGCGTTCTCGGCCCGCTACGGACAGGCGCTTTCAGGGATCATCAACGTGGTGACCCGGGATGCCGGGGACCACTGGTCGGGCCGCGCTGCCTACGAAGGTGACCGGCCGATGCCGCGGGCAGACGATCATGGATTGGACCGCGCGGTGCTGACGGCGGACGGCCCCTTGGGCTACGGTATCGGGTTCGTCGGCGTACTCAACGCCCAGGGGCAAATCGACGGGGACCCGGTCAACGCGCCCGCGCCCACCGACCCGCACGACCCCCGGACGGCGGAGCCTTGGGTCCTCCCGCACAATGGGGCCGAGCGGCTGGATGCGGCGGGAAAGCTCGTCATCCCCGTTTCACCACAAAACACGATCCGGCTCTTCGGGCTCCGGTCCGCGGCGCAGCAGTACCTCTTCGATCCCGCATTCAAGTACGATGCGTCATTCGCGCCGGCCACCCGGACGGTTGGGAACCTGTACTCCGCCCACTGGCAGCACACCGCGGCGCCCGAAGCCCGGCATCCTTTCGGCTCGGATATCCGCATCGGCTACTTCAATCAGGAATTCATTCGCGGTCAGCCCACCAGCACTCCGGCGGATCTGGTGGGTGCGTTCAGCGGGCAGACCTTGCATTTCCTCGACGAAGACATCGCCCGTGCCAAGGACACGATCGCGGCGATGACTGCCCTGCCGGGGTACACGGCGCCGACGCTCAGCCAGAACACTCCGTGGGGCGTGCCCGGATTCTTCTTGAGCGGGGGCTCCCGTGGGGAGCTGGACTGGAACCGGTACCGGGAGCTGCGGTTTCAGGGTGACTTCACGCTCGCGGCCGGACCGACGACCGACGTCAACTTCGGCGGCGAATTCGAACGTCAGCACGTCGAGACCTTCCAGCGGGTGGACGCCTATGCGGCGGTCACGGGCATACTGAAAGACACGGTTCCTCCCCCGACGGCATCCGACTTTCAGCCGCAGAGTGCCGCGCTGTACGCGGAGTCCCAATTGCAGGTGCAGGACATCGCCTTGACCATCGGACTCCGCTACGACCAGTTCGACCCCCACAACACCACCGTCGGCCAGCGCTTCGGTGCCCGCCGCACGCTGTCACCGCGGTTCGCCATGTCGACGGTGCTTCACGGAGCCACGTTCATCGCGAGCTGGGGGCACTTCGCGCAGGCGCCCGACTTCCAGTACCTGGTCAACTCGGCATTCGACGACACCACGCGCACGGGTCGCTTTCGGCAGGGGAATCCCGATCTCGGCTTCGAAACCGCTACGCAGTACGAGTTCAGCGTGCGGGGACGCCCGACCGATGAGACCTCGGTGAGAATCAACGGATATGTGAAACGGCTCGACGGCCTGGTGGCCTCCGTCCCGCTCACCGTGAACCCGGATTCGGCCATCTTCGGCAATACGGATTTTGGCACCGTGAAGGGCGTCGAAGTGATTCTCGAGCGCGAGCTGCGCGGCTGGTGGGGCGCGCGGGTGTCGTACACGCTCCAGGACGCGCAGGCGACGTCCACCAATCCATTCCTCCTGCTCAACCAGATCACGATCGACAAGCAGGGTGACACCATCACGCCGGCCCGGGTGCAATTCCCACTCGACTACGACCGGCGGCACGCCCTTACGGTGGTCCTCCAAGCACACGTCCCCGACAGTCTGGGACCAAGGATCTTCGGGTCGAGGGTTGTAGGCGGCTTCGAGGCGGCGGTCATCGGACGGTACGAGTCCGGGCTTCCGTATTCGAAGACCAACCTCGCCGGAGACAGCATCCTCGGGTTGCCGAACAGCAACCGGCTGCCGTCACAAACGCAAATCGACATGCTCCTGCGGCGTTCGATCACGCTCTTCGGGTGGCGGGGCGGGGTGTACCTCGACGTGCGCAACTTGCTCAACACGGTGAACATCGAAGCGGTGCGGCGGGATGTCGGCGTCCCCAACCCCTCGACTGCCGAGCTCCAGGCCATGGCGCAAGCGGCGTACAGCGCGAACCCTCAGACCATACCGTACGAATCGCCGCGATACCGCGCGTGGGCGGACTTGAATCACGATGGGTACATCTCGGGGCAGGCCGAGCTGATGCCGTTGTATCTGGCGGCGGCCCGGGACTTCACCCAGCCCATCTTCATGTACGGACCGCCGCGCCTCTTCAGGCTCGGCGTCGAGATGGAGTTCTAGTCCCGGGCTTCACTCCGGTAGCTGGTGGCCACGCCACCGACTACGAGCAACAGACCGAGCCAGCCGAGGGCGGAGAGGTGCTGGCTGAAGAGTATCAGCGCCAGAAGCGTGCCGACCACCGGTTCGACGGTAGCGGCCACGGCGGTGGGGGCGGCGTCGATCCGCCGGACGCCGGCGAAGAAGAGGAAGTTGGCGCCCACCACCGGCCCCACGGCCTGCGCGAGGCAGAACGCCCACGCCGCCAGGCCTTCCGGTCGCGCGCTGTAGGTGAAGGGTGTACGGTGGAAGAGCGTGAGGAAGATCGCCATCATCACCACCCCGCCTGCCAGCTCCAGAAACAGCGACCGGATGCTGCCGTAGCGCGGGACCGACCACCGGGCGAGCAGGGTCGTCCCGGCGTATGAGAACATCGCGATCAATCCACCCAGGACCCCCACCTTGAATCCGGGCCCCCCCGACAGCACCGCTCCGACGTCTCCGCCGCTCACCGTCAGGCCCACCCCGATCATGACCAGCACCGCGAGAAACATCCGCAACGGGGTCAGCGCCTCACCGAGGATGAACCGGGCGAGGACGGCGACGACGACCGGTGCGAGATAGAGGAGAGCCGCCGCACCGGCAACGCTGACGCCGGTAATGGCGTACGGGTAGGCCACCTCGAACACCGCGACGAGGAACCCGCCGCCGCCGAACACGATGACCCACCCCTTCAAATCGACCCTGAAGAGTTCGGGATGGAAGAGTCCGTAGATCAGGAGACCGAGGACGCCGACGGATACGCGCCAGAAGCCGATCCCCGTAATGTCCTGGCCGCCGTGGAAGAGCGCGGTGGACAGGACGCCGGTGGTGCCCCAGGTCGCGCCGGCGCCAAGGGCGAAGAGATATCCCGCGATCCGCGTCTTGTTCACACCAGCTCTCCCTTGAGAACGGTCACGGCCTGCCCCCCGAGTTTCACGCGGTCACCGGCTACCCGGACCCGGACCGTGCCCCCTCGCGCCGACGCCTGGTACCCGACCATCTCATCCTTCCCCAGCCGCGGAGCCCAGTGTGGAGCGAGGGCGCAGTGGGCGGAGCCCGTCACGGGGTCTTCGTCGACGCCGACCCCCGGTGCGAAGAACCGCGAGACGAAGTCGACACCCGAGGTGGCGGAGCGACTGGTGACGATCACGCCCCGGATGGGGAGGGCGCGGAACTTGCCGAAGTCGGGGGCGAGGGCGCGCACGTCCTGTTCGCTGGCGACCTCGATGAGGAAGTCAGTCCTGTTCTTCCCCACAAACTGCGGACGGACGCCAAGCGCGGCGAGCAACCCCGGGGGCGGGTCGTGGGGCACGGCGGCCTGGGCGGGGAAGTCGAGCTCGATCCAATCACCATGCCGCTCGGCCGTGAGCAGGCCGGACCTGGTGTGAAAGTGGGCCGTGGCCTCCAACGGCAGGAGGCCCTCCGTCCAGAGTACGTGGGCCGTGGCCAACGTCGCGTGTCCGCACAGGGCCACCTCGGCGCCGGGCGTGAACCACCGGAGGTCGTAGCCCTCCGCGCGCGGGGAGAGGAACGCCGTTTCCGAAAGATTCATTTCCCGCGCCACGTTCTGCATCCAGGTGGCCTCGGCGGGGTGCTCGAGGAGGCAGACGGCGGCCGGATTCCCGGCGAATGCCCGGTCGGTGAATGCGTCGACTTGCAGCAGCCTCAGCCCCATGTCACCAACCTCCCCGTTCACCGGCGTCACCGATGGCGCGGGACAGCCGTTCCGCCGCATGCCGCCAGTTGGTCTGCACCGCCCGCTCGGCGGCGGGGGCGTCCCCCGCCCGGATCGCCGAGATAATCGCCTGGTGCTCGCCGGCGGACACGGGCGCTTCGCCCGCCAGCAGACTCACGTACATCCGGATGTACCGCTCGGCCTGCGGCTTGACCGCTTCGTGGAGCGCGCGGAGCCGGGGTCCGGCGCCTGCCTCGACGTACTTCCGGTGGAACTCCTCATCCGCCTCGTAGAGCCGGTTGAAGTCCGCGCGCTTCCTGGCGGCTCGCAGGAAGGACTCGTTGATCCGGGTCAGCGCCTTCAGGAGCGTGCGGCGCGCAGCGGGGGCGAGGAGCGCGGCGCGGCGGGCCGCCAGGCCCTCCAGATCGCCCACGATATAGAGGAGCTCCGAGACGTCGTCCTTGGTGAGCGGAGCGACGATGGGACGGGCGCGCTTGCCGGAGGGCGTGGCCACGTAGCCTTCGCGCTCGAGGCGGGTCAGGGCTTCCCGGACGGGGGTCCGGGAGACCCCCAGACGCTCGGCGATCTCCACCTCGACGAGGCGGGCGCCGGGGGCGAGGGTGCCGCGCACGATGCCTTCGCGCAGTGCGCTGTAAACGCGTCCTGAAGTCGCCATGACGGGGCAATATAGCCGGGCCGGGCCCCTGCTTGCGGGTTCCGGGGGCGGACGTATGTTAAGCATAATTGTATCCAATTATGCATTCTAAAACAGGAGGCCCGATGCCCGCCGGCTTGTTCGCCACCCAGCCCCTCGAGCGGCTCCGCGCCGCTGCCGGTCAGGAGGGGGGTGGGCTCCGCCGCACCCTCGGACCGCTCAACCTCACCACCCTCGGCATCGGGGCGATCGTCGGCACGGGAATCTTCGTCTTCACGGGGATGGCGGCCGCGCAGTACGCCGGGCCGGCCGTCCCGATCTCGATGGTGATCGCCGCCATCGCCTGCGGCTTCGCGGGGCTCTGTTACGCGGAGATGGCGAGCGCGGTACCGGTGGCCGGGAGCGCCTACACGTACTCCTACGCGACCCTGGGTGAGCTCATCGCGTGGATCATCGGCTGGGATTTGATCCTCGAATACGCCATGGGCGCCGCCACGGTCGCCGTCGGCTGGTCGTCGACCCTCGGCTCGATGCTCGGGCTGTTCGGCGTCACGCCGCCCCCCGCCGTCATGAACCCGCCGTTCATCGCGTGCACCGCGGCGCAGGTGGCGCAGGGGATGGCGACCGGGTGCACGCAGGTGGGGTGGCACCTCACGGGCGCGGTGTTCAACCTCCCGGCGGCCCTCTCGATCCTCGCCATCACCGCGATTCTCATCATCGGCATCCGGGAATCCGCGAGCTTCAACACCACGATCGTCATCATCAAGGTGGGCGTGCTGGCCCTGTTCGTCGGGTTCGGGTTCCTCTACGTCAAGACGGCCAACTGGCACCCGTTTATCCCTGAGAACAACGGCCAATTCGGGGGCTGGTCGGGAATCCTGCGCGGGGCGGGGTTGATGTTCTTCGCCTACATCGGCTTCGATTCCGTGAGCACGGCGGCGCAGGAGGCGCGGAACCCGCAGAAGGACATGCCCGTCAGCATCCTCGGGTCACTCGTCATCTGCACGGTCCTCTACGTGCTGGTCTCGACGGTGCTCACCGGGCTCGCGCCCTACCAGGACCTGAACGTCCCGTCGCCGGTCATCATGGTGGTGGACAGCATCAAGGAGTTCGGCTGGTTCCGGTACGCCATCACCTTCGGCGCCATCCTCGGACTCGGCTCGACGATGCTGGTGATGCTCCTGGGGCAGTCACGGGTGCTCTACGCCATGTCGCGCGACGGCTTGATCCCCGAATGGGCGGGCCGGGTTCATCCGAAGTTCAGAACGCCCTACATCTCGACGGCACTCACGGGCATTGCCGTCGCGCTCTTCGCCGGCCTCTTCCCGATCCAGATTCTCGGCAAGCTCGTGAACATCGGCACGCTCCTGGCGTTCGTACTGGTGTGCATGGGCGTGTGGGTGCTCCGGAAGACCCGTCCCGATCTCGAGCGCCCCTTCAAGACGCCCCTGGTCCCCCTCGTCCCCATCCTCGGCGCGTTGGCCTGCCTCGGCCTCATGCTCACGCTGGGTGTCGACACCTGGCTGCGCCTGGTCGTGTGGTTGGCGATCGGGCTCGTGATATACTTCCGCTACGGCCGTCACCATAGCGCCCTCCGCAAAGACAGGTGACGAAGACGCCAGGAGGCTAAGACGCTAAGTGGTTCCCTTCGCCACTTAGCCACTTAGCCTCTTGGCGTCTTGCAGTTCGTCAGCTCAACGCGAACAGAGTCTTCTTGTGCAGCACGCTGTTCTCCGATCCGATCAGGATGCGGTCCGGAGCTCCTGCCGTGGCACCCACGAACAGCATCGGATTCGAAATCGCAGCCGGGAGGTCGAAGACCAGATCAGTCGTATACGACTCACCGGGCACGATGGGATGGCGCAGCGAGTCCGAGGCTCCGTCGGGCTGAAGCGGATACTCGTGACCCTGCGCGTCGAGCACGTACACGGTCCGTGGCCCGATCTCGAGGGGCGCTCTGCCACGCCGCGCCGAAGTCGTAGTCGAATCGAAGAGAACCTTCATGGTCACGATGTAGAAGGTCCCCTGCGCGGTGCGCCCGCCGAAGTGTTTGTCCGTGCGAACCGCGACAACAGAGTACTCCGAATGGCAGTCGATCTCGCAGATATGCTTGCCCTGGGTGAGTGCGAGAATCCGCGTGCGGCTGGCGAGGGAGAGTCCGAACAGCAGCACGACGTACAGCGCGATCCCCGCTACGCCCGTGATCACGAACCGCTTCACCCAGACGCCGCGGTCCATGAGCAGTGCGGCGACGATGCCGACGCCGAGCGCGAGCGCCCCGCCGACCAAACCGAGGAGCAGGAGAACGCCGAGGGGAGTGAGTCCATCCGTGATCATTTGGCCTCCGGGGTGGGACAGCGGACGAAGGGGATGCTCGCCCAGTTCCTGGCCAGCTTGAGTTCGCTCAGGCTGGCCCAGTTGTCGCTGCGCCAGTCGTGCTTCGATTCATCGATCCGGAGCCAGCGGCGACGCAGACTCTGCTCGGCCTGGCATCGGGTGACGGGATCGAGCTTCGGCAATCCGGCGACGAGAGCGGGAATCGCGTCGGCGGAGAGAGACGCGGCGTACCGGGCATCGAAGGATCGCGTCGTGACGCGGCTCATGTTCACGCGGACGATGAGCGCGTCAGGATTGATCACGTGCAGTCCGGTGAGAGCGACATAGCCGGCTACCAGGGCTCCCGGAGCGAAACGCCGTCTTCGGGTTCGGATGAGCCGCGCGCCGAGCCAGGAGGCCAGGAAGGTCACGTACGCCATGGCCGCGGTGGCGTAGAGCCTGATCTCGGAGAGGCCGTACGCGGCGACGTAGAGGCGCATCCGGTTCAGGGCCGAGAGGATGATGACGAGGAGCAGCGCGAGCAGTGTGCGGGCGAGTATCCGGAACCGCCGCCCATTCGCGCCCAGGTGACTGCCCAGGGCGCGGTCCGCCACGATGAGCAGGGGCAGCACCAGCGCCGCCACCGTCAACAACTCGAAGAACCCCGACCGCGCGTACTCGGCGTAGCTCGGTCCGGCGGCACGCTGGACCCACGCGGTCCCTCCGAACAGCTCCCCCGTCTGAAACGCCACGAAGAGCGCGAAGAGGCCGATCGTCAGCCCCAGGGCGGTCAGCACCG
>Ga0070730_10002897_pt1 | contig 15542 bp, 11 predicted proteins | sample Coa_R1_3_FD_66447 | JGI IMG/M metagenome (GOLD analysis project Ga0070730, IMG submission 66447) | Surface soil microbial communities from Centralia Pennsylvania, which are recovering from an underground coalmine fire - Coalmine... | ecosystem: Environmental > Terrestrial > Soil > Unclassified ...
CGCGCACGACCCATAGGTTGTGGCCGAACAACAAGGCCAGCCCGCCCAGGTACACAATGTGCCAGAAAGTCATGTACCAGCGGAACTGCCGCGACGGCAGCGGCAGGTCATCATCCGTGGGCTCGGCCGGCAGCCAGGGCAACAGGCGCCGGAGGGTGGAGGGGAGGCTCATAGTAGAGGAGTATACGACAAGACGCCTTTGCTTCTACGCCTTCGGCTCCCACCGAAACACCCGCGCGACCAGCAGCGTGGCGGCGACGGCGTAGACCGCCAGCAAGGCCAGGTGCGCCAGGGCTTGCGGGTCGAGGGTGGCGTCCAGCAGCGCCGGGCGCACCATCTCGGCCACCAGGGTGGAGGGCAGGTAGGGCACAATCTTTTGCAGCCAGCCCGGCAGTTGCGCCGCCGGGAAGATCAGGTCGCTGATGAACATCATGCCGAAGTAGAGCGTCATGCCCATGGCGGTGGCCGCCCCGGCGCGCGGCGCCAGGCCGCCCACCAGTTGCCCCAGCGCCAGGAAGGTGAGCGTGCCGGCCAGGATGAGCGGCACGGCCAGCAGCAGCCCGGCGGCGCTGAGCGGCATGCCATACAGCCAGACGCCGGTGAGCAGCACCAGGGCCGCCTGGCACAGGCTGAGCAGCAGGTTGACGATGATGTAAGCGCCCAGCAGTTGCAGCGCGGGCAGCGGCGTGGCCCGCAGCCGGCGCAGGATGCCCTTGTCGCGCATCTCGACCATCATGGCCGAGCTGCCGACCAGCCCAAAGCTGAGCGCGTTGAGCACGATGATGCCCGGCGTCATCCAGTTGATGTAAGCGCGCTCGATGAGGCCGAAGATGAGCATCAGGAACACCGGGAAGGCAAAGTTCCAAAACAACACCTCGCGGCTGCGCAGGTGCATCAGAAACATGGCTTTGGTAAAAATGATAAAGCGTCGCATCGCAAGTTCCCTTCTGGGCTGATTACTGCCTACTGCCTTCTCTCCCATACTCCCACACGCCTTTTCACTCCGTCTCGCCGGCCAACGCGCGCCCGGTCAGCTTCAAAAACACATCTTCCAAATTCGGCTGGCGCAGGAACACATCGCCGATGGTGCGGCCCAGGCGGGCGGCCAGCTCATGCAGCGCGGCCATGGTGTGCTGCGGGTCGGTGGTCTCCAGCTCGAGGTGCTGCCCCAGATAGCGCGCGCCGGTGACGCCCGGCAGGGCGCGCGCCTGCTCCAGCGGCAGCTCCACGGTGGCCTGCAGCACGGGGGTCGCCTCCAGGTGGGCCACCAGTTGGGCCGGGCTGTCGCAGGCCACGATGCGGCCCTGGTCGATGATGGCCACCCGCCCGCACAGGGCCTCGGCTTCTTCCATGGCGTGCGTGGTGATGACCACGGTGCGGCCGTCGTCGTGCAGTTGGCGCACGTTGTCCCACACGGCCCGGCGCGCATGCGGGTCCAGCGCGCCGGTGGGCTCGTCCAGCAGCACGATGCTCGGGTCGTTGGCCACCGCCAGGGCCAGCGCCAGCCGCTGCTGCTGCCCGCCGGACAGGCGCCGGGCCAGCTTGCGCTCGTGCTCGGCCAGGCCAAAGCGCGCCAGCAGCGCCTTCACCTGCGCCGGGCTCAGATAGGTTTCATACAGCGCGGCATAGACTTCCACCAGCTCGCCGGCGGTGAGATCGTCCAGCAGGGCCGTTTTCTGAAGCTGGATGCCGAGCTGGCTCTTGGCGGCTTCCGGCTCGCGGCGCACATCGTGCCCGCCCACGCTCACGCGGCCGGTCTCAGGGTTGTGCAGCCCCTCCACGCAGGCCAGCAGGGTGGATTTGCCGGCCCCGTTCGGCCCCAGCAGGCCGAAGATTTCGCCGGCCTCGATCGTCAGATTGACGTCACGCAGCGCCTGGGTGCGCCGCGGGCCGCGCCCGTAGGCCGCCGATAATTGCTCGATTTGAATGCCTGGCTTGGACATATGCTCTGCTCCTGTAACGCCGGCAGTATGCGTGCGGGCCGGCGAACATGCTTACAGTAGCCCGAAGCCGGCGCGCGGGTAAGCCCACGGGGGCATAACCTGGGAGTGCCGAAAGACACATTGAAGGAAAGGATGAAGGACCCAGCACCTGATTCTGGGCAGGTGTGAAGGCGGAAGGATGACCCGCACACCCGCGATGCCCCGCCGGGGCAGGTCAACGAGCACTGGGGCCGTTGAGACGGAACCCCCGTGCAGGGCGACGGCAGACTAAAGCGCGCGATCTTAGCGCATCAGGTGGTTATTTCTCCGTAAATTCACGCTGCAACGACCATGCGAAGCACGGTCGTTGCAGCGTGAATTTACGATCCTTCTCCCCCCTTCCCGATCTTGCCTAGCAAGATCGAAGGGAAGGGGGGCCGGGGGGGTTAGGTCTTCCGGGCCAGTCCTTTAGTTCACGCCTGGGGGTGGCAGGCGCTTGCGCGCCGGCCATGAGGCCGCCGGGCATCTGGCGTCTGGCCTAACGCACCGCCAGCGGCAGATACAATCCATAGCTCGCCGCTGCCCCGCTCCAGAAGCCGCCGTTGAGCGTGTAGCTGCCGCCCGTGAGCGTTCCGGCATCGGGCTGGCCGATGGTGTCGCTGACGGCGTAGCTGCCGCCCGAGCTGGTGCCCCCGCCGCCGTCGACGGTGAACCAATTGAGCGTGTAACCGCTGGCGGTCGCCGCGATGGCCAGGGCCGCGCTGGCCAGGAGCGCTGTGGCCAGCAGCGCTGCCAGGATGATGCGCCGGGTGTTCGTGTGGGGCTGGTTCACGCGACACCGCCTGAACTGTGCCGGCGGCGCGCCAGCCAGTAGCCCAGCAGCCCGCCCAGGTTCAACAACAGCAGCCCGCCGAACAGCAGCCAGCCCAATGAAAGTGGGGATGATGAATTGGGCGCGTCCCCCGGCGCCCGGTGCTCTAGCGCCGAAAGACGGGCGTGCAGGTCCTCGATCTGCGCCTGCTCGGCGCTCTGCTCGGCCTGCAGTTGGGTGAGCTGGGCGCTTTGATCCTTCACCAGCCGGTACAGCCCCTGGATGGCGGCCAGGGCCACCCCCTGCGCATCGACCGTGCTGATAGTGGTGTCGTTCTCGCCGACGTGGAAGGCGGCGGCGAAGTCCTGCGCCATGGGGCCCATGTGGCGGATGGTGGTGTCCTGCGTCTTGAAGTTCCAGGTCTGGATGGGAATGCCCATCAGCCGGTTGAGGATGTCCAGCCCGTCTACCGAAGCGAAGTTGGCCTTGGCGTTGCGGTCACTAGTGCAGTTCCACGCTCCACCGCCAGCGGGAATGCTGCAGCCCGTGGTGAGGGTTGAGTTGGTGGCCATGCTGATGCCGCCCGTGGCGCGCACCAGGAACTGGTCATTGGCGGTAGAGTTCAAGTCAAGGCCGATGTGATCGGCCCAGACAAACGCGCCATCGTTTAAGGCCTTGGCTTTCAGCCCAGCCGCGAAGCTGTATTGGCCAGGGGCGTAGTTGTCTAGGCCCCCAGGGACCGTAGCATACTTGCCGGGTACGTTATTGAACCCGCCCCCACCAATCGTCGCATGGTCGCCGCTGGCCAAGTTGCTGTCCCCCCCGCTGATGGTGGCATACCAGAAGCTGGCGGTGTTGTAGCCGCCGCCGCCAATCACGGTGCCGAAATAGCTGCTCGCGTTGTGCAAGCCCCCACCAACCGTGGCGTATTGGGCCGTCGTGGTCACCACATTGCCTAAGCCGCCAGCAATGGTCGAAGCCGCGCCCAGCGCCATGTTGCCGGCATAAGTCGAGCCGTCCGTTCCGCCTCCGGCCACGGTGGCGCCAGCACCACCAGCAATGTTTTGGTAGCCCCCGCCGACCGTGGCGCCAGCGCCGCTGGCGGTGTTGCTCTGGCCCCCGCCGACCGTGGCAAACCAGTCGCCGGCGGTGTTGCCTGCGCCTCCGCCGATGGTGCTCCAATTGGCGCTGGCCGTGTTGGTGAACGAAGCAGAGAAGTAGCTGCCGCCGCCGCCGGCCACCACGGCGCCAACCCCGCTGGCGGTGTTGTTGCCGCCCCCGCCGACCGTGGCGTACTGGCCGCTGGCGGCGTTGATCGAGCCTCCGTCGACCGTGGCATCCGGCTGGCTGGCGGTGTTGCTCGCGCCCCCGCCGACCGTGGCGCCAGCGCCGCTGGCGGTGTTGCTCACGCCGCCGCTGACGGTGGCGTTGGCGTTGGCGAGGTTGCCGTCGCCTCCGCCGACCGCGGCAAAAGAGTCGGCGGTGTTGCCCAGGCCCCCGCCAATCGTGGCGTAGCTGTCAATGGCCGTGTTGTTTTTGCCTCCGCCGATCGTGTCGAAGTTGCAGCAGGCGCTGTTGCTCTGGCCGACCGCGCCGCCGCCCCCAATCGTGGCCCCCACGGCCGTCAGGCCCACGCTGTTGCCGGCATAGCCGCCGATGAGGTTCGGGCTGGTGGCGTTTTGCCGGGTGTATAGGCCGGGTAGGGCCAGCGCCAGGGGCGCCGGGCTGAGCGGCTGGCGCGGGCTAAGCGGTGTAAACACCGGGTCGGCGCCGCACTTCACCTGGATCGCCAGCCAGCGGGCGTCGCCGGTGAAGGCCCCGGCGCCAAAATCCAGCGGCACGGTGAAGAGCCCGGCCGTCACCGGCACGCTGGTGGTGATGGGGCTGCCCACCAGGACGCCCGCGGCCGAGTCATCGTACAGTCGGAAGGCCATGCCGCAGTTGCCGGTAATGGGACCACTGCCGTTCTTGAGTTGGCCCTGGTAGGTGAAGCCGGTGCCGAGCGCGGCGGCTGGCACACTGGCGGCACTGTCCCGCCCCACCGGCGCGCCCCGCGCTGCGCCCGCCGCGCCGGGACCGGCGCACAGCGCGAACAGCACGAAAACCGTTAGGACCACGGATCGTCGGTGCATGGCAATGCTCCTTTCGGCAAACGGTGGGCGGAGTGAGGGCGAAGGCCGGTACGCCAGTAGGCATCCCCTGGCCCGCAATTCTATGCCAATTCCGGCGCGGAGCGAGAGACCAGCGTCGGGATCGATGAGGGCAGCGGATGCACTGGCGGATGGGGTGCATTTGGGAATTTTGGCCGTAAGGGCGAAGCATCCGCGTCAACGGTGCCCGTTGGGCCTAACCGGCTGGTGCGGATGCTTCGCCCCTACCAGCGACCACGAAAGGCAAATGCACCCGGCGGCCGGGGTGCCTTGCTTTTGGCTCTGTTTGGCTTAGCCTTGCTAGGCGCCAATCGGAAGGAATACCTTCAGTGGAAGCCGTAGGGCGGGTCCCTTGTGGCCCGCGCCGGTCGCCGATGTCTCGCGCCCCGTAGGGCGGGTCCCTTGTGGCCCGCCCTGTCCGCCTTCGCCTCACGCTCCGTAGCGCGGGTCCCTTCAGGCCCGCGCTAGCCCACCAACGATGACACCGGCGGCCAGCGCCGCCATCAGGATGGGCACCAGCAATCCGGCGATGGCGGCGTTGACCCAACCGAATTGGTGCACCGCCTTGGTGGCCATCACGCTCGGCACCGGCGCATACAGGGTGAGGGCCAGCAATAGCGACGTGTCGACGAGAATCGTCACGCCGATGAGCAGCGCCGGGGCGCTAATAGGCTCGCGGATCAGGCTCAGCCCGATCGTATCGGGCGTCAGCGGCGTGGCCGGAAAATTGTTGAAGTAGGTATCGTTGACGCGACAGAAGGCGGCGATGACTCCGAAGTTCACCACGGCGCTGATCACGGCGCCAGCGCCAGGATCCAGGCCCGCCATGGGCTCCGAGCAGCCGGTCGCGACAGTGTGTCATACTTTCTTGTCGTATGACGAGTGCGCCAAACCGGCTGCCGCAGCCGGTCGTCATTTGAGCACCAACGGCAAACTCAGCGTGCGCTGCAGCTCGTACGCGCCAATATCGCACACAGTCGAGCCGGCGCCGTTTGCCGGGCGCGGCGCGCCGCGCTGATCAGTGTGCAGGGTCGCGCCCAGATTGTCGGCGCAGCCGCCGAGGTTGGGGTTGCCGGCGTCGATGGCCGGGCTGCCCGGCAGCAGCGCATTGGTGAAGGTCGGCCCGCCATTGTTTTGCAGCGGCCCTGTCAGGCCGGGCTTGTTCTTCAAATCGAGCGGGCCAATGCCATCGCAGCCCGCCGCGCTGGAGAAGAGGTTGTAGCTGTTTGCCGTGACCGTCCCCGAGCAATCGTCGAACACGTCTGGGCCGCCGGTACTGCGCACGTTGCCTGCCAGCAGCGTGTTCTGGAGCGCGACCGTGCTGCCGCTGGTGTTGAAGATGCCGCCACCAGTGCCGCCTATCACAGCCTGATTCGCTTGATTCCCCACAATCGTGGCATTGTAAAAGCTCACGGTGCAACAGGCTGAGTAGTGGTCGTTGAAAATCCCAGCGCCATTGCGATCCGAGAAGTTGTCGCTGATGGTGCTATTGATGATTGCCAGCGACGGGCCGGCATTGTAAATACCCCCGCCATTATTAATCGCTTCGTTGTCGCTGATCGTGCTATTGACGACGGCCAGGCCGTGGCCGTCATGGAAAATACCCCCGCCATTATTGGTCGCTTCGTTGTTGCTGATGGTGCTGTCGACAATATCAAACGAGAGTGAATCGGTGGCGTAGACGCCGCCGCCGTAACCAGCCGTGTTGCTGCTCACCGTCACACGCCTGAGTGTCGTCACGCCCCCGTCACCGACAACACCTGCGCCTAGATTTGGGGTCGTGTTGTGGCTGACAATGCTGTCGGTCACGGTCAGGGCGCTGCTCTGGTTGAAAATCCCGCCTCCGAAGCCGCCACCGGAAGTCGTATTCCGGGTGACGATGCTGTCGTGCAGTGTCAACGAGTCGGAATCCAAAATGCCACCGCCGTTCCCCCCAACGCCGGAATTGCCCCCCTGAACCGTGACCCCACTGATGGTTGCAATTCCGCCGTGTCCGATAAACAGCACGCGTCTGGTCGGCGTCAGCTCGCTGCCATCAATGACGGTGTTCGCCGCTCCGCCGCCGATGATCGTCATGGTATTCGTAATGCTCAAGTCGCCGCTCGCTTCGTCGTCATTGCTTCCGACGGGAGGAATGGTCAACATATACTCGGCGCCGCCGGTCAAAGCCGGCAAGATGATGGTCACACCGCCGCCGGCCCAGTGATTGGCTTTCATGATCGCGGCCCGCAGCGTGCAAGTATTATTGTGGGGGGCGGTCTCGCAAATGCCGTTGTCCAGGGGCGCGCTGGCAACCACGTCGGACGTGCTGTTAACGGTGAAGGTGGGTGGTGGAGCCTGGGGCGCGGCATAAGCGGGCCGCTCCCCGTTGGCGCCGGCCAGCAGCGTGACGAGCAAACAGGTGAGGACACCAACGCAGCCACGGCGGATAAGATCATTTCGGTCAGTCATAGATCCGTTTTCCCGAGTCGGCATTGTCGATCCTGGAGCATTGCCGTAAAGCCAGCTTGCAATGACTCTAAACCCATCGCATGTGGCAAATGTTGCCATTTGTTGTCAGTTGCGCCCTGCGCCGAGATTCGTTCCGTAATTCACAATATTGATTGCGGGCCAACGCCATCGTACGATTCCGGGGCGTGCATCGCCCTTGCTGGAGACCACCAGCGGTGAATGCGCCCGGCGGACCGGGTGCCTTGCTTTTGGCTCTGTTTGACCTAAACTTGCTCGATACCAATTGTGCCATTCAAATCGAGAGGCGGGGGATATGCAAGCAGAAGTGATATGGTCGAAGGCCACGGCCGAAATGCTGAATGCGTCGCTGGCTGGCTATGACAAGCGCGTCCGTGTTGTGGCTGGCTTTCACCTGGCCTACACAAACGAAGTGCTGCACTATGACCAGGCGGGTAACGCCACATCAAACAGCCACAAGTATGAAACCGACATCCTGGTCACGGAGACCGACGCAGGCCATTGGAAACCACGTGTGGTCATTGAGACAAAACTGGCCAAGGTAACCACCCACGACGCCATCACCTATAGCCAGAAGGCCGCCAGCCACAAGCAAGTCCATCCTTACCTGCGCTATGGCATTTTGCTGGGCGCCAGAAAGCACTACCCGCTGCCGGGGCGCCTGTTCCGGCACGGCGCCTACTTCGACTTTATGGCCTCGTGGGTGGCCGAGGTGCCCAGCGCCGCGGAGTTGGGCGCTTGTCTGGCGCTTTTGCAGTTGGAAGTGCTGGCTTCGCGTCAGTTGGAAGAGATGATGAACGCAAGCCGCAGCTCATCGCGAAAGTACTACACGATCCTGCATAAGCAGCTCGTGCTGTCGGGACCGGAGTCATAGATGGCCATCAAGAAAAGCGAGCTCTATAGCTCGCTCTGGCAAAGCGCCGACGAATTGCGCGGCGGCATGGACGCTTCGCAGTACAAAGATTACGTCCTCGTGCTGCTGTTCGTCAAATACGTCTCGGACAAATACGCCGGCCAGCCCGACGCGCTGATCGAGGTGCCGGCCGGCGGCGGTTTCAAGGACATGGTCGCCGCCAAAGGCAGCAAGGACATCGGCGACCGCATCAACAAAATCATCGCCGCCCTGGCCGAGGCCAACAATCTCACCGGCGTCATCACCATCGCTGATTTCAACGACCCCGACAAGCTGGGCAAGGGCAAGGATATGCAGGACCGGCTCACCAACCTGGTGAGCATCTTTGAAAATCCCAGCCTGGATTTCAGCCGCAACCGCGCCGAGGGCGACGATCTGCTGGGCGACGCCTACGAATACCTGATGCGCCACTTTGCCACCGAGTCCGGCAAGAGCAAGGGCCAATTCTATACGCCGGCCGAAGTGTCCATCGTCATGGCCAAGGTCATCGGCGTCGCCAAAGCCAAAAGCCAGGATCAAAGCCTGTATGACCCCACCTGCGGCTCCGGATCGCTGCTGCTGAAAGCCGCCGATGAAGCCCGGACCGGCATCACCATTTATGGCCAGGAAATGGACAACGCCACCGCCGCCCTGGCCAAGATGAACATGATCCTGCACGACAACCCCACGGCCGAAATCTGGCAGGACAACACGCTCTCGGCGCCCTATTTCAAAGGGCCGGACGGCAGCCTGAAGACCTTTGATTTCGTGGTGGCCAATTTCCCGTTCTCTACCAAGGCCTGGAGCAATGGACTTGACCCGGCCAACGACCTGTATGGCCGCTTTGCCGACGGCATTCCGCCAAAAAAGAACGGCGACTATGCCTTCTTATTACACAGCCTGCGCTCGCTCAAGAGCACCGGCAAGGGCGCGGTGATTTTGCCGCACGGCGTGCTCTTCCGAGGCAACGCCGAGGGCGAGATACGCCGCAACATCGTCCGCAAGGGCTATATCAAGGGCATCATCGGCCTGCCGGCCAACCTGTTCTATGGCACCAGCATCCCGGCCTGCATCATCGTGCTCGACAAGGAAAACGCCGCCGCCCGCACTGGCATCTTTATGATCGATGCCAGCCAAGGCTTCGTCAAGGACGGCAACAAAAATCGCCTGCGCCAGCAGGATATTCATCGCATCGTGGATGTCTTCAACCGGCAGCTTGAGGTGCCCAAGTACGCGCGCATGGTGCCTCTGGCCGAGATCAGCGACCCCAAGAACGACTACAACCTGAACATCCCTCGCTACATCGACAGCACCGAGCCCGAAGACTTGCAGGACATCGAAGCGCATCTGCTAGGCGGCATCCCCAATCGCGACATCGACGACCTCGGCTGTTATTGGCAGGTCTTCCCGACGCTCAAGCAGGACCTGTTCACGTCCTCCAGCCGGGCCGGCTACAGCGAACTTAAGGTGGAGGCCGCCCAGATCAAGCCGGCGATCTTTGCCCATCCCGAATTTGTGACCTACACCCAGACAGTTTCTGACCTATTTGACACCTGGAAGACGAACAACACACCGCGCCTGAAAGGGTTGGCCGTCGGCAGCCGGCCCAAGGAATTGATTGAAGCGATCTCGGAAGACTTGTTGCGTGTCTTTGCCGATTGCCCACTGATTGACCCCTACGCCGTGTACCAGCACTTGATGTCCTACTGGGCCGAGACGATGCAAGACGATGTGTACATGATTGCCGTGGACGGCTGGCACGCCAATATTGACCTTGTGCCGCCAGCGCTCGCCATTGCGCGCTATTTCGCCACCGATCAGCAAGCTATTAAAGAGTTGGAGGCGGACCGAGACGCGCTGGCGCGCCAGATGGAGGAGCTGGACGAAGAGCATGGCGGCGAGGAAGGCTTGCTGTTTGAAGCGAAGTCTGACACGGGCAAACTGACCAAGGCCAGCGTCAAGGCTCGTTTTGCTGAAATCAAGAATGATGCCGACTCGACAGATGAGACTAAGCTGCTGAGCGAGTATTTGTCTCTGATCGAAAAAGAGTCCGATGCGGGCAAGAAGGCGAAGGAAGCACAGAAGGTTCTGGAAACTGCCGTTACGGCTAAATACAAAGAACTGAGGAAAGATGAAGTCAAGATGCTCGTGGTGCATGACAAATGGTTAGCGGCACTCTCAGGTGAAGTGCAGAGCGAACTCGGCCGGGTTTCGCAAGCCCTAACTGGGCGCATCAAAGAACTGGCTGAGCGCTACGCGTTATCAATGTCAAAACTGGTCGAGGAAGCAGAAAGGCTCAGCAGTATGGTGGACGCGCATTTGACGAAGATGGGGTTTTCATGGAAATGAAACCGGGCTACAAACTATCCTCAGTCGGAGTGATTCCGGCGGATTGGGATGCAAAACGGCTGTCCGATCTGACTGACGCAATTGGCGACGGCATTCACACAACACCAGAGTACGTCATGTCGTCCGACTTTTTCTTCATTAACGGCAACAACCTTAATGGTAATGCGATTGAGATAACAGAAACTACGAAGTGCGTCAGTCAAGCCGAATTCGTGAAGCTTCAGAAGCAATTAGATGATAGCTCTATTTTGATGTCCATAAATGGAACGATAGGCAACCTTGCTTATTATCGGAATGAGAGTGTCGTGCTAGGCAAGAGCGCCGCATACATCAATGTTGCTCAGCAGACGGCAAGGGAGTTTGTATATTACTGCCTCCAATCGTCTGCTACAAGGCGCTATTTCGGATATGAGCTCACAGGTACAACCATTGGCAATTTGTCGTTGAAATCTCTGAGAAACACGCCTATCCCTGTTCCTAGAGACAAAATGGAACAGCGTGCCATCGCCGCCGCGCTCAGCGATGTGGATTCCCTGCTCAGCGCGCTAGACAAACTCATCGCCAAGAAACGTGATATCAAGCAGGGCGCGATGCAGGAGTTGCTGACGGGGAAGAAACAACTATCTAAACCTCGAAAAGTTTGGGAATTAAGAAGGCTTGAGGACATATCGGATACACTAAGGGGAAGCAGTTTAGCGAAAAGCGACATTGTAGTGTCGGGTTCACAAACGTGCATCCTTTATGGCGAACTGTTCACCATATACGGAAGGGTGATTGGCCAGGTGGTCAGTTCCACCAACGTGCTTGCTGGAGTTCGATCCAGACGCGGTGATGTCCTTATACCTGGTTCAACAACAACAGTTGGAATAGATTTGGCGGTTGCGTCTGCATTAATGCTCGATAATGTCTTGCTTGGAGGAGATATCAATATCATCAGGGGTAAGCAGTCCGGCCAGTACGTTCCAGAATTCCTGGCCTACTACATTACCGAAGTCTTACGCAGTTCCATTTCCGAGTTGGCACAAGGAACAACAATAGTTCATATTTACGGGAAGGATCTTAGCAAACTCCTAATTCGGTTACCGGAAATTGGCGAACAACAAGCCATAATTGACATCATTACTGACATGGACGCCGAAATCGCCGCACTGGAGCAGAAACGCGACAAAACCCGCGCTCTCAAGCAGGGCATGATGCAGCAACTGCTAACGGGTCAAATTCGACTCATCTGAAGGCTAATGTCAAGTGACCAGCCCTCGCGCAGGGGAAAAGGCAATTGTGCCTGATAACGACCAGCGGGCCTAATTCAGCCTATAATTAGGCTATAGGCCGAGTCCATGCCCACGATCAGCGAGTTCTTCGGCATCATCGTTCGCATGTATTACAACGACCATCTGCCGCCGCATTTCCATGCCTATTATGCCGAGGCCGAGGCGGTCTATGCCATCCAAACCCTGGAAGTGCTGGAAGGCGGCCTGCCGCGCCGAGCGCACAACCTGGTCCTGGAGTGGGCCAGCGCGCATCGGGCGGAGTTGATGGCCAATTGGAGCCGTGCGCGGCGCAGCGAGTCGCTGTCGCCGATCTCTCCCTTGGAATAGGAGTGCCGATGCTGATTCGCGCGCAAAGTGTTCAACCGTTGACAGATTTCCGGGTCCGAGTGGTATTCACCGACGGCACCACCCGCGAGCTGGATCTGGCGCCCTACCTGCACGGTCCGATCTTTGAGCCAATCCGGCGCCAACCCGAATTGTTCCGCGCCGTGCGCGTCGAGTTTGGCGCGCTCACCTGGCCCAATGGCGCCGACATCGATCCGGATGTGCTCTACCACGGCGGTCCGCCCGCCTGGGCCAATCAACCCGATCAGCCGCAAGCGGCCCAAAGCTAGCGGCGCGGCCCGCTCCGGGCGTACTTCTCAAGGGGTCCCATGAGCACCGTCGGCCAGATCGAGCGCAAAACCCAAAACCGGGTCGTCAAGCTGTTCCGCGATCAATTGAGCTACGCCTATCTCGGCAATTGGGAAGACCGCCCCGACAATCGCAACATCGAGGAAAGCCTGCTGCGCGCCTTTCTCAGCCAGCAGGGCTATGCCGAGACCCTCATCGCCAAAGCCCTGTTTGAGCTTGAAAAGGCCGCCGGCGACCAGAGCAAGAACCTCTACGACGTCAACAAGGAAGTCTACGGCCTGCTCCGCTACGGGGTCAAGGTCAAGCCCGAGGCCGGCGAGAACAACGTCACCGTCTGGCTCATCAATTGGGAACAGCCGCTGCAGAACCACTTTGCCATCGCCGAGGAAGTGACCGTCCAGGGCGAGAACACCAAACGCCCGGACGTGGTGCTATATGTCAACGGCATCGCGCTGGGCGTGCTGGAGCTCAAGCGCTCGGTCGTGTCGGTGGCCGAAGGCATCCGGCAAAATCTGGACAATCAGAGCAAGATGTTCATCCAGTCCTTCTTCGCCACGGTCCAGTTCGTCATGGCCGGCAACGATACCGAAGGGCTGCGCTATGGCGCCATCGAAACCCCCGAGACCTATTACCTGGCCTGGAAGGAACCCGGCCAGGTCGAGAACCTGCTGGACCGGGCGCTGCTCCAAATATGTGAGAAAACCCGCTTCCTGGAGCTGATCCACGACTTTGTGGTGTTCGACAGCGGGACCAAGAAGCTGGCCCGCCACAACCAGTATTTCGGGGTCCGTGCGGCGCAAGAACGCCTGCGCCGGCGCGAGGGCGGCATCATCTGGCACACCCAGGGCAGCGGCAAAAGCCTGACCATGGTCTGGCTCGCCAAGTGGATCCGGGAACACATCCCAGATTCGCGTGTGCTGATCATCACCGACCGCAGCGAGCTGGACGAGCAAATCGAGAAGGTGTTTAAGGGCGTGTCAGAGGACATCAAGCGCACCCGGAGCGGCCAGGACCTCATCGACTGGCTCAACGCCACCACGCCGCTGCTGATGGGCTCGCTGATCCATAAGTTCGCCGGCAAGGAAGAAGGCGACATCGCCGGCTATATCGAGGAGCTCAAGCGCAGCCTGCCACCCGATTTCAGGGCCAAGGGGGATATTTACGTCTTCGTGGACGAGTGCCACCGCACCCAATCGGGCGACCTGCACAAAGCCATGATGCAAATCTTGCCCAACGCGCTGCTCATCGGCTTCACCGGCACGCCCCTGCTCAAGGCCGATAAGCAGAAGAGTATCGAGGTCTTTGGCACCTATATCCATACCTACAAGTACGACGAGGCGGTCAAGGATAAGGTCGTGCTCGACCTGCGCTACGAGGCGCGCGACATCGACCAGAACATCACCTCGCAGGCCAAGATCGACCAGTGGTTTGAAGCCAAGACCAAGGGCCTCAACGACGTAGCCCGCGCCCAGCTCAAGCAGAAATGGGGCACCCTGCAAAAGGTACTCAGCTCGCAGTCGCGCCTGGAGCAAATCGTCGCCGATATCCTGATGGATATGGAGACCAAGGACCGGCTCAAAAGCGGGCGCGGCAACGCCATGCTCGTTTCCGGCAGCATCTATCAGGCCTGTAAACTTTACGAGCTATTCGTCAAGGGCGGCTTTGAAAAGTGCGCCATCGTGACTTCCTACAAGCCCACCCCGGCGGATATCAAGGGCGAGGCAACCGGCGAGGGGCTCACCGAGCGACTGCGCCAGTACGCCATTTACAACCAGATGCTGGGCGGCCTGGACGCCGAAACATTTGAAAAAGACGCCAAGAAGAAATTCGTTGAAGAGCCCGGCCAGATGAAGCTGCTCATCGTGGTCGATAAGCTTCTCACCGGCTTCGACGCGCCCTCGGCCACCTATCTCTATATTGACAAACAGATGCGCGATCATGGCCTCTTCCAGGCTATTTGCCGCGTCAACCGGCTGGATGGCGTTGACAAGGAATACGGTTATGTCGTGGACTACAAAGACCTGTTCCAGAGCCTGGAACAATCCGTCCAGGACTACACCTCGGGCGCCCTGGATGGCTACGCCAAGGAGGACGTGGCCGGGTTGCTGAGCGACCGGTTGGCCAAAGGCAAGGAACGTCTGGAGGAGGCACGCGAGGCCATCAAAGCCCTGTGTGAACCTGTCGCGCCGCCCAAGGACACCCAGGCCTATCTGCGCTACTTTTGCGCCAAGGACACATCCGATAAAGACGCGCTGAAGGACAACGAGCCCAAGCGCATCGCGCTTTACAAGCTGGCTGTGTCGCTCATCCGCGCCTACGCCAACCTGGCCAACGAAATGGACGAGGCCGGTTATAGCCCGGCCGAGGCCGCCGCGGTGGACCAGGAGGTCGAGTATTACGAAAAAGTGCGCACCGAGGTGAAGCTGGCCAGCGGCGATTACATTGACCTCAAGGCTTACGAGCCCGCCATGCGCCACCTGATCGACACCTACATCCGTGCTGAAGAAAGCCGGAAGATTACGGCTTTTGACGATAAGACCCTGATCCAGCTCATCGTGGAACGCGGGCCGGACGCCCTCGGCGCTTTGCCCGCCGGGCTGGCGGGCGACCGAGGCGCCATGGCCGAAACCATCGAGAACAATCTGCGCCGCGTCATCATTGACGAGCAGCCCATCAACCCCAAGTACTACGACAAGATGTCCGATTTGCTCGACACGCTGATTCACGAGCGCAAGGCCAGGGCGCTGGAATATGAAAAGTACCTGGAGAAAATTGTCGAGCTCAGCAAGCAGGTGCAAAACCCGGCCAGCGGCTTCACCTACCCGCAATCACTCGACACGGGCGCCAAACGAGCCCTCTACGACAACCTGGGCAGCAATGAACAGGCAGCGCTCACCCTGGATACCGAAATCCGGCAGACCAAAAAAGACAATTGGCGCGGCAACAAAATCAAGGAAAAGGAAGTCCGCTACGTCATCCGCCGGCAATTGAAGGACGATGCCCTGACGGATCAGATCTTTGAGCTGGTGAAGAACCAGAGCGAGT
>Ga0070730_10002898_pt1 | contig 15539 bp, 12 predicted proteins | sample Coa_R1_3_FD_66447 | JGI IMG/M metagenome (GOLD analysis project Ga0070730, IMG submission 66447) | Surface soil microbial communities from Centralia Pennsylvania, which are recovering from an underground coalmine fire - Coalmine... | ecosystem: Environmental > Terrestrial > Soil > Unclassified ...
TCCTCGTCCGCTCGATGCCTCCTGTCCATCGGACTTGAGCGCCGCGCGCCGGACCGGCACTATCCCATGCATGACGAGATCAATCAGTATCGCCGGGGTTTCGTTGGAGTTGGAGGAACGCGGCAGCGGTCCGCCTCTGTTGTTCCTGCATCCTGGTGAGGGATTGCAGCCGCGCCGGCCATGGCTCGACTTGCTGGCGCGACGCTATCGGGTGATCGCGCCACACCATCCGGGTTGGGCGAATTCCGCGCTTCCCACGTGGCTCAGCAGCGTCGACGATCTGGCCTATCTTTACCTGGATCTGGCCGATGAGCTGGAGCTCGCCGATGCGACGCTGGCGGGTGTCGACTTTGGCGGCTGGATCGCCGCGGAGATTGCAGTCCGTGATACGCGTTCGTTTTCGCGGCTGATCCTGGCCGATCCTCTGGGGATCAAGGTCGGTGGCGTGTTGGATCGCGACATCACCGACATGCATGCGCTGCCTCATGACGAGTATATGCGAGCCGCCTGGGCCGACCCGGTCCGCGGCGAGCACGACCTCACGGCTTTGCCGGAGACCGAGCTGGCCGGGATCGCTCGTGGCCGTGAGGCATTCGCCCTGTTCGGCTGGAAGCCGTATATGCACAATCCGCGGCTGAAGCGCTGGCTGCATCGTATCGACATACCGACCTTGCTGCTGTGGGGCGAGCGGGACGGCATCGTCAGCTACGAATATTGCCAGGCGTGGGGCAGTGAAATCCTCGGCTCGCACCTGGAGACCGTCGCCGATGCCGGGCATTTCCCGCACTGGGAACAGCCGCAGGCTTTCGTTGATGCCGTGACCCAGTTCATCGACACCCACTGAGGAGACCGCGCCCATGCGCTGCTGGTATTTCTCCGAGATGGCATACCACCCGGCGTGGGAGGCCGGCTTGGCACGCGGCACGCTTCGTGTCGTGCTGCCGTCCAGCAACTTCGATCCGCCCACGGCGCATGGATTGCTGAACCGCTACCTCGATGAATTCGCGCTATGCGACGAGGTGGGTCTCGACATCATGGTGAACGAGCACCACAGCACCGCGACCTGCATGACGGTATCGGTACCGATGGCACTGGCGATCATCGCGCGCGAAACGAAGAAGGCGCGGCTGCTGTCGCTGGGGTCGCCGATAGCCAATCGTCCTGATCCGGTGCGCGTGGCCGAGGAGATGGCTTGGCTGGATGTGCTGTCGGGTGGGCGGTTGGAAATGGGGTTGGTGAAAGGCGCGCCTTACGAGATCCAGCCGGCGAACTCCAACCCGGCGACGCTGATGCGGCGTTACTGGGAAGCGCATGATCTGATCTTGAAGGCGATGTCCACGCATGACGGGCCGTTCAACTGGGAGGGCGAGTTCTTCCAGTATCGCAGCGTCAACATCTGGCCGAAGCCGGTGCAGAAACCGACGCCGCCAGTGTGGATGACCGGCATGAGTGTCGATACCGGCAAACTGGCAGCTGAGCGGGGCCACGTAGTCGGCACGTTGCTTTCCGGCGGTACCGCGAAGCCGATGTACGATGCGTACCGTGCGCGGGCACGCGAGCTTGGCTGGGAGGCTGGGCCGGATCGCATGGCCTATGCTGCTGTGGTTGGTGTCGGTGCCACGCGCGAGGAAGGGCTGCGCCGCGCTGATCAGATCGCCGACTATGTGCGCACTGCGCCTGTGGTGGCGGAGCAATTCACCAATCCGCCGGGCTACAATTCCATTGGCGCGAATGTCGCGATCATGAAGGCGGGACCGCGCGCGCATCGCATCGTCAAGGATCGGCAGGGGAATCCGATCGATCACCGGAAGGCGACGGTGCAGCAGTTCATGGACACCGATACGGTGTTCGCGGGTACGCCGGATGATGTTTTCGCGCAGATCCGCGATTTCAGCGCACGCATGGGCGGCGTCGGGCATCTGCTGTTCTTCGGGCAGGGTGGGTTCCTGGATCACAATGATGCGGTCGAGAACATCCGGCTGTTCGCGCGCGAGGTGGCGCCGCGGTTGAAGGAACTGAACGCCGAACCGGCTCGAACCGCCGCAGAGTAAGGAAGGTTCCACACGGAGGGCACGAAGAACCACAGAGAAACACCGCGGAAATCTTCGGTGCGCGAAGCGCAATGCTCTCCTTTCTCCGTGTAACTCCATGGTCCTCAGAGCCCTCCGTGTGAACCCTTCCTTGCCATCGACCAGAATGTGCAGAAGACTTGGCCACAAAGCAGGAGGGCCAGGCCATGCAGCCAATCGTCGCAGTGATCGCGCCAGGCATGATGGGCAGTGCGGTGGGCGCCTGCCTGGTTGAAAACGGCATCGAAGTGCGCACCTCGCTCGCTGGACGCAGCGACGCAACGCAGGCGCGCGCAAAGTCGGCCGGCATGGTGGGAGTCTCGGACGACAAGATCGCGGCCTGCGATATCATCCTGTCGATCCTGCCGCCTGGTGACGCACTCGGGCTGGCGGAACGGCTGACCCCTGTGATGCGGGCCGCGACCAAGAAGCCAATCTATGTTGATTGCAACGCGCTCGATCCTTCGACCGTGCTTCGCATTGCGCGTGTGGTCGAGGAAACCGGTGCCACGTTCGTTGATGGCGGCATCATCGGTGGGCCGCCGAAGTCAGGATCCAAGGCGACCAAGATCTACCTCTCCGGAGATGCAGCGCCGCGTGTCGCTGAACTGAACAAGTACGGCCTCTATTTGCCGATACAGCCGGGTCCGATCGGCGCGGCTTCCGCGATGAAGATGTCGTATGCCGGCATCACGAAAGGCTTCACTGCACTCGGAGCGGCGATGATGCTGGCTGCCACGCGCGCGGGCACAGCCGAGGCACTGAAGGCCGAACTCGCCAGCAGTCAGCCGGCGCTATTTGCCCAGTTGTCGCGCGGGGTGCCGGGCATGTTTTCCAAGGCCTATCGCTGGGTCGCCGAGATGGAGGAGATCGCCCAGTTCGTCGGCGAGGATCCCGCGGCGCGCAAGTTCTACGAAGGCGCGGCACAGCTCTACGAGCGTTTGGCGGCTGACTACGAAGGCGATCGGAAGGAGATCAGTGCGCTCGACGCGTTCTGCCAGCCGAAGCCATGATGCGCGGTGTGCATCGCTACCCGCCGATGGAGCGGGTGGTCTACGGTACGCCTGTCGCTGAGGCGCTGGCGCACGAGGTCGAGCGCATCGGCGCCAAGGCGGTGTACGTGCTGGCTAGCGGCACGCTTGCCCGGCAGACCGATGTCATCGACGGTGTCCGTGGCGTGCTGGGCAACAAGTTTGCCGGTCTGTGCAGCAAGATTGGCGCACACACGCCAAGGGTCGATGTTGTCACCGCGGCCAATGCAGCGCGTGAAGTGCGCGCTGACGCACTACTCACGGTGGGCGGCGGCTCGGTGACCGACGCGGCCAAGATGGTCGGCCTGTGTCTCGGCAACGATGTTTCCGACCCGGCGCAGCTCGACAATTTCCGCGCCGTGATTCACGCCGACGGCCGCACCGAACGGCCCCCGGTGAAGCCGCCCGGCGTTCGCTCGATCGCCGTGCCGACAACTCTGTCAGCCGGCGAGTTCAATTCCCCGGCCGGCTGCACCGATGCGGTGCGGCAGGTGAAGGAGAGCTATCTCCATCCGCTGATGATGCCGCGCAGCGTCATCCTGGATCCGGCGGTCACGGTCCACACGCCGGAATGGCTGTTCCTGTCCACCGGGATCCGCGCGGTCGACCATGCGGTGGAGGATATCTGCTCGATCAACCCGGCGCCGCTGTCCGATGGTATCTCGCTGCATGCGCTGCGGCTGCTGTCGCGCGGCCTTCGCGCGGTGAAGGCAGATCCGAGCAACCTGGAGGCGCGGCTCGACTGCCAGCTTGGCTGCTGGATGTCGATCATGGGCTCCCAGAATGGGGTGCAGAAGGGTGCCAGCCACGGCATTGGCCACGTGCTGGGTGGCACCGCGGGCGTACCCCACGGCTACACCTCGTGCGTCATGCTTCCCCATGTGCTGCGATTCAATGCAACGGTTAACGGCGAACGTCAGGCCTGGGTCAGCGAGGCGCTCGGGCGCCCGGGCCAGTCTGCGGGTGACGCCGTGGCGCAGCTTGTTGCCGATCTGGGCCTGCCGGCGACGCTGCAGGCAGTTAATGTGAAGGCTGAGCAACTGGATCGGATCGCCGAGGAGTCCATGCACGATCGCTGGGTCCATACCAATCCCCGCAGGATCGCTGGCCCATCGGACGTGCGCGCTCTGCTGGACGCGGCCTGGTAGTTCAGTCCTCGGATAGCCGCGTCAGCAGATCGACCAGTTCGTCGCGCCGGAACGGCTTGCGCAGCACGGAAACATTGGGATTTTCGTGGAATTTCGCCACGCCCTCGGCGAGGCGCAGATAGGAATCGCTGAACCCCGAGGTCAGCACCACTTTCACCGGCAATCCTGTCAACAGGACTTCGTTCAGCACGTCGATACCGTCCTTCTCCGGCATGATCATGTCCAGGATGAGGATGTCAGGCTTGAAGGCGATAAAGGTCTCGGTCGCTTGCGCCGAGCTGTTGAGCGACCGCGTAGTGAGCCCGAGTTGCCTGGCAATCAGCTCGACCACCTTGGTGATGCCAACCTGGTCGTCGATCACCAGCAGCTTTTTCGCCATCGAAGGGCCCCCAGTGGGCAACCAGGACAACGTCCCAGGAAGCTTACGTTATACGCGCCCGCTGTATTATTCGATGCCAAGCAGTGAAGATATAGCAAAATTGCCTCACGGGGGCGCTATATGGCGTGCTGTCCAGTCAAGCCCAAATCGAGACGGGGGATTGATCGCCATCGATCGAGAAACAGAATAAGTGCTGGCCTGTCCGGTCTGCCGCCTGAACGCGCGGGATGCGGACCTTGCTTTCGCAAGCAATGCCATTTGGACAGGGCTGTATAACAAGGACTCATGTAAAATCATAATCAATGCGCCGGCCGCGCTCCACATAATGGAAGCGTTAGCTTCTCTTTACCAATCCTTACCATTCGTAAGCGTTACCTTCTGGCACGTAGCAATTGACTCGTCGGACCTTTCATGCCGCCCAACCACTTTGCCTCCCTCTCCGGTTCCGACATGGACCGCTTGTGGGCCGGGTTCATCGCCGAGGTGCCGGACCACGCCATACTGCTTTTGGATCGCGACGGTTGCATTGCAACCTGGAATCGCGCAGCTGAATCGCTCATGCGCCACACGGCGCAGCAGATCATCGGGCGGCACTGCGCCTGTCTCTATACTCCGGAAGACGTGACGGCGGGAAAACCCGAACGCGATCTGCAGGGCGCCGAAGTGGCTGGCCATCTGGTCGATACCGGCGACAGGCTGCGCAGTGACGGTTCGCGCTTTCCGGCCAGCGTCCATATCACAGCCCTGCGTGCTCCGGACGGAACACTGCGAGGATTCGGCCAGATCATCCGCGACGTCATCCAGACCGCGACGGCTGAAGCCCGGTTGCGAAGTCTGATTGCCACTGTGCTCGATACTGTGGTGGACGGGCTGATCACCATCGACCGACGCGGTGTCATTCAGTCCTTCAACAAGGCCTGCACAGTATTGTTCGGTTATGAACCTGAAGAAGTCGTCGGGGAGAACGTTTCAATCCTGATGCCGGAGCCATATCACAGCGAGCATGACGGCTTCATTTCCACCTATCTTGCGACAGGATTGCCACGGCTCATCGGGACCGGCCGTGAAGTGACGGGGCGCCGCAAGGATGGTTCCACATTTCCGATGGAATTGGCAGTGGGTGAAGCGCCCCAGGCTGGCAACCATGCCTTCGTCGGCATTATCCGCGATCTTACGGAACGGCGCGAGGCGGACCGGCAACGCGGGCAGTTGCGTCAGGCGCAGAAGATGGAAGCGGTGGGCCAGCTCACCGGTGGACTGGCGCATGACTTCAACAACCTTCTTGCGATCATCATCGGCAACCTGGACATGCTCCGCGAAATTCGCGCGGAGGACCCGGTGACCAGCGAACTGGTGCACGATGCGATGGAATCGGCGCTTCGCGGTGCCGACCTGACGCGGCGGTTGCTCGCGTTCGCGCGGAGGCAGCCGCTACAGCCAGAAATGGCGGATATCAACGAAATCATTTCCGCCATCGTGCGTCTCCTGACGCGCACGCTGGGAGAAAATATTTCCATCGAACTCGCGCTCTCGCCGAATGTCTGGCCAGTGGAAATCGACAAGGCACAGTTCGAGGCGGCCATAGCCAATCTTGCCACCAACGCGCGCGATGCGATGCCGCGTGGCGGCTCGCTGCTTATCGCAACGTTCAATGGCTTCTTGGATGAGAACTATGTAGCCGCCCATCCGGACGTGACGCCCGGTGATTACGTTGTTGTGGAAGTAAGCGATTCCGGCACCGGCATGCCGCCAGACGTGTTGACGCGGATTTTCGAGCCATTCTTTACGACCAAGGACCTGGGCAGGGGCACCGGCCTTGGGCTCTCTATGGTGTTCGGCTTCATGAAGCAGTCCGGCGGACATATCACGGTCTATAGCGAACCGAACAAAGGGACGACATTCCGGTTGTATCTGCCGCGCGCAGTATACAAGCCGCCCAGGCAGGATGAGCGGCCGGAGGATCAGCCTGCCCAGGGCGGCAATGAGACCGTGCTGGTGGTGGAAGACAATCCCGGTCTGCGTCGCATTGTGGTGCGGCAACTCACGGACGTCGGCTACCACGTGCTTGAGGCGTCAGATGCCGAATCAGCCCTTGCGGTGGTCGATTCGCCAGAGCCGATTCACCTCCTGCTGACCGACATCGTCATGCCGGGCGAAATGGACGGACGCGATCTGGCACGGGTGGCGGCAACGCGGCGGCCGACGCTGCGGGTACTGCTCACATCCGGTTATCCGGATGCACGAATGGGGGGATCGACACAGCCCACGGGCGGCCCCTTGCTGAGTAAGCCGTACCGCAAGGAAGAACTCCGCCGCGCCGTCCGTGAGGTGCTGGATGAGCCGCGGTAGTCGATGAGCATTCAGCGTGCTGCGGCGTGGTATTGCCGGTTCGGCATCATATCAGTGCCAGAGGCCATACGGTTCGACAGGTTGAAAAAAGCGACTGTCTCGGAGAGATCGAACACATCCTGAGCGGTCAAACCCGCATCGCGCAGGCCGGCCCGATCCGCATCGTCTATCAGCCAGGGCGTGGTGGTGAGCTTCCAGGCATAATCCAGCATCGCGCGCTGACGCCCATCCAGTCTGGCGACGCGATAGTTGAGCGCCATCATTTCGCCAAGCTCGGGATCGCCGGACAGGGCGCGAACCGCGGCGCCATGGGCGACCAGGCAATAGTAGCAGCGATTGGCAGACGAAACGACGACCGCGACCATCTCGCGTTCCAGTTTCGACAGGCCGGAGTCGGAGAGCATGATCTCGTTGTACATTGCCATGAAATTCCGCAGCCGCTGCGGTTTCAGGCTGTAGGTGCTGAAGACGTTCGGGACGAAGCCCAGCTTATCCACGCACTTCTGCCAGATGACCTTCAGATCGTCGTCGAGCGTTGCCGGATCGGGAACGCCAAGCTTGGAGATGTGATCGGGCTGCGGCATAGCCTGTGGCCTTCGTGTTCGATGTCCGGCGAGACCATTGTCATCGTTGGCGCGGTCACGCAATCTGGCAGCGGCTCCATGGCAACTCACGACCCCGTTCGCTTCGTCGCCAAGAATATGCGCGTCGATCTTCGGCTGATCGCCGAAATGATCGCACCCGGCTCGCGCGTGTTGGACATTGGCTGCGGCGATGGCTCGCTGATCGATCACCTGTCGCGCACCAAGGGCTGCGATGCGCGTGGCATCGAGATCGACATGCCCGAGGTGATCCGTGCGGTCGCGCATGGCATGCCGGTGATGCACGGCGACGCGGACACCGACCTGGCGCATTACCCCGACGGGGCATTTGATTACGTCGTATTGTCGCGGACCTTGCAGGCGGTCGAGCAGCCGCGGGCGGTGCTGCGGCAAATGCTGCGCATTGGAACCCGGGCGGTCGTGAGTTTCCCGAACTTCGGCCACTGGCTGGTGCGTTGGCAGCTGTTCAGCACCGGCCGCATGCCCGTTACGCCGACATGGGATCGGCCATGGCACGAGACCCCCAACATCCATCCCTGCACGATCAGGGACTTTTTCGACCTGTGTGATGCAGAAGGATACGTGGTGGAGAATTGGCTGGCCGCCGATGACGCCGGCGGGCGCACACCGTGGCGCCGCGCGCCTTGGCTCGCCAATCTGTTCGGCGAGCAAGGGCTGTTCGTGCTGCGGCGGGCGTAACCGATCCGAGATTGCCGGCATCGCTTCGCCGATGGCAGTGTGCCGTCCATGGCAACCCTGGAACTCTCCGGCCTGCGCAAGAGCTTCGGACTGATCGATGTGCTGCAGCACATCGATCTGGCGCTGGCCGACGGCGAGATGCTGGTCATCGTCGGCGCGTCAGGCTGCGGCAAATCCACCTTGTTGCGGCTGGTCGCCGGCCTGGAACGACCCACCGCGGGCCAGGTACTGATCGATGGCAGCGATGTCACCAGCCGCGACCCGTCGGAACGCGACATCGCAATGGTATTCCAGAATTACGCGCTCTATCCGCACATGAGCGTATTTGACAACATGGCCTACGGGTTGCGCATCCGGGGCCTGTCGCGGGAGGACATCCGCAAGCGGGTGGATGAGGCTGCCAGCATGCTCGGCCTCGGGGCTCTGCTGGAGCGGCGGCCGCGGCAGCTGTCCGGCGGGCAGCGTCAGCGCGTCGCGATGGGGCGGGCCATCGTGCGGCACCCCAAGCTGTTCCTGTTCGACGAGCCGCTGTCCAATCTCGATGCCAAGCTCCGGCTGACCATGCGCGCCGAAATCCGCAGGCTGCAGCGAGGACTGGGCGTGACCAGCCTCTACGTGACGCACGACCAGGTGGAGGCCATGACTCTGGGCGACCGGCTGCTGGTGCTGCACGACGGGCGGCCGTCTCAGTTGGCTACGCCGATGGAGGTGTTCGAGCGTCCGGCCGATACTTACGTGGCGGGCTTCATTGGCGCACCGGCCATGAATTTCCTGCCGGCGGAGCTGGCTCGTGGCGGTTCGGCGGCTCTGCTCGAGATGGGCATGCTGCTGCCCTTTGCTGACGGTCGGCGGGACGGGGAGGATGGCAGGCAGCTGATCATCGGTATCCGGCCTGAACATCTCGCGGTTGGCGACGGGTTGGAAATAACGATCGACCTGGTTGAGCCGCTTGGATCGGAAACCCTGGTGCACGGGCGCGTGCTGGGCGGAAAACAGCCGCTGGTGATCAAGCTGGCTGGGCCATTCCCTGGCGGCGAGCATCTGTCGGTGGCTCCCAGACTTGAGCATCTCCACGTGTTCGACCGGGCCTCCGGCCTGCGAATCGACCCTGCTGGCGGAGAAATTGCCGCGCGTCCGCTTGCCGCTGCCGATATCGCTGACTAGGGTCTCCGGCCGTTCCATAAGAGGCCGCCGAAACCCGTGTCCGTGTCGCCGCCGCTTGTTGCGCCGATCAGCCCTGGAGAGATGCAGCTTCTGTTGTCTCGTGCCGGGCTAGTACTGAACCCCGGTCAGGTGGCGGATCTGGTCCTGGCGTGGCGGCAGGTCGCCAGTCTCATCGGCATGCTTCCGCGTGACCGACCGCTGGCGGATGATATGGCGCTTGCGTTCCGGTTGCCCCCGCCCACGGGGCCGACTGCGGCTGCGCCGCCGGCTGCGGCGCCGAAAGCTCCGGTCAGGCGCAAGAAAGCCGCCGCTCCGGTACCCCGGTCCGCCAAGCCCAAGAAGAAGGCTGCGCCAGCGAAGAAAGGAGCTTCCAAGCGTCCCGCGGCCAAATCCGCCGCACGGAAGAAGGTCCGACGCGTGAGATGAACGGTCCGGTCTCGCCGCCCCTAACGATCGCGGAAGCCGGTCGCCTGATCGCAGCGAAGCGGTTGTCTCCGGTGGAACTGGTAAAAGTCCTGCTCGACCGGATCGAAGCTGCCGACCCAAAGCTGAACACGTTTCTCCTCGTGACCGACCGGCAGGCGATGGCAGCGGCACGCGCCGCCGAACGGGCCGTGATGGCGGGGCGCCGGGGACCGCTGCTTGGCATCCCTGTCGCATACAAGGACATCTACGAGACCGCAGGTGTCCGCACCACGGCCCATTCGCGCATTCTCGCTGAGAATGTGCCGAAGCAGGATGCCGAGACGGTGCGCCGGCTGACGGCGGAGGGCGCCGTCATGCTGGGCAAGCTCGCCACGCATGAGTTCGCCATTGGTGGCCCGGCATTTGATCTGCCATGGCCGCCGGCGCGGAATCCCTGGGACCCGCGCCGCTTCACTGGTGGCTCAAGCTCGGGATCGGGCGCTGCCGTTGCGGCGGGGCTGGCACTGGGCGCGATGGGGTCGGATACCGGCGGTTCCATCCGGCTGCCCGCAGCTTATTGCGGCATTGCCGGCATCAAGCCGACGCCTGGTCTGGTGTCGCGCCGCGGTGTGATCCCACTGGCACCGAGCCTGGATACGGCGGGACCGATGGCGTGGACGGCGGAAGACTGCGCCATCCTGCTCGATGCACTGGCTGGGCATGATCCAGCCGATCCGGCGTCCGTTGCCGTGCCTCGGGTATCCTACGCGGCGGCGATCACGGCACCGCTGCGCGGGCTGCGGGTCGGGGTGTTGCGGCGATTCTATGAGCACGACGTGCCAGCTTCGCCCGAAATGCTGCAAATGATGAGCCGCGCCGCCGCGACATTGCGCAGTCTTGGTTGCCGGGTCGAGGACGCGACGCTGCCGTCCGTCCACGAATACAATGCTGTTGGCCGGGTGATCATCTCATCAGAGGCGTACGCTCTGCATGAGGGAACGATCCGGACACGCCTGTCCGAGTATTCTCGCGTGTTCCGGGTTCGCGTGATGGCTGGGGCCTTGGTGCGGGCAGCCGATTATATTGCCGCGCAACGCCGGCGTTCCGAGCTGATCGCCGTCACCGCGAAGGCGTTCGAGCGGTTCGATGTGCTGATCGCCGCGCCGACCTCCGGGACCGCACCATTGCTGACCGAGCAGCGCCCGGATGACGGGTTCTCCCGTCCATTGCTGACCACCGTCGCGAATGTGGCGGCGATTCCGTCCATGGTTGTATGCGGCGGGTTCACCTCGGCCGGATTGCCGCTTGGGCTGGAGATCATGGGTCCAGCCTGGGGCGATGCCACGGTGCTGCGGGTCGGCCATCACTTCGAGCAAGCCGCCGGTACGCGAACGCGGCGGCCAGAGCTGTAGGTGAAGGGGCAGGGGAGCGCTGCTCCCCCTGAAGCCCCTCGCCAAAGGCATAACCGCTCGGGTCAAGCCCGGATTCCGGGGGGCGGAGGCCCCTTGGCCTTCCTTGCCTCACCTGAGGCGCGACGCGATGTCCCGCAGCGTAGCGTGCGCCGAGCGGACCGCGCCTTCCTGCCATCCGGTGAGGTATGACATGTGCTCGCCGGCGAACAGAAATGGTCCGTCGCCCTTTCGTAGGATCGAGTAATACTGAGCGCGGACCTCCGTGCTCCACGTGGCCCATCCTGCTCCGCTGAACGGCTCGTTCTTCCAGGCGACAGAGACGCCCTTCGTCAGGTGCTGGCGATAGTCGGTATGCAGCCGTTCGCCGTCCGCGAGCGCGGCCGATAGGCGGTCCGAGGGCGTCATGGCAGCGAACTTGTTGCCGATGTCCTCTGTCCAGATATAGGCGCCCACCAGGATGCCCTTCTGCTGGTGGATGCCGGCCGAGGGATACCAAATCTGGGTGATATCGCGGTTCGTCCAGGAAATTCCGCCATAGATGGCATCGTCCAGTTCCCAGAAGCGCCGCTCTGCCTGGAAGGCGATCTTCACGGCCGGCACGTAATCCACGGCGGCGATGGCTGCGCGGATTTCCGGGGCTAGCTCTGCCGGAATCGTGCGCAGCACCGGCAGGGGAATGGTGATCACCACCAGCGGTACGTCGATGGCGCTGGTCCGGCCTGTTCTCGTGTCGCGCCATTCAATGCTGGCGCCAGTGCCGGTGCGGTGCAGAGCACGCACTTCGGCACCGTAGATGATGGCGCCCCGCAGCCGCTGGCCGAAAGCCAGGCCGATGCGTCCCATGCCGCCGACGGGCTGCATCATCGTCGCGGCCTGATCCCAGCTCTCACCGAAGTTGGTCTGGAAGCGCCAGAAGCCGGCGTCGAGTATCGCGCGCAGGTCGAGGGGTTGGCTGAGGACGCCCGGGTCACTCCCCGGCGGATCCTTGTACCCGGCTCGCGGCGAGCCCTTGTAGGCCATATCCTTGTCCAGTGCGCCGAAGCTCCGGAGCAGGGCGCGGATGCGCTCCATATCCTCGGTACTCACCGCCTGCGTCAGCGCTTTGGCGTCAACCGCCTTGGCAGCCAGTTCCGCGACATAGCCGCGGATGTCGTTGGACATCTGTCGGTTGCGCTGCGGCTTGCCGTCGAATGCGGCGTCGGCCTGGAACCAGGCGCCCCGGTTATCGTTGGACAGGACCTCGAGCGGCACGCCGAGCTCACGGCAGTACGTCAGGATGCCCTGATGATGATAGGGCAGACGGCCGGGACCGGGATTGAAGTAGAGATGTGGTGCGCGGTCCCAGGTGACCTGCTGCACACTGCCTGTCTCGCGGATCACATCGCCGCCTCGCAGTGACCAATTGCGGCCGCCGGGGCGATCGCGCGCCTCCAGGATCAGCGGCGCAAAGCCCGCCTTGCGCAGTTCCCAGGCGAGCACCATGCCGGCGATGCCCGCGCCAAGGATGACGATGCGGCGCCGGTTTCCCGGTGGCAGTGAAGGTGGGCCGGCATAGGCTTCGGGAACCGGCAGCAGACCCATTGCCGCCATGGTGCGGTAGGCAGCGGCGACACCGCCCACCTTGCCAACCTGATGGATCAGGGAGCGGCGCGACAGCGTCACGAGGGGCGGCGTGCGCGGAGGGCGGCAGCCAGTGTGCCGTCGTCGAGCACGTCGAGCGCGCCGCCAATCGGCACGCCCTGCGCGACACGGGTGACGGCGACGCCGAGCGGCTTGAGGCGATCGGTGAGCCAGTGCGCCGTGGTCGCGCCATCCACCGTGGCGCCGAGCGCGAGGATCACCTCCGCGACGCCGTCATTGGCGACGCGGGTGAGCAGAGGGGCGATGTTCAGGTCCTCGGGACCGACACCCGATAGGGCCGAAAGCGTGCCGCCGAGCACGTGATACAGTCCGTGATGCACAGCGGCGCGCTCGAGCGCCCAGAGATCGCCAACACCTTCAACGACGCACAGCAGCGAGTGGTCGCGCTGCGCGTCGGTGCAGATCGCACAGGGGTCGCGGCTGTCCAGATTGCCGCACAGGTGGCATGGCCGCACGGCCCGCGCCGCTTCCGCCAAGGCGGACGCAAGGGGCAGCATGCGGGCATCCGGTTGCTGCAGCATCTTCAGTGCGGCGCGGCGCGCGCTGCGAGGCCCCATGCCGGGCAGCTTCGCCAGCAGGCCGATCAGGCGCTCGATTTCAGGACCGCCCATGTGATGCCAGGCAGCGGGTGCGCGTGCACCAGGCCGCTAGAAGGGCAGTTTCATGCCGGGTGGCAGCTGCATGCCGCCGGTGACCTTCTGCATCTCGGCCGCCGCGGTCGCCTCCAGCTTCTGCCTCGCACTGGCATGTGCCGCGGTGATCAGGTCCTCCAGCATTTCGACATCTGCAGGGTCGACCACCTTTGGATCAATCTTGACGCGGCGAAGGTCGCCTTTGCCGTTGAGCGTTATGGTGACCAGACCCGCACCGGCCTCGCCGACGATCTCCAGGCTTTCCAGCCTGGTCTGCATCTCGGCCATCTTGGACTGCATCTGTTGGGCCTGCTTCATCAGCCCGGCAAGGTTCTTCATTCGTCAGGCTCCATTTCGTCGGGAGGTTCTGCCTCGGGTGCTTCGACCATCGGCAGCCCGTAATCATCGGTGGCCGAGTCATGCACCGTGTCAATCCGTGCGCCCGGGAACGCGTCCATGATCGCTCGCACCAGGGGGTGATCGGCTGCGGCAATGCGGCGCTCCGCGTCGGCGGCGCTGCCCTGTTGGGCCACCGTGGGTTCGCCCTCGGAGGTGGATAGCGCGATCGTCCACCGCGTGCCGGTCGCCTCGGTCAGCAAAGTGCCGAGGCGCGACGCCAGGTCCTTCGGTGTATCTGTCTGGGGGCGCAATTCGATGACCGGGGGGGCGAAGCGGACAAGGTGCACCGAATGGATCAGATGCGCGTGCAGCATCGCTTCGCGCTTTTCGGCGACCAGCGCCGTCACGTCGCGGAAGGTCGCGAGCCGGCGTGCTGGCGCTGCTTCAGCGGTAACCGGTGAGCCGCCAGCCACGGCGCGAACACCGCCGCCGCCGGTGGGTCCGGGGGCACCGGCCCCCGCAGGCTGGGGCGATGCGTTGCTGAGTCGCCTGACCAGGTCACCGGGCGGCGGCAGGTCCGAGACATGGCACAGGCGGATCAGCACCATCTCGGCGGCGGCACGACGGTCCGGCGCGGTTTCCACTTCACCGACGCCCTTCAGCAGCATTTGCCAGGCGCGCGCGAGCACCGGCACGGATAGCTGATCCGCCAGCGCGGCACCCCGCGTGCGTTCGGCCTCCGGCAAGTCCTGGCTCTCGCGCAGCGAAGGCACGGACTTCAGGCGCGTCACCGTGTAGATTAGCTCCAGCAAGTCCTGCAGCAGCATGCCGAGATCGGCGCCGCGCTCATGCGCCTGCTCGGTGATCTGCAATGCCTGGCGCGGCTGGCCGGCCATGACCGATTCCAGCAGGTCGAACACCAGCCCCCGGTCGGCCAGTCCCAACATGTCGGTGACTGCAGCCTCGGTGATCGTGCCACTTGCCTGGGCGATGGCCTGGTCCAGCAGCGATAGCCCATCGCGCACCGATCCATCGGCAGCCCGCGCGATGACATCCAGTGCCGTGGGCTCGACGTTCACTGCCTCCTGCGTAGCGATCCGGGCGAAGTGCGCGGCGAGCTCGCCGATACGCACACGGCGGAGGTCGAAGCGCTGGCACCGCGACAGCACCGTGACGGGAACCTTCCGCAATTCGGTCGTCGCGAACACGAACTTCACGTGCGGCGGCGGTTCTTCCAGCGTCTTCAGCAGAGCGTTGAACGCGTTGCGCGACAGCATGTGGACTTCGTCGATGATGAAGACCTTGGCGCGCGCCTGGATCGGGCGGTACCGCGTGGCCTCTATGATCTCGCGCACGTCGTCCACACCGGTGCGGCTGGCGGCGTCCATTTCCATCACGTCGGGATGGCGGTCGGCGAGGATAGCCACACAATCGGCGCAGACCCCGCAGGGTTCCGCGGTGGCGCCCCCGGTGCCATCCGGGCCGGTGCAGTTCAGGCAGCGGGCAATGATCCGGGCGGTGGTGGTCTTTCCCACGCCGCGCACGCCGGTCAGCATAAAGGCATGGGCGATGCGGCCGGTGGCGAAGGCGTTGCGCAGGATGCGCACCATCGCTTCCTGGCCGATCAGGTCGTCGAAGCGGGTCGGGCGGTACTTGCGGGCCAGCACCC
>Ga0070730_10002899_pt1 | contig 15538 bp, 8 predicted proteins | sample Coa_R1_3_FD_66447 | JGI IMG/M metagenome (GOLD analysis project Ga0070730, IMG submission 66447) | Surface soil microbial communities from Centralia Pennsylvania, which are recovering from an underground coalmine fire - Coalmine... | ecosystem: Environmental > Terrestrial > Soil > Unclassified ...
TCCATCCGCCGACTTGCAGAGCCAGGCGATTTCAACTCCATCTCGGTGCGAAACCATTTGTCTCCGAAGTAGTCGTATTTCCAGACGGTCCTGCCATCTTGCAGCGCAATCGGCGTCTTGTCGGCAACGCAGACCATGAGGTTGCCAACCAATGTCTTCGTCGTCTTCGGCATCGCGTCAAAATGGGCGGCTGCTTCTTCGACCGTCCAACGTTTCGTCGTGTTAGTTTCCATTTGGTCCCTCCGTCAATGAATCGACCAGGCTCAACTCCAACGTCTTCTGCGCGAACGCTTCTGAGAACGCGGTTAACCGCTCGGAGCAGTGGTTGCGATAAGCGTCCTTCGCCGCGTCGAGCGTCGGATAGTAGCCACCGAACCAACCATAACTGGTATCACTGACCTTCTTGGTTCGATACGTGTAGACGGAGCCATCTGGTCGTTTCCTCTCAGACTCAATCGTGATGAACTTCTCGGACTCCTTGATGACCTTGACGTTGTGCACGAACAGTCCCGGCTCCGTCTTGTTCGTCTCACTGTTCCACTTCCCGCTGGTGATTGAGTACCACGTCGCGAGTTTATTCTCAGGTGCTGTTGTTGCTCTCATTTGGTCTTCTCCCGGTGGGCTGGTTGCCCAGGGTTGTGAGCACAGTCAGCGGCGTGCTCGTCAGCCGCAAGCGCAGGCGTGCCAAAGCACGATGCGTTTGGAATTTAGTTCGGTGTTGCGATCTGCTGGCAGGACGCCAGCATCGGCGTCAAGCAGGCAGGATGTTCTTCTTCGTCATGCAGCCCCAACCTATCATGTGTTTTCGCGACTTACCGTATATACGTCACCACAGAAGCAAGTTGTTGAAAACGCGAGACGAAATTTATGAATTTTCCTGTTGACAACAATTTTTGTCACCCCCGTTCTTAAATTCCTCTTGCAAGCGCGGGACGCGCACATCGGGCATGAATGCGTAAAGGTTTGTTGAAAACTGCTGCTTCTCACCGCAGAAAAGCAAAATGCGAAAATCAACTCGCCTGGGGCGTTTGACGGAATACAATCAATTCCCATCGTCTGCTGTGCGCGTGAACGTATCCAGCAAGGTGAACAGCACAGATGTGAGTTCTGGAGGATTGGATTTCATGTCGGTACCTGATAAACCGCTCAATTCTGAACCACCTGTTCCCGATTCAAAACTTTCAAGTTCAAATCAATTTTCCGATGCGAAAGTAACGCAAACACCTGCACCTGACACACAGAGTTCCACCACTTCAGCCGTCCCCGCCTCGAAACTTCTGGCAGGTTCTAGTCAATCGTCCGAAACAACAGTGACTCAGTCACCAGGGAACGACGGGAAGAAGGGCTTTCACCTTTGGGTCGATACGTTGAGCAAAATAGCCCTCATGATTGGTGCGGTGATAGGCGGACTTTGGGCTTTAAAGGGCTACCGAGAGACAACTGCTCCCACTCTTGAGACCAAGACCCAAATACACTCGCACCTTGAATGGCCTGACAGGGTGCAGACTTCAGACACTTGTTGGGCGGAATATTCCGTGTCCATGAAAAACGACGGCACTACCCCCTTCACCATTGAGTCGCATGAGGTGACTGTCTGGCTGGTAGACAACAAGCAAATTCCTGCTCCGGCAACAGAGCCGCTCTCATTTCTTCCCCTTCCGAAAGTCGTCAAGATTATCTACAAGAAGCCAACTTCGCCGATTAGCGAGGACATTGACGTACACTATCCACCCGGAACCGAGAGCCGTTCGGCGGCGGTTTTGCTTTTCAGAAAGCCAACCCAAGGGGCATTTGTGGTGGTAATGAGAATTGATGTACATGGTCACACAACAAACGGTGACGTCGTGAACGACCATTCGTGGACGTACGATAAACTCTGCCAGTAGTCTGTTGGCTGGTCGCAGTGGATTAAGAGCGAATATGATGGAAAAACGACGGTCACTTTGACCGCCTGCAAACTCTGCTGATTTTTACTGCATGATTTACTGCATGAACTGTGACAGAGGAAGGCGAAACATCAGAATTCCCAGTCAACGCACCCCGGATGCCAAACGGTAAGGCATTGAAACTCCGCGTCTAGCAAGGGTTTTGGCGAGATTAGCAAACCGCCGCATTCGGCCACTCTGCCACCTCTCCGGCCTGGTTAAATCACAGCTTGTGGGCACCTTCGAAGAGACGTCCCGGTCGAACTGTGCACACTACTGACGGCAGAAACCTTGAGAGCAAGGCAAGGCCTGCCATGAGCGACATTATACCAGCGATGTCGCCGGCGAGCTTAAACAGCTGTTTCGGACGCTGGGGCATTCGTGCTTTAACAGTCTTCACGTCGCCGAGGTGTAATTCCCGCAGGGCTTGAAATTCTCATACCTTGCATCGAAATTCTGCATTGTACTTTGCTGCCTCGCAGGCGCTATTAAAGAGGATACGAATGTCTGTTCCTGAGCCGAAGTGTCGGCGCTCCGCCGCCTTGCAACGCCTGCCCAAGAACGAATGATTCGAAGCAGTTAAATTCGTCGGACGGAGTCCACGATGACGCGTCTAAACCCGAAGAACGGTCTGCCGCCCGCGCAGGGTCTCTATGACCCAGCGCACGAGCACGATGCCTGCGGGATCGGGTTTGTCGCCAGCATCAGTGGGGAGAAGAGTCACGAAATCATCCGCAAGGGAATCCAGGTGCTGCTCAATCTGGCGCACCGCGGGGCGTGCGGTTGCGATCCGGAAACGGGCGACGGTGCCGGAGTGCTGATTCAGATTCCGCACAAGTTTTTCGAGCGCGAGTGCGAGAAGCTTGGGTTTGCACTGCCAAAAGCTGGGGCCTACGGCGTCGGCATGGTCTTTCTGCCGGTCGAAAAGCACCAGCGGCTGCAGTGTGAAGGAATTCTCGAGCGCATCGTTCGCGAAGAAGGGTTGACCTTGCTGGGCTGGCGAGACACGCCGGTCTATGCGTCTGCGATCGGCCGTGTGGCAAGAGCTTCTCAGCCTTACATTCAGCAGATCTTTGTGAAGTCTGCTCCCGGCACGGAGGAAGACGCCTTTGAGCGCAAGCTGTACGTCGTGCGCAAGCGGGCAGAGAATGAGATTCGCGAGTCCGGCATCGAGGATGCCGGGATGTTTTACATTCCGTCACTCTCGTGCCGCACGATCGTTTACAAAGGATTGCTGCTCGCTTCGCAGATCACGAATTTTTATCGTGAACTCTCCGACCCTGACGCGGTGAGCGCGCTGTGCCTGGTGCACCAGCGCTTCTCGACGAATACTTTTCCCAGCTGGCAACGGGCGCATCCTTATCGCTACGTTGCGCACAACGGCGAGATCAATACGCTGCGCGGGAATGTGAACTGGATGCACGCCCGCCAGTCGCTGCTGCAATCTCCGCTCTTCGGGGATGACATAAAGAAGTTGCATCCCGTAATCGCTCCCGACGGGAGCGACTCGGCGAACTTCGACAATGCGGTGGAGTTGTTATTGCAGGCGGGGCGGAGCCTTCCGCATGTCATGGCGATGCTGATTCCGGAGGCGTGGGCCGGCAACCCGCATATGACGCCGGAGAAGCGGGCTTTTTACGAATATCACGCTTGCTTGATGGAGCCTTGGGACGGGCCCGCGGCGATTGCGTTCACAGACGGACGTGTAATCGGCGCGACACTTGACCGCAATGGTTTGCGTCCGGGGCGCTACGTTGTGACACATGACGATCTCGTTGTGATGGCCTCGGAGGCGGGAGTGCTCGACATCGCACCGGACCAAGTGAAGAGGAAAGGCCGCCTGCAACCGGGGAAGATGTTCCTGGTGGATACGGTTGAAGGTCGCATCGTCTCCGACAAAGAGATCAAGCAGACCCTGGCCTCGCGACAGCCTTATGCGCAGTGGGTGAAAGAAAATCAGATTACCATCGATCAATTACCTGAGCCCACGCGCATGCATTTTCCGGATGCTGAAACTCTTCTGCGCCGGCAGCGCGCTTTTGGTTACAGTGACGAAGACTTGCGCATGATTCTGGGGCCGATGGCCTCGAAGGGAGAAGAACCGATCGGTTCGATGGGCACGGACACGCCGCTGGCCTGCCTCTCTGATAAGCCACAGTCGCTGTTCAACTATTTCAAGCAACTCTTCGCGCAAGTGACCAATCCCCCGATCGATCCCATCCGTGAAGAGATGGTGATGTCGCTGATCAGCTACATCGGAAGCGAGCGCAACATTCTGGAGGAGGCACCCGAGAACTGTCACATGCTGAAGTTGGCGCACCCGCTGCTCAGTAATCGCGATCTGGAAAAGTTGCGCCGCGTCTCGAACCGCGACTTGCTGGCCACCACGCTGCCCGCTCTCTTTCGCGCGAGAGATGGCGAGAGCGGACTTGAGCGCGCTCTCGACGAGTTGTGCCAGCGGGCTTCGCTGGCTGTGAAGGCAGGATATTCGCTGCTCATTCTCTCTGACCGCGGTGTGGACAAGGATTACGCGCCGATCCCTTGCCTGCTCGCGTTGGCCGCCGTACACAATTTGCTGGTGCGAGAGGAAACGCGAACGCAGGTGGCGTTGATTACTGAATCTGGTGAGCCGCGCGAAGTGATGCACTTTGCGCTGCTCAGCGGGTACGGAGCGAGCGCAATCAATCCGTATCTCGCGCTCGAGAGCGTGGAGAACCTGGCTTGGCGAGGCGAGTTGGGCGACGGCATCACGCCTGACTTAGCTGTCCAACACTTCATGAAGGCCATCAAGAAGGGATTGCTTAAGACTTTCTCGAAGATGGGGATCTCGACCCTGCAAAGTTATCAGGGCGCGCAAGTATTCGAAGCGCTCGGACTGAACAAAGAATTGATTGATGCATACTTCGCGGGCACGACCTCGCGGCTCGAGGGGATTGGGCTCTCCGTCCTCGCGGCCGAAGCATTACTGAAGCACGATTATGCGTTCCGGCCATTGACCGAATTCGAGACGGAGCTTTCCGTCGGGGGCAGTTATCACCAGCGCGTCAATGGTGAATACCACCTGCTCAATCCGGCGACCATTAGTAAGTTGCAGCAGGCGGTGCGCCAGGACAGCTTCAAGACTTTCGAGGAATATACGGCTCTCATCGATCAGCAGAGCGCCAATCTTTGTACTCTGCGTGGCTTGATGAAGGTCAAAAAGAGTGAGCAACCGGTTCCGATCGAGGAAGTCGAGCCTGCTAAAGAGATCGTCAAACGCTTTACGACCGGCGCAATGTCGTTCGGATCGATCAGCAAAGAAGCGCACGAAACGCTGGCCATTGCCATGAACCGCATCGGCGGCAAATCGAACACCGGCGAAGGCGGAGAAGACGAACAGCGCTTCAAGCCCGACGCGAGCGGCGACTTGCGGGAGCGCGGTCAAGCAGGTGGCCTCGGCACGATTTGGCGTCACAGCGAACTATCTTGTGAACGCCGATGAGTTGCAGATCAAAATGGCCCAGGGCGCCAAGCCCGGGGAGGGTGGCCAGCTTCCGGGCCACAAAGTTGACGATGTGATTGCCCGGCTACGGCATTCGATCCCCGGTGTTGGATTGATTTCTCCTCCGCCGCATCATGACATCTATTCGATCGAAGATCTGGCTCAACTGATCTACGACTTGAAGAACGTGAATCCCCAGGCGCGCATTGCGGTGAAGCTGGTTGCCGAAGTTGGGGTTGGCACGGTGGCAGCGGGCGTGGCGAAAGCTCACGCCGACGTGGTGCTGATCAGCGGAGACAGCGGTGGCACTGGTGCGTCGCCTCTAAGTTCCATCAAGCACGCCGGGATTCCGTGGGAACTAGGGCTTGCGGAAACGCAGCAAGTTTTGCTGCTCAACGATCTGCGCAGCCGCATCCGAGTGCAAACCGATGGCAAGCTGCAGACCGGCCGTGACGTAGTGATTGCAGCATTGTTGGGTGCGGAAGAATTTGGCTTCGCCACAACTCCGCTGATTGCGATGGGCTGCATCATGATGCGCAAGTGCCATCTGAACACTTGTTCGGTCGGCATCGCCACGCAAGATCCGGTGTTGCGCAAACGGTTCCAGGGTCAGCCCGAGCACGTCATTAATTTCTTTTTCTTCCTCGCCGAGCAGGTTCGGCAGTACATGGCCGAGCTGGGATTCCGCACCGTGGACGAGATGGTCGGCCGCGTAGACATGCTCGATGTGGAACCGGCTGTCGATCACTGGAAAGCGCGTGGGTTGGATTTCTCCTCGATTCTCTACAATCCGCCGGTGCCATCGCGTGTGGCTCGACGCTGCATCCACTCGCAGGATCACGGCCTGCACGGCGCGCTTGATCATCAACTGGTGGAGCACTCCCTGGACGCTCTGCTGAGTTTGAGCCCTCTTGAAATCAATTTACCGGTGCGCAATGTGCATCGTTCGGTCGGCACCATGTTGAGCGGAGAGGTGGCACGGCGCTACGGCGCGAATGGATTGCCGGACGAGACGCTCCGGATCCATCTGAACGGCTCGGCCGGACAAAGTCTGGGAGCATTTCTCGCCAAAGGAATAACGATTACGCTCGAAGGCGAAGCGAACGATTATGTGGGCAAAGGACTGTCGGGTGGTCGCGTCATCGTCTTTCCACCGCGCGAATCCGGTTTCGCCCCGGAGGAAAACATCATCATTGGAAACGTCGCCCTCTACGGCGCAACGAGCGGAGAGGCCTTCTTCAACGGCGTTGCGGGTGAACGCTTTGCTGTGCGCAATTCGGGTGCAACGGCAGTGGTCGAAGGAGTTGGAGATCACGGCTGTGAGTACATGACGAACGGGCTCGTCTTGGTGCTCGGCTCATGTGGTCGAAATTTTGCTGCAGGCATGAGTGGCGGCGTCGCCTACGTTTTCGATGAGAAGGGGGACTTCACGGCAGAGCGCTGCAACCTGGAGTCTGTCGATCTGGAGCCGCTGCTGGAACCCGACGACATACAAACAGTGCGGGGCCTTGTGACGCGGCATTTGGAACTGACGGGCAGTCACCGAGGGAAGTGGATTCTCGACCATTGGCGCGAGGCGGCTTCACGGTTCATCAAAGTTTTCCCGCACGAATTTAAGCGCGTGTTGGGAGTAAGCCGCAGCGAGCGAGCTTATGTTCCGGAGCAGCCCGTAGCTGTTCTGGCAGAAGCCGGGCAGGTGCAACATGGGTAAGACCACCGGATTCATGGATTACTCGCGTGAACTAGCCCCGCGCCGCCCCGTGGCGGAGCGCGTGAACGACTGGTTCGAGATCTATCAGGACTTTCCGGAAGACAAGCTTCGCGAGCAGGGCGCCCGCTGCATGGATTGCGGCGTCCCATTCTGCCAAACGGGATGTCCCGTGAGCAATCTCATCCCCGACTGGAATGATCTGGTTTATCGCGGGCGCTGGAAAGATGCCGTTCGCCAGTTGCATGCCACCAACAACTTCCCGGAGTTCACCGGGAGGATTTGTCCCGCGCCTTGCGAAGCGTCCTGCGTGCTGGGTATCAACGCCCCCCCAGTCACGATTAAGCAGAACGAAAAGAACATCGTGGAGCGGGGATTTCTCGAAGGCTGGATCCGTCCCGAGCCAGCGAAAGTTCGAACCGGAAAGAAAGTCGCGGTCGTCGGTTCGGGGCCGGCAGGGCTTGCGGCCGCACAACAACTGTGCCGCGCTGGTCATTCCGTCACAGTCTATGAGAAGGCTGACCGAATTGGCGGATTGCTTCGCTATGGCATTCCCGAGTTCAAACTAGAAAAGCACATTATCGATCGTCGTCTGGACCAGATGTCTGCAGAAGGCGTGAAGTTTGTGACGAACGCTGAGGTTGGCACGAAAATTCCGGTAGAAGATTTACGCCGCGAATGCGATGCGATCGTGTTGGCCGGTGGGTCGGAGCATCCGCGAGATTTGAGAGTCCCCGGACGCGAGTTAAAGGGGATTCACTACGCGATGGAGTTCCTGCCGCAGCAGAACAAACGTTGCCTCGGCGACACGATCGATCCTGCCGTCGAGATACTCGCGACTGGCAAGCGGGTCGTCATCATTGGCGGGGGCGATACGGGCGCTGACTGCCTGGGCACTTGCCACCGTCAGAAACCGCTCTCGATTCACCAGTTTGAAATCATGCCAAAGCCGCCCAACGAGCGCTCGCCACAGACTCCCTGGCCACTCTGGCCGATGCAACTGCGCACCGAGGCCGCGCACGAGGAAGGCGGCATACGCGACTGGAGCATTGCAACATCAAGATTCACGGGCGACGATAGCGGTCGCGTGCGGCAACTTGTCGGCGTGCGGGTTGGCCCTCCCCCGAAGTTCGAGCCGATTCCCGGCACTGAGTTCACCATGGACGCTGACCTTGTGTTGATTGCTATGGGATTTCTCGGCCCGGTGCGGAATGGAATGATCGAGCAACTGGGCGTTCAACTCGATAACCGCGGCAACGTGGCGACGGATCAGAATTACATGTCGTCTATTCCGGGAGTCTTCGCTGCCGGCGACATGCGGCGCGGACAATCTCTGGTTGTGTGGGCAATCTCCGAAGGCCGCAAGGCAGCGGCATGCGTCAACGCTTATCTGGCTACCGCATCCGTCAAGAAGCAAGTCGGGCAAGAAGTCGCTTAGGGAGAAGTTTCCTCCGCGAGAATCGCGTCCAAGCTTACGTTGACTGTACCGCCCTCTTGAAGATGCACGGCCTCTCCACGATCTTCAAACTGCTGCAGAAAGTCAGGGTCCGCTAGAGGCCCTCTTTCAAAGCCTTCCAGAGCCAGAACCTTGTAGTCTCCCGGCACAATGCCCTTGATCGAGAAGCGGCCCGACTGGTCGGTGGTGGACCTTTTGTAGAAACGGAATTGGCTGCCGTGTGTGCCTTGCGGGATCAGAACAACCATTGCTCCGGATGCCGGCATTTGATCGTTCGAAACCGTACCGGTTAGTTGCGCTGGGTTCGGGTTGAGAGTCAGGTCGATCATTGGTGGCGACTGATTGTGGGCAACCGTCACACCACTTTCGAGTGGGTCAATCGCGCCCGAAGATTTCAGATAATAACCCGGCGGCAAGGAAGAAAAGTTAAGCATATGCGCGCCGTCCGGAACGCCGCTGAACGTGAACGTTCCATCTGGCTTAATCGAAACACCGTCGACTTCGGGCATGAGAGCAGTTACGGAGGAGTTTCCTTCGGCCTCGAGCGTGACCGTAATGCGAGAAAGGTCAAGATTCGCTTTCTCATCGAAGTGGAGACGACCAGTGACCTGGGCACCCGAGCCAATCGCCAGGTCCACCTTGCTGAGGTTGTTTTCCCCTACATGAAGCGCCCTTTGCCCCCAAAGCATTTTGCTGGTCTTGGTCTGCGGTTCAACTCTGGCGACCAGAACGTAGTCTCCTGAAGGGATCCCGTGAAATTCGAAACGGCCCTTCGGGTCGGCGGCGGTCTCCCGCTGGAAGGAACTCGCATCCTTATTAATAAGGGTCACGTCCGCGCCCGCAGATGAGGCCGGCGTTCCTGCGATCAAAATGGTCCCGGCAATGCTGACCGCGTGGACGGAACTCAACGTGATGTCCATGCCGGCGAGATCCTGGCCTGGACGGATAGTTAACGGAGCCGCACTCGTAAGATCTGAGCTGCTGGGATAGTAGGTAGGGGCAAAAGCTTCTTTCACTAAGGCCGAGGCAATGGATGATGCAGGGGGCGGGATCGCGCGCAGGTAATATCGTCCCGGAGCCACGCCCGCGATATGGTATTCCCCTGCAATGTTCGTAAAAGCGGGCGGCCCTACACTGTGAAGTTCTTTCGAGCCAGCACTCGAGGAGTACTTGACGACTTCAAACGATACACCGGACATCGGTTTGCCGTCCGCGTTCTTGGCGTGGCCTGAGATGTTGGCGCCAGGAATCAACTCGATGACAAGGTCGCTTATGTGTTGATCAGGCGCAAGTGTCAATGCTCTTCCGCTTGATCCGCTTCCCAAGACTCTCTGCCCCACATAACCCTCGTGCATGGCGAAGATGACGTAACGACCGGGCTTCATCGCATCGAGTGTGAAGTGCCCTTCCGCGTCGGTGTTGGCGGAGGCGCTCTGCGGGGAAGACTGTCCTGGCCCGACGCTGCGGGCGCGCACATCAATTGCCCGCAAGGGCTGGCGAGTAATGGAATCAACCACCGTGCCGGTAATGACCGCATTGGCCTCTGGAGTTTGTGTGTTCTGAGCTTTCGCGAGGACGGCGGAGATGGCCACGCACCCCAGAGTGCAGACCGCGAATTTTGCAAACCGGTTTTTCACGACACCACGAAAGTAGTTTATATCGCAACGGCCATGATTCAAGCTTTGCCCAGCGATCTCATTGGTTGCGAAATCGTGCAAGGTCACGATTCCTCAAAAGTGTAGTAGACTGTCGTCCCCCGAAGAAGCGGCTCCTGCCGCGCGCAGGTTTTCATGTCCAAACCCCTTGCCAAGAAAGTACTCCTGGTCGGATGGGATGCAGCCGACTGGAAAGTGATTAACCCTCTGCTCGATCAAGGCCTGATGCCAACTCTGGAAGATTTCGTGAACCATGGCGTCATGGGGAACATAGCGACGCTGCGTCCGATCTTGTCGCCCATGCTGTGGAACTCGATTGCCACGGGCAAGCGTGCCGACAAACACGGCATTCTTGGATTCATGGAGCCGGATCCGCAGACCGGTGGGGTGAGGCCGGTGACGAGCACATCGCGGAAGGTTCGTGCACTGTGGAATATTCTTTCTGCGCAAGGACGGAAGGCGCACGTGTTGGGTTGGTTTGCGGGACATCCGGCCGAACCGATTAATGGAATTTCGGTTTCAGATCTTTTTCCGTATGCAGTCGGGCCGCGGGAAAAAGAATGGCCGCTGCCTCCGGGAGCAGTCCATCCCGAGAGTCTGCGCGACACGTTTGCGAAACTGCGGATGCATCCGGCAGAGGTGAGCGAAGCAGCGATTCTGCCGTGGATTCCCCGTGCCGCTGAGATTGATCAGGAAAAAGACAAGGGCCTGCAGTCGTTCGCGAAAATCCTTTCCGAAAACTGTTCCATCCACAATGCAGCGACGTGGATTTTGCAGAATGAGGAATGGGATTTCCTTGCCGTCTACTACAACGGGATCGACCATTTCTGTCACGGGTTTATGCACTTCCATCCACCTCAGATGGAGGGCATTCCCAATGACAAATTTGAGATCTACAAAGATGTCGTGAACGGAGCCTACCGTTTCCACGACATGATGCTGGAGACCCTGCTGCAACTGGCTGGACCTGACGTGACCGTGATCCTGGTATCGGATCACGGGTTTCACTCGGATCACCTGCGACCGACCGGAATTCCGAACGAGCCTGCGGGGCCTGCGATTCAACATCGTCCATTCGGGATCGTTTGTATGAAGGGCGAGCACATCAAGCAAGATGAGCGCATCTACGGCGCCACCCTGCTGGATGTGACGCCGACTGTGCTCACACTGTTCGGCTTGCCGGTGGGCGAAGACATGGACGGCAGAGTGCTGGTGCAAGCTTTCGACCAGACTCCGGAGATCACTCGTATCAAGAGTTGGGAGGATGAGCGGGGAAATTTCGGAATGCATCCCGCGGATCTGCGCATGGATCCAGCTGCAGCTCAGGCGGTGCTGCAACAATTTGTGGCTCTCGGCTACATCCAGGAGCCAAGCGAAGATCAAGCCAAGGCGGTTGAGATCGCGGTACGAGAGCAACATTACAACCTGGCTGGAATGTATCTGGATTCGCGGCGTCCGCACGAGGCGCTGCCACTCCTCGAGGATTTGTGGAAGAAATGGCCGGATCAGGCTCGCTTCGCGCAACAACTTGCGCAATGTTACCTGGTGTTGCGTAGGCGAGCTGAGGCAAAAGCAATTCTGCAGCAATTGATCGACAATCCGCCGAAGCCGGAGCCGCGAAAGAAAAAGGGAGAGGAAGCAATCCCCGCGGAGAAACAGGTGGAGGCTGCCGCCGGACCCGCAAAACCAGATGGACCACCACCTCCACGTCCCTGGGCTGATCTCCTGATGGGAATCATCCAGTTCGAGGAAGGCGACATGGATGCTGCATTGGCGAGCCTGCTGAAGGCCGAGAGTTTCGATCCACGACTGCCAGATTTGCATTTGCGCATCGGCGAGGTGTATTTGAGGCAGAGACGAAGTGATGACGCCGAGCGCGCTTTCCAGCGTGCGCTCGACATTGATGGCGACAGTCCAGCGGCTCATCTTGGTCTCGCGATGGTTCACCTTCGGAAGCGACGCAATGAAGAAGCTGCCGAACAAGCATTGCAGGCAGTGGGCTTGCAGCATTTCCTGCCCATGGGGCATTTCTATCTTGGAGTTGCACTTGCGAGGCTTGGACATCGGGAGCGGGCGGCGCTGGCATTTGAGACTTCGCTGACGATGTTGCCCGGCTTGCTTGCCGCGCACCGCTGGCTGGCGGCGCTGTATCAGCAGGCGGGTGGAGATCCGGAAAAAGCGGCGCGGCATCGGGAAATTTATTTGCAGATGCGGCGGCGCCGCGAGGTCAAAGCCCAAGCCTGATCCTCAAGTCTGCGCAAGAACTTGCACCTTGACTTCCACGATAGTTCGGAACAGAATGCCCTGCCTTGTACTCGGGTTATTACTCCATTCGTTCATCTCAGGAATCATTGGGCCCCACCGTTATTCGATTTGAAATTGAAAGGACTCCCCTGTTATGGCGCGCTCAAAAACCCACTCTGAAAACCCTCAGCCCCGAGCGGCCGCTCGGATCAACCCTAAATTGGAAAAGAATCTCGTCGCGTATACAGCGGCAGCAGCCGCAGGCGTGGGCTTGATGGGAGTGCCGAAGACCGCGCAAGCCAAAATTGTCTACACTCCGGTAAACATCACACTCAACTTTAGCAACGAGCAACCCATCGATCTTAACGGGGATGGAATCACCGACGTCACCTTCGTCAATGGCCTGGCGAACCATTCCTACGTACTGTGGGCGTTCACTCCAGCGGGCAACGGCGCACGCCTGGCCGGCAGTTTCATGGCGGCGGGCTTTTTCGGCGTTCCCATCGGTCCGGGGGAACTATTTGCAGCGGGTACTGCGACAGGCACGGCCAGTGGCGGCTATCCCCGGATAAAGATGTATCAAAAAATCACTGGATACGGGAACGCCAGCAGCTATAGCGCACGTGGTCCCTGGGTTAACGTAACCAATCGCTACCTGGGAGTGAAGTTTCAGATCTCGGGCAAAACCCACTACGGTTGGGTGCGCCTCACGACAAGCAAAACCGCACACCCCGTAATCACTGGCTACGCGTACGAGACAATTCCGAACGCCTCGATCAAAGACGGCGCAATCTCGGGTCCGTCGCATGTCGGCAGCCTTGCTCCGGCCGATATGCGCCCCCCTGCTTCGCAGCCTGCGACATTGGGATTGTTAGCGAGAGGGGCAGATGGAATCGACGTATGGCGTCGCGAGGAAGAAACTGCCTCGGCGTGAGTTCTAGCTCTTTTCAGCAGCAAACAGGGACCTCCTCGTACTCTTTGCTGCTGGATTTTCATTCGCGGTTTCATCGCTCCGCCAGCCACAAACGGGGACACCTACGGTCGTATGGTGTCGTAAACTAACCTCGTGGGAACGCCTGGGGATGAACAATCTGGGGCCGGTCGTGCAAAGGCAGGCCGAGGACCAGACTCTCGCGCCAGCAATGACGCCTCCCGTGCACGGCCGCCAATTGAAACCGATTCCATTCGAATTACAAGGCCCGCGGAAGTCGCAGCTGGGTTAACCTCCGTTCTCAAGGCAGCAGAATTCACTCTTAAAGAGCCTGGCCTGCTGAGAGGCATCAACGCTCTTTCTCATCTCAATCAGTTCGACGGAATCGACTGCCCCGGATGCGCGTGGCCCGATCCAGATCGGGATCGGGCGCTCAACGAATATTGTGAAAATGGCGTCAAGGCAATTTCAGAAGAGGCGACGACCAGGCGCTGTACGCCAGACTTTTTTCGTACGTGGAGCGTGTCGAAGCTCTCGGAACAGTCGGACTACTGGCTGGGTCATCAAGGGCGACTGACCCACCCCATGGTCCGGCGCTCAGGCAGCGATCACTACGAACCGATTTCCTGGGAAGACGCGTTCGCAATGATCGCTGGCGAACTGAACAGTCTAACCAGCCCTGATCAGGCGATCTTTTATACATCGGGCCGCACGAGTAACGAGGCGGCGTTTCTCTACCAATTATTCGTGCGCCAGTTCGGCACCAACAATCTGCCGGATTGCTCGAACATGTGTCACGAATCGTCGGGACTAGCGCTGAAAGAAGTAATCGGCGTGGGCAAGGGCACGGTCACACTTGAGGACTTCGACCTGGCCGACACGATCCTCGTGATTGGGCAGAATCCCGGCACCAATCATCCCCGCATGCTAGCTACCTTGCAGCGAGCGGCCCGCCGCGGCGCAAGAATCGTTAGCGTGAATCCCCTCGCCGAAGTGGGACTAACCCGCTTCAAGCATCCCAAAGATGTGTTGCACCTTTTCGGATCGGGCACAAAGATCGCCACACACTTCGTTCAGGTTCGATTGAGCGGGGATCTCGCATTCTTGAAGGGTCTCTGCAAAGAGATCTTGGAAGAGGAGTCCGAGCACCCTGGCAGTGTGATCAATAAAGAGTTCATCGAAGAGAAGACCTCCGGTTTCGAGGTTTTCCGTTCTGCGATTGCTGCTGCTTCCTGGGATGAGATCGTCGAGCAAAGCGGTATCTCGCGAATTCAGATTCGGGAGATCGCGGAAGTCGTGATGCGATCGAAAACTATGATTGCCTGCTGGGCCATGGGGCTGACTCAGCAACGGCAGGCCGTCGCGACGATTCAGGAAATCGTCAACCTGATGTTGCTCGGCGGCAACATCGGACGGCCCGGTGCGGGAGTCTGTCCGGTACGGGGGCACTCGAATGTACAAGGTGATCGAACCATGGGCATTTGGGAGCGGATGCCCGAGGCTTTTCTCGACACGCTCCGCGATCATTTCGGATTTGAACCTCCTCGCCGGCACGGGTGGGATGTCGTTGATTCGATCAAAGCCATGCACCGCGGTGATGCAAAAGTCTTCTTTGCCATGGGAGGAAACTTCCTGTCCGCAACGCCCGATACCGAATTCACGGCGGAAGCGTTGACACGTTGCACCCTGACCGTACACGTTTCGACAAAGCTGAATCGGGCTCACCTGATCACTGGCAGGCAGGCGTTGATTCTGCCTTGTCTGGGCCGAACAGATCGCGATGTCCAGGCGAGTGGCGAGCAGTTTGTAACGGTCGAGAACTCAATGGGCGTGGTGCATACCTCGCGAGGAAGTCTGGAGCCACCTTCGGATGCCCTTCTGAGCGAGCCAGCGATCGTGGCACTCCTGGCTGTGGCGACTTTAGGAAAGCGGACAAAAGTAAACTGGATGCATCTGGTCGAGAACTACGACCGCATTCGGGAACTCATCGCCGGTTGCGTGCCGGGTTGCGAAGACATGAACCGCCGAGTGCAACAAAGGGGTGGCTTCTACTTACCGAATGCTGCGCGAGACAACGATTACAAGACAAAGACAGGAAAAGCCAACTTTGTTGTGTCAAAAATCGAACCAGTCGCACT
>Ga0070730_10002900_pt1 | contig 15536 bp, 12 predicted proteins | sample Coa_R1_3_FD_66447 | JGI IMG/M metagenome (GOLD analysis project Ga0070730, IMG submission 66447) | Surface soil microbial communities from Centralia Pennsylvania, which are recovering from an underground coalmine fire - Coalmine... | ecosystem: Environmental > Terrestrial > Soil > Unclassified ...
TCGAAAAAGGCCTGCCCCGTCTGGCAACCCCGGCCGAGGCCGCCGAGATACTGCCGTTGGTGCGCGTCCAATAGGGTTCCCAATGCACGCGCTTGAGACTCTGGTGTCGTTCCCGAAAGTGACACTGGGTGCCTTTCCCACACCGCTCGAAGCCTTGGCGCGGCTGACAGCTGAGTTGAACGGTCCCCATGTGTGGGTGAAGCGCGATGACGCTGTTGGGCCGGCCATGGGCGGCAACAAGACCCGCAAGCTGGAGTATCTGTTTGGCCAAGCACGCGCTGAGCGAGCCCAGGTGGTGGCGACCTTTGGCGGATTGCAGTCCAATTTTGCCCGGCAGATGGTGGCCGGCGCGCGCGGCCTGGGTCTGGAGGCCCATTGCTTCTATTTCGCGCGTCGCCCCATGCAGTTGGAGGGGAACTTGCTGCTGGCGCGGCTCATGGGCGCTCACCTGCATTTTGTGCCCTTCGGCGGCGGCGATGACGGTAGCTTAACAATTGAGCGGGCGACGCAGATGGTAAGGCTATTAGCGGCAGTTACGCCCGGCTGCCTGGGCCGGCGCGCTGTCTTTATGCCGGTTGGGGGGCACACGGCTGTTGGCGCGCTGGGCTATGTGTCGGCTGCCGCCGAGCTGGCCGGACAACTGTCGGCGGCTGGGGTGGAGCAAGCTACCGTGGTTTTGGCTGCCGGCAGTGGGGGCACCCTGGCTGGATTGATGGCCGGCTTTTTTCTTCTCGGCAGCCGGCATCAACTGTTGGGCATCGACGTGGGCAAGCTGTGGAGGGGTTTCCCAGCTTCTATTGCCGCGCTGGCCTCAGACGTGTGCCGGCTGTTGGGCCGACCGCACAAGTTTGAGCCTGCGGACGTGCCGATGATCGAGCGCACTTATGTAGGCGCGGGTTACGCTCGCACGACACCAGCATCTCTGGCTGCGATCCACCGCCTGGCGGAACTTGAAGGCCTGCTGCTTGATCCAGTGTACACCGCCAAGGCGATGGCTGGTCTGCTTGACCTGGCGAGTAAGGGCCGCTGGAACCGAAAGGAACACGTCGTATTTCTGCACACCGGCGGCACCCCGGCCCTGTGGGCGTATAAAAACAGCTTGCTGGCCGCCTAGCGGCTAATCTTCAACCTCCACCGTCTTAGAGCCAGCGACGGTGATCGAAATGTGGGTCATGGCCGCGCCGGCGGCCGCGCCGTGCCAGTGAAACGGACGATATTCATGACGTTTTCCTGGTGGGCCAGGTTGGCTTAGCCACAAGTTGGAATGGCAAATGCGCCGGGCCGCACGGGCGGCTGTGAAAAGTCGAAGCAGTCGAGCAGGGCGCTGGCGGTGCCATCGCGCTCATTCAGTGGGTTGAGATGATAAACCGTCTCCGCAAAGTGCAGTACGCTCACGAATGAATGCGTTTCATGTGACACATAGCCGGCGCGCGCATAGGGGCTGATGGCGATGCACGGCACGCGAAAACCATAGCGCAGTGGGGTGCCGTCGGTCCAATTCTCGATCACGGGCGGGTCGATATGATCGTAGAAGCCGCCCCAGTCGTCCCAGACCAGGAACATGGCAATTGACCCCCACTGCGGGCTGGCCATGGCGGCGTTGATCACCTTGGCGGCGTATTGCTGCGCCGTGCACAGGCTGCCGGTTGGGTGACCGCTTAAGTTGTCGCCGTTGACCAGGAAATCGGAATTCAGCCAGGACATAGTCGGCAGGGTGCCGGCGGCGGCATCGGCGAAATATTGTGCATCCTGCCGGTCCATCACCTCCGGCCGGCCTTGCAGGCTCTTGATGTCGGTCATGATGCCGCCATAGTCGCGCCAACTGAGCTTCTGTTCGTCCAGGCGGTTGGCCAGTGTCGGGATATCGTAGCAAAAGTCGGGACACTCATCGGTCGGGTAAGGCGTGTTGACGATCGGGGTCTGGGCCGACGTCATCATGAAATAGTTGGGGTGCGATGGCCCGCGCACGTCGGAGAAAAACCGATCACACAGCGTGAATTGTTTCGCGATTTGCCAGTAGGTGGCCGCGCCCTCTTCGGTGTACGAACAATCGGCGGCCGTGGTGGTATAGGCGCCCGGGTTAAATGAGTCGGCATGTTGATGCGGCGGGTCGGTGGGCAGGCGATCGGGGCAGGGTGTGCCGGCATTCATGCCGTCCGCGCCGGGAAAGCCGGCGAACAAGCTATCGAAGGTGTGGTTTTCTTGTATGAAGAAAATAACCGCTCTGATCTTGTCAGCCGCGGCTGGGGTTGCCGACGGCACGGCTGTGGCTGTGGGAGCCGGTGTGGAGGTAGGCGGCACCGTCACGAGTGGCAAAAAGGTGCTGGTGGTCGACGTCGTGGGTGCGCTGGGGATCGATACGGTCGGCGGCACGGGGGATGGCTGCGGGCTCATGGGCGGTTGCGTCGGGAGAGGATCCGTTGCCTGTTGGCCGGGCACACAGCTCGCCGCCAGGCCCGCGCCAGCGGCGGCCAAATACCTCAGAAAGGCCCGCCGTGATAGCGCGCTACGCGGTTTGAACGGCTGCATAACGTACCTTCTCCAACGAGATGAGATGGCCTACCAATCGTTCGCCCAGCGCAATAATGGTCAACACCGTCGGTCGGGCCAGCGAGGCTGGAAAGGCGCTGGCGTCGCATACATAAAGGTGGTCAATCTCGGTCTTCAAGTTACTGTCCAACAGGTCACCGATGCGAACAGAGGCGCACGGATGCGTCCCGCGCGGCGGGGTGACCAGAATCGTACGGGGATCAGCCCCAGCCTTGATCAGGATACGCTCGGCGACGGCCGTAGCGCGATCTAACCGGGCCCGATCGGCCGGCGTCATCGGCTTGCTGATATCGTGTTCTGACACCACCGCGCCGGTGGTGTCGTCCTTAAGCTTAACCATCACGCCCAGGCTGCGGCCCCAGAGCGGCCAGGTGAGCGCGTGTTGCAGACCCTTGAGCGCGGTAATGATGGGATACATCAGCCACGGATCGATCAGGGTACTCAGCATGTACCCGTCGTCGGGGTTTTCCCAGGCATACGTCATGGGCGGCTCACCGCCGTTACCCTTTTCTGCGCTCACGCCGTAGACAATTACGGTCGTGTCCATGGCAATGCCGGACCCGGCCCGCTGAAGGCCGGCCTGCCGCAGCAGCAAAGGGCTGCCAATCCCGCCGGCGCAAACAATCACGGTACCGGCCCGAATTTCGAACGGCTGGCCGCGCTGCCGGCCCCGCACGCCGCGGGCCTGGCGGTTACCCGGACCATCGAGCAGGATCTGGTCGACGCAGGCTTCGGTCCAAAATTGGGCGCCGGCGCTGACGGCCTCATCGACCCATTCCGCGGCGTTCCATTTGGCGCCGCACCGGCAGCCTAGCATGCATTTGGCACCGCAGTCGAACGGGCTGGCTCGGCTGGGCCGCATAAATTTCAGCAGCGGCTGCCAATCCTGGCCCAGGGCCTGCCCCGCTTCCGCCAGGCGAGTCGAGGCGGTGCCACGCAGTTGAGCGGGCAGTGGCGCCAGACCCAGCTCCTGTTTGGCGGCTGCCACTTGCGATTCCAAGTCGATGTGAGTCGTGTCTTTGAGCCAGTCGGGTGGGGGGGCAGCGCAGCCGCAATACATGCTGGTCGCCCCGCCAGCCATCAACGGCCGGATGACGTTGAGGCCCTCGCGGGTGAAGAGCAGGGCGTGCTGGTCGGCGTAGGTCAAAGCCCCGGCGTACGTGCCATACAGCGGCCAATCACGGTAGTCCTTGCCGCGCTCTAAGATAACCACCGAGCGCCCGGCGCGGGCCAGCCCGCGCGCGACAGTGGCGCCACCGGGGCCTGAGCCAATGACCACAAAATCGACTTCTAGTTCGCGCACGTGAGCGGTTGGCATGGTTTAGGCTAATTCTACCGCGCTGCCTCAGAAATGGGTCATTTGGCGCACCTGCGGTTTAGGCGTAGGATTTGCCTGCTGGAGGCCTCGCGGTTGGAAATCTACGATGTTCGGTCGATCGTTCTGCTCGCCGTCGCCCTGACCTATGGCGCCATCATAGGCCGGGTGGTGGCTCGCCGTCCACCGGCGGGCAGCGCCTGGCCGTACCTGATCATCTATGCGGCCCTGGGGGCGCTCTTGTCCGCGTTGGACTCGGCCAGGTACTTTGGCTTGCTGCCCAGCTGGCCCGCGGATATTTTGTCTCATCTCTCGCTGTATGAGGCTCTCAGCCTCAGCATTCTCCTCGTGGGCTTGACCTACTCATTCTTGCGTACTCGCGGTGTATCGCTGCGTTGGTACGGCATTGGCGCCCTGTGGCTGGCGGCCGCCGTGGTGCTCGACAGCAACATCTTGAGACTGAAACCCGTGCTGGCTCAGTGGGATGGCTGGATGATTAGCCGGACCGCCTTGACCCAGGCAGTGTTGACCGTGGGCTGGGGTGTCGCCGTCGCCCGCTGTGCGCTGTATACGACACAAACCTACCGTCGCACCAGCCAGCCATTGCATCGCAATCGCCAGGCCTACTGGTCCATCGCCATCGCTCTAAGTGTCGCTGGTATGGCCATTATCCTCGTCCGGCAGGACGCGGCCGGCAATCTGGTTTTGCTCGCGGCCAGCCTTGTCATTTCGCTGTGTATTGTTACGCACCAACTGCCGGACGTGCGCCAGGCGCTGCGGCAGGCCGCCGTGCTGATATTAGCCGTGGTGCTGGCTATCCTGGTCTACTCGGGCGCGATCTTGTCGGCGCCAATTGTGCGGCGCATCCTGCCTGAGCTCAACGAACCATTGGCAGCCATCGTGGTCGCGGCCGCCGTCGTGCTGCTGGCCAATCCCTTGCTGAGCCTGGTCCAGCGACGCCTGGGCCGCTGGGCCTCCGGCGCGCACTATGATTCCCAAAAGCTGGTCGGCGAATATAGTCTGACGATCGGGGGCATTCTGGAGCTCGACCGCCTGTCCGCCGTGGCGCTGGGCTTAATCCGCGATGCCATCGGCATCGAGCACGGCGCACTGCTCGTGGTCGACCCGCCGGCCGCCGGCGAAAACGACGTGCAATTTTACGCCTTGCGCCCGGCCGGCGCCCTGGGTACGCCGCCGCCGGCCGGCGCGCTGCTCGCCGACAGCCCGATCGCCGCTCACTTTGCCCGGGAATTTGCGGCGATCACGCAATATGAGCTGGACCTCAACCAGCGCTTCAAGGGCGCCTCCACCTCCGAGCGCATGTGGCTGCAAGCCATGAACATGGACCTGTATGTGCCCGTTTATGCCAGCCACCGTTGGATCGGCCTCTTTGCGCTGGGACCCAAGCTCTCACGCCAGCGCTATTTTGACCAAGACATACGGCTACTCAGCACGCTGGCCGACCAAACAGCAGTGGCACTGCAAAATGCCCGGCTGGTGGACGATCTCACGCGCCTGAATGCCAAGATTCAAGACGCCAACATCGCGCTGGACAATGCCAACCAACAGTTGGCCCATCTGGATCGGATCAAATCCGACTTCATTAACGTCATTTCGCACGAGCTGCGAACGCCGATGTCAATCCTGTATGGCTATGGCCAGATTCTGTTGAACGAGGTCGAGGCCAATGACAGTGACGACTACCATAGGCAACTGGTCGAAGGCATTAACACCGGCACGACCCGAATGCAGGAAATCATTGAGAATATGCTGGACGTGACCAAGATCGACAGTCGGGCCCTGGTGCTGAGTGCGAAGCCGGTGTCGATCGCAATGATCATCAACCAGGAATTGGCCAAATTGCGCCGGCCGCTGGCGGATCGCCGTCTGGCTGTGGAGAGCGATAGCCTGGCGCTGCTGCCGCCGGTGGAGGCCGACCCCGCGGCCTTGGCGAAAGTGTTCCATCACCTGGTGATCAATGCGGTGAAATTCACGCCAGATGGGGGCCAGATCACGGTGACCGGCCGCTGCCTGGATGATGAATTGCCAGGTGGGGCGGTTGAAGTGGCTATTCACGACACGGGGATCGGCATTGATCCGCGGTTCCTCGACCTCATCTTCACGAAGTTCTATCAAATGGGCGAGGTCGCGCTACACTCGTCCGGCAAAACGAAATTCATGGGTGGGGGACCCGGCTTGGGCCTGGCCATCGCCCGCGGCATCGTCGAAGCGCACGGCGGGCGGCTGCGGGCCGAAAGCAGTGGCCACGACGAAACCCGGCTGCCGGGCAGCCGTTTTATTGTACTGTTACCGCTCGTTCAAGCACACGACGCCAACCGGCAGTGATGCCATTAATGCGCATAGCCATTCCTGGTTGTGGCCATCTTTTCGGATATTTCTTCGAGTTGACTTAGTCTACGCGCATTCTTCTTTACAGGAGTTGGGTATGCGGGCAATCTATGTCGACAAGGTGCTTCCCAAGATGTTGCTGGTTAAGACCCTGGGCCACGTCTGGCCCGGCATCTGCTGGACCCCTCTGAGTTCGACAACGGTTGCCGATTTGCCCGAACCGCAACTGCCTGGGGATCGCTGGGTGCGCGTTCGCAATCATCAGTGCGGGCTGTGTGCGTCCGATCTCTCGCTCCTGTATGTCCACGTGGACCCCGCCGTTGGCCCAGCGGCGCTGCCGGGTAACCAGCGCTTCTTTTTGGGGCACGAGGTCGTGAGTACGGTAGAGACGGTGGGATCGGGAGTGACCCGGTTTAAGCCCGGTGACCGGGTGGTGATGGACACACGCTTTTTAGGTCCAACCTGCCTGAGCCAGGAAATCACGCCCGTGTGCCGCTATTGTGCCGTTGGCGAGTATGGTTTGTGTCTTAACGCTTCGGCCAACAAAGGGCCGCGCGGGGTAGGGGGCGGGTGGGGGGATGGCTACACCGCGCACGAGAGCGAAATTTACCCGGTGCCCGACGACATTACCGACGACCAGGCCATGCTGATCGAGCCGATGGCGGTGGGCCTGCACGCGGTGCTGCGCCGGCCGCCACAGGACTGCGACCACGTACTCATTGTCGGCTGCGGCGTCATCGGTCTGCTGACCCTGCAGGCGGCCAGGGCTGTGGCGCCAGGCTGCCACATTACCGCCCTGGCCCGTTATCCGCACCAGGCCGAAGCCGCCCGCCGCTTCGGCGCCAACGACGTGGTTTCACATGCCACTTATGCTGAAATGGCGCGGCTGACCGGCGCCAACTATTACGCCGCTCCGATGAACAAGGGGATGTTGTTGGGTGGCTTTGACAAAATCTTTGATTGTGTTGGAACGGCCAATACCCTGGAAGATGGTCTGCGCTGGGCAGCCGGCGGCGGCGCGGTAGTGATAGTCGGCATCGACCTGAGGCGTTTGAGCATCGACCTCAACCCGGTGTGGTATCAGGAAGTGGACCTGGTTGGCTCGCTGGTGCACGGGGCCGACCTCTGGCTAGGCCAGCGCCGTCACACGTATGCTTGGGTGATTGACCTGCTGCGGGCCGGCCAGCTCACTGGCGAAGGCGTGATCACGCATCGCTTCCGCTTCGAGCAATATCGGCAAGCCGTGGCCACTTGCCTCGACAAAAAGACCGCTCGGCCAATCAAAGTGGCGTTTTGCTACGACTAGCGCGGGTCCCACTCGCGTTTACGGGGGTAGGGGCGTCCGGCAGCAGATTGTGATTAGAAAGCCAGCTCGGGCTCCGTAATTCGGCGCATCAGCCTATGGCCGCCCGGTTCGGCAGACGCCTGCCAGCGCACCTGACCCTGGGCGATATCCAGCGTCATTTGCAGAACCCCGGTACTCAAATAGTCATGGATCGTCTCAAAGGGTTGGCTGCCGTCGTCTGCGGCCGGCCATTTTTCGACCACCATGACCCCGTGCCCAGGCTGCTCTAAGAAAATGACCCGTCGTGGGTCGCGCAGGTCCTGGAGGGATTCCGAGCGGGCGAAGGCTGTAGCGGTGCCTTCGGCCAGCGCCCCCGTGCCACACGACACCAACTGGGTGTAAAAGAGCGGGTCCAACATGACCGCCTCGACAAGCTCAGGGTCGTAGGCCGCGACGCCCAGGTGACCATGCAAGATGGCACGCACGTTGGGCACCGTCACGGGCAAGCCGTGTGAGTTGAGGTGACGATGCTTCGGCACCCGCTCGCACAGCCCCATCATTTCTACAGCCTCGACCGACGGAACCACCCGATCCATGCCCGCTACCGGCCGCACCATGGCGCCCTCATGGTCTGGGCGGGTTCCCACAACCACTGCCTGATCTAAACGCGAGATGGAGCGCTTGTCCACCAGCCGCGAGCTGCCGCTGGCCGTAGTCAACAAGCCGGGAATGTCCGGCTCGTATACGGCATAGCAGCCCTCACTGAATTGTGCGCTGATGGCTTCGCTGATCCCCCGATAGCCAAGCAGCTTTTCAACATACAGCGGGGTAGTAAAAAATCCGTACTGGGTAAACATGCTCCCGGCCCGGACCATCACATCCGGGCTGGATAATGATTCCCACAAATCGGCAGGCACCGGCTCGTCCACAAAGTTGTGGTGATTGACCTCTACCGCGCACACCGCCGCCAGCACACGCGCGCCGGCATCCTCGGCAAAAGTGTCCAGGTCGGAGGCATCGGTCACCGGGTGGGCGCCTGCCATGTCAAAATGCATAGCGCGATAAGGTCGTCCCGCCTGGCTGCGAATTGCCATAACCCGAATACTCAGGACTTGCCCTTGCACCAGCCGCGCGAAGGCCAACTCGGGCCCGCCGCGACGGGCCTGGTGCGAGATGAGATCCGCTGCCTGCGGACCGAGGCCAGGGTATTGTTTGCTGCTGGCTTCGGCCTCCGGCAACTGCGCAATCGCTGTAAAGTGCTGCACAAGGGTCTGATAGTCATTTTCAGGTATGTCAACCAGTGTGAGAAGCTGGGGACGGGAGCTCAGGTGATATTGGCGTTTGGCGTTGAAAAACAACGCCTCGTCGCGCAGCACATTGTGGCCAAACCGCCGGGTGGTGATGATCAATTCTGTGCTGTTATCCGGCAGCGCGGAGACGGTGCAGCCGGCGTCACGCAGCCAATCCAACAGGGCGCTGCTGGCCAGGTCAAGCGCAGCCGTATTGTCCCCCGGCATGTACGCAATTGAAATCGGATGGATCCACGAGTGAACTTTATGGGTGGTCATATCAGCCTCTATGCCGGCAATTATCCAGTTTGATTGGAGTTTGTCAACTATGCTTTGCAAAACACTTCAATCTGTGGCGAAAACCCGCCTCTTGACGGTTGCAATGCGCATGACGGATCACTTTTCATCGGGCCAAAAGGGCAAATTGATAGTCCCAACAGCCTTTTGTTTGGTGGCCTCACCACGACGGTCATAATTGCTGGTGGTTACCGGGGAGGAGTGCCCCAGCAGCTTCTGGACGGTGACTAGATCTACTCCAGCGTCGAGCAGGTTGCCAGCAAATGTGCGTCGGAAGTCGTGCCAGTTTATCGGCTCCGCCAGTGCGGCCTGCTTGCAACGCTTGACGAGTATGGCGGCCAGGGCTGCCTCTGTAATGCCCCGAGAAGGAACCACCTTGCCACCCTTGCGGATCGGACAGAAAACGGCGCCGAAATCGGAGCCACGCATCTTTAACCAAGCAGATAACCAGCCAGCGGCCCTGCCATGTAAATATGACCGACGGACCTTATTTCCTTTGCCGTGAACTTGAAGGGTGTATTCTCCGTGCTTTTCTTGGACATCGACCAGTTTCAACCCGGATATTTCCGAGCGCCGCATCCCCGTGCTCCAGGCCAACGCAAACAATGTTGCGTCTCGCTTACCAGCCGCCGTACGGTCGTTGACACACGCGGCCAACAGGCACTGGAATTCCTCGGGTGTGATATGCCGGCCATGGACATCGCGCTCACCCCTAACGTCGCGCACGCCAGTCACACGGGTCGCTTGCAGCACAACCTCGTCGCGCTGGGCCTTTGACAGGGGCTCCTCGTACGCCAGATCCGCTAACCGGCGCGCCCACCATCGCACCGACGCCAGTGCTCTGTTAATAGAGTTGGGCGACAGGTTGATCTGGTACAGATGTACCGCATATTCTTCGACAAGGCCTTTGGTCAGAGTTCGGCCGCCACGCCACGCCTCGAAGGCCCTCAAGTCGGTCAGGTAGGCCCGCCGCGTGTGCCGAGACTGTAAACGCGGATCCAAAAGTAATTCGCGCTCGACGCGATCAAGCGTAGACCGCGCTACAAAAATAGATGCCTGTTTCTTGGGGTCAGACTGATTGACCGCAACTTCCGCACTCATAGTATTTATGCCCTCGCTGTCGGAAAGTTTCACGACTTTGGCGTGCTGCCGTCGCCATAATATTCGCCATGGACAAATTGGAATATCCACTAGCTATTAATGATAATTTAGATTATCACCAATAATAAATGATGTCAACTTGTATGATTTGGGTAAAGGCACGGCCCTTGCAACGCAGCCCTTCGATCGGACCGCCTCGAGAAAATCCCTATGCTATACTCTGATTCCCATGCAATTTGACCGCAATGTCATCCCACGCAACCAGGTCAAGCGAGTCCTTTTGCTCTTTGTCGGCTTTTGGGCAGTCCTGTTGTGCCTGGCTGTGGCTGTCGCCAGCCGGGCTCCGCTGACGGCCCTGGCGGTCAGCGCGCTCACTACACCTATCCCAATCACGGTGACACGCTTCGTCGGGCCACCGAGCGCCACACATACGGCGCTCCCCACCGCCGTGCCTGCCGTGCCGACGCACACCCCTATCCCACCAACCGCATCGCCGCTGCCCACGCTGCCGCCGACGATTGAGCCATCTCCCACCACGATACCTTCGCCCACTCGGTTTTACATAATCCCTGCTCAACCCACGCCGCTGCCCACGCCCGATCTGCCTCCAGCAGCCCCGTTTCCATCCACTTGCGACGGGCCCGGCCGCATCAACATTCTCCTGATCGGCATCGACGGGGTCAACGACAATTACTACCGCGCGGCGCGATCGGACACCATTATCATGCTGGGGGTCAACTTTGCTGCCAAAACCGCCAATATGGTCTCGATTCCACGAGATCTGTGGGTGCCGCTGACTGGCCTGGGCGCAGTCACCGCTGACCGCATCAACACCGCCTATCATTACGGTGAGCTGTTTGGCGTCCCCGGCGGTGGCCCGGCCGCCCTCAGCACCGTGCTATCCACAACTTTTGGCTTGCGCGTGGACCGCTACGTGGTGGTGAATTTTGACTCGTTCATTCAAGGCATCGACGCGATCGGCGGCGTGGACATCAATATCCCACAGCCTTTGCACGACCCCGCGTATCCCTTGCGCGACGGAACTGGCACGATTGTGATCGACTTTCCTGCCGGGCAAGTGCACATGGACGGCGCCACGGCGCTCATCTACGCCCGCATTCGGCACGATAGCAGCGACTTCAACCGTATGCGCCGGCAGCAGCAGGTGTTGTTTGCGGCCCGCGACAAGCTGCTATCCCCGCTGACCTTGCCGCAGTTGCCGGGCCTGGTCCAGGTCCTGATGGGCGCCGTCCGGACAAACCTGAGCCTGCAAGACATGGCCCTGCTGGGCTGCCTGGCGCCGCAAGTCAAGACGCAGTCGATTCAGTCGTGGGTGATTGACGGTAACATGGTGCAGGACACCAAGCTGGCGGATGGTGCGGATGTGCTGCTGCCCAATATGGATGCGATCGAGCCCGTATTGAAACAATTCAATGTCGGCCAATAGCGAGAACGAAATGAAACGGTATCTTCCGTTACTTGTCGTGGGTGTTGCCCAAGCTCTATTTCTGACGGTGGCCTTCTTTGCGGGCTTTGTGGTTCACGCGACCTACGTGGATCAATCACAGCCGTTTAACCTGTTGCCGGCCGGCAGCGCCAGCAAGTATGCGCTGCTGGACGAAATTCACGCCCTCTTGGCGAAGAACTATATCGGCACCCTGCCCGACGACAAGACCCTTGAATACGGCGCGGCGCATGGTCTGGTGGCCGCCGTCGGCGACCCATACACGGTTTTTGTCGAGCCCCCTGCCCATGAATTGGAGACCCAATCGCTGGCCGGCGAATATGGCGGCATCGGGGTGGTGCTGTCGCAGTCAACCGCTGGCGACACCTTATTATCGCCGTATTTGGGCTCGCCAGCGGCCACCGCTGGCGTCCAGGAGGGTGACGTTCTCCTGGCCGTCAATGGTGCGCCGGTGCAGTCTGGGACCACCCCCGACCAGATCACCGCGCTGCTGCGCGGCGCCATTGGCTCGACCGTGCAGGTCACCGTCAAACACAAGTCGGGCGCCACCGAAACCATCAGTATCACGCGCGCAGCCATCGACATACCCTCGGTGACCTTCAAAATGGTGGATGGGCACCCCGGCGTGGCCTTGGTGGCCATCAGCCGCTTTAGCGACCGCACGCCAACCGAGCTGGGGACGGCCCTCGGTCAACTGCGTGCCCAGGGCGCCCAGCGTTTCGTACTTGACCTGCGCGACAACGGCGGCGGCATTCTCGAATCGGCCATCGGTGTCACGGGCTACTTCCTCGATGGCGGCGTGGTCATGTATGAGAGCCAGACGAACGGACCTGAGAAGACGTACAGCGCGCCCGCGGTGCCCTCGACGCCCAGCGGCACAACCAATGCGCCTCTGGCTGTCTTGGTCAACCACAATACAGCCAGCGCGGCCGAGATTGTCGCCGGCGCCCTGCTGGACCGCGGCCGCGCACCTTTGATTGGCCAGCAGACCTACGGTAAAGGCTCGGTGCAGCTCGTCTATGACCTGTCGGATGGCTCAAGCTTGCACGTTACAGCCTATCACTGGTTTACGCCCAGCCACCGCGCCCTCGACAAGAACGGGCTGCCTCCCACCTACGCGGTTGACCCCGGCCCGGCCGGCAGCGATCCGGAGCTCGACTCGGCGCTGAAATATCTGGCTACCGCCCCGCAAAGCAGTCCAACGCCATGACCAAGGAAAAGGACGAAGATTTCAAAGTTGTCGCCACCAACCGCCAGGCCAGCCACAACTATTTCCTAGAAGATCGTTTTGAGGCCGGCATCGCCCTGATGGGCAGTGAAATCAAGTCGGTCCGCGCCGGGCAGGTGCAGCTGCGAGAAGCCTATGTCGAGACCCAGGGCGGCCAGGCCACACTATTCAATGCGCACATTTCCCCCTACGATCCCGCCGCCCGCGAAAACCACGATCCGCTGCGGCCGCGTCGCCTCTTGCTGCACAAGAAAGAAATCAGCAAGTTGAGCGAGAAAACACAGCTCAAGGGCTACACGGTCGTCCCTCTGCGCATCTACCTGGCCAAGGGTCGGGCCAAAGTCGAGATCGCCCTCGCCCGCGGCAAGCGCCAATATGACAAACGGCAGGCGATTGCGGAACGTGACAGCCAGCGCGAGATCCAGCGCGAGTTGGGCCGTCGTGGCTAATGCGCATAGGCTCAGGCCAATTCAATCGCCTTCTTGCTTTCAAAGCTTCTGGCCGCATGGCTATGCGCATTAATCAAGTGCTGATAACCTTGTGCTATACTTTGTACATCTGGGGATGACAGGCTTCGACGGAGGAAGCTGATCACAAGTTGCACGCCGAGTGGCGCCGTTCTCGTTAACGCAGCGCAAAAACCATAAGTGCCAATCGCACCTACAGCGCTCTCCCTCTCGCGGCGTAAGCTAGCTGAGTGAGCAAGCGCGGCCTCCTTCGGGAGACCCGTTGACCGCGAGCCCCTCCTGACGGCGCGCGCCATCAGCGACACAAATGCCGGGATGCTGTTCGAGTGGCCGTGCCTCGGACTTAAGACACAGCGGATGATCGGCCGGTGACCTTGCCTCGTGGGGCCCGGTTGATGACGAAGAAATAGCGAGGCTAAGCCTGTAGAGGCTTGTGGTCGAATCTTTCGGACGCGGGTTCGATTCCCGCCATCTCCACCAGAACAGCAGGCCGGCGACTATTGCCGGCCTGTTTGTTTTCCGTATTCAGGCACTTACCCGGCACATCAGTCCCTTCAAATACTCCCCCTCAGGAAAGTTTAGCGCCACCGGGTGATCCGGCCCCTGGCTTAGCCGCCGGATAATCTGCACGTCTTGGCCGGAATCGAGCGCCGCGCCGGCCACCACCTGCTGAAACAACTCGGGCGTGACCAGCCCCGAGCACGAGAAGGTCAATAACAAACCGCCCGGCCGCAGCAGCTTGAAGGCCAACAGGTTGATATCCTTGTAGCCTCGTGTCGCGCCGTCGAGCTGGCTGCGCGATTCGGCGAATTTAGGCGGATCGAGCACGATCAGGTCGAATTGGCGCCGGCTGTCGCGATAGGTGCGCAGCACCCGAAACACATCGCCAGCCACATCCTCCACCAGTTTGTCTTCGAGCCCGTTGAGCCGCAGGTTCTCGCGCCCCAACACCAACGCCGGCTGCGAGGACTCGACGTTGACAACGCTGCGCGCCCCGCCCATCAGAGCCCACACACCAAACCCGCCCGTGTAGGCAAATGCATTCAGCACCTCCCGCCCGGCGGCCAGCTCGCCCAGCAGCGCCCGGTTTTCGCGTTGATCCAGGTAAAAACCGGTCTTGTGGCCACGGGCAATTTGCACGGCGAAGCGGCAGCGATACTCGCGGATGACGTACCTGTCCGGCGGCGCCTCCCCCGCCAGGATGCCGGTCACTGGAGCCAGACCCTCCTTGACGCGCACATCCACATCCGACCGCTCAAAAATTCCTCGTGGCGCCTGGCCGCCAATCGCCAGTTGGCCCAGCAAATCGACCAGCTCCGGCTTCCATTTTTCGGCCCCAGCGCTCAAGAACTGGCACGCCAGAAAGTCGCCATACCGGTCGACAATCAGCCCCGGCAACGCGTCTGACTCGGCATTCACCAGCCGATAAGCGTCCAGGTCGCCGGACCGCGCCAGGTTTGCCCGTGCCTCGAGCGCGCGCTGGAGCCGCCCGGCCAGGAACGCCGTATCGATCACCGCGTCGGCATCGAACGTCCACATGCGCACGGCGATCTGAGATTGCGGTGAATAAGCCCCCCACCCTAGCGGTTGCTGGGCCGCGTCGGCAACCAGCACCGTATCGCCCGATTTCGGGTTCCCTTCGAGGCCGCCGATAGCGCCCGAAAAGATCCATGGGTGCCGGCGCAGCAGCGACTTCTCGCGGCCTGGCTTAAGGGTAATGGTTGCCATAAACAAAAAGCCGGGCGGCGGACGACCCTATAGATCGTCCGCCGCCCGGCTCCAGTCTAGATTGCGCCCGACCGTTTGCCGGCTTTCTCAAATACAGCCAGGGCCGTATCAATTTCGCTCGCGGTGTGAACCGCGGTCACCGTGGCCCGCAGCCGCGCCAGCCCATCGGGCACGGCCGGGGGCACCACCGGCAGCACGAAGATATTGTCGTGTTGGCAGTCGCGCACCATGCTGAAGGCCCGCTCATCGGTCCCGCATAAAATCGGGACGATGGCGGTCTCGGTCCGCATGGTATCGAAGCCCACCTGTTTCAAACCGTGCGTGAAACGAGCGGCGTTCTTTCGCAGAGCCTCGACTCGCTCCGGCTCTTCCTGAATCACCTCGAAGGCGGCCTTGGCCGCCGCAACCTGCGCCGGTGGCAGCGCGGCCGAAAAGATGAAGGCGCGCGACTCGTGCCGGAAT
>Ga0070730_10002904_pt1 | contig 15526 bp, 15 predicted proteins | sample Coa_R1_3_FD_66447 | JGI IMG/M metagenome (GOLD analysis project Ga0070730, IMG submission 66447) | Surface soil microbial communities from Centralia Pennsylvania, which are recovering from an underground coalmine fire - Coalmine... | ecosystem: Environmental > Terrestrial > Soil > Unclassified ...
GATTTCGAGCCGATTCGACTCGGGTACTGAAAGCCCGTTCGGCTGATTCCCGGCTTACGGCCTTGATCAGGGGTTGTGGCCCTTATCCTGATCGACAGACTGACCGAGCCCAATCGCCGAAGGGGCTCCCTGTCTGGAGGCCCTGCGCGACTGATGGCGAACAACAGTAGTACAACAGTTAAGAACGCGATCTTGCAAGCGGCCAAGAAGGCTAAGCAGGATGAGTTCTACACCCAGTGGGCAGACATCGAGCGTGAGATGAACGCCTACTTGGAGTACGACCCCGATGTCTTTCGCGACAGGACGGTGCTGCTGCCCTGCGATGACCCTGAGTGGAGCAACTTCACCAAATTCTTTTCGCTGCACTTCGCCGAGTTCGGCCTAAAGAAGCTGATCTCCACCAGCTATGCGCCCGAGAGCAACGCACACGGCGCGTTCTATCAACCGACGCTCTTCGAGACGGACAGCCCAATCTACGACCCGGATAAGTCGAGGCTGAGGGGTCGTCTGTTCATACTCGCTCCTGAGGACCTCTCTGGCGACGGCGTCATCAACATCGATGACCTGCGCTGGGAATACCTCGAAGGCGACGGTGACTTCAGGAGCCGGGAGGTAACTCGGCTGCGGGATGAGGCAGACGTCATTATCACCAACCCGCCATTCAGTCTTTGGCGGCAGTTCGTAGCGTGGCTGATCGAGGGCGGTAAGAAGTTCGCCATCATCGGTAACCAGGCCGCGATCACGTATACGGACATTTTCCCGCTCATCCAAGAGAACCGGATCTGGCTCGGGAAGGGGTTCCCTCGCAACATGGCCCACTTCAATACGCCTTACACGCCGTACAGCCCGTGGATAGAGCAGGAAGGCGGTGGTGTGGTGCGTGTCGCGGGCGTTCAGTGGTTCACTAACATCGACCACGGTAGGCGGCACGAGCCGCTGCAGCTGATGACCATGGCTGAGAACGTGAAGTTCTCCAAGCACAAGGAAGTGAGAGGTCTTGGTTACGAACGCTACGTGAACTTTGACGCCATCGAGGTTCCTTTTACGGACGCGATCCCCAGCGATTACAGCGGCGTGATGGGCGTCCCTATCACTTTTCTAAACAAGTACAACCCTGACCAGTTCGAGATCATCGCCAACCTAGACGACCACCCGCGTCTCCGGGAGGTTGGCGTCGAACCGATCAGTGAGGAGTTCATGGCGGGCTATCGCGCTGCCGGTGGCACAGGCGCCCAGCGGGCCGGAGGATACTGGCCCGGGCTCGCCAAACCTAACCGGTTTCCCTTCAAGCGAATCTTCATCCGTCGGAAGCGGGCATCGTGAAGACCGATCTGAAGACGTACACCGTCTCGGAAACCATTGACGGATTCGTCTACAACGAACTCGAGGGCAAGGGGCTGTTCGGCCTCGGTGGGAAGTTGGTCATCCAACCCGAGTATCAAAGGAGCTACATATACAACGACGGCAAGAAGGACGTTGCCGTCATCGACTCGTTGCTGAAGGGCTACCCGATCGGGCTGATCTACTTCAACGTTGCTGGTGACAATCTCGAGGTACTAGACGGTCAGCAGCGCATCACCAGCATCGGTCGGTTTGTAACGGGGAAGTTCGCGATCAAACTGAGCGGCAAGGAGCAGACCTTCTCCTCGCTGCCTGCCGAGGCGAAGGAGAAGATCCTCGAAAGCCCGCTCCTCGTCTACCACTGCTCGGGCACCGAGAAGGAAATCAAGGAGTGGTTCGACACCATAAACATCGCTGGGGTGCCACTTAATAGCCAGGAGCGTTTGAACGCGATTTACTCCGGCCCGTTTGTAACCAAGGCGAAAGCAGAGTTCTCCAACAGCCAGAACGCGAACATGCAGAAGTGGTCGTCCTACGTCAAGGGTGACCCGAAGCGGCAGGAAGTCCTCGAGGTGGCTCTGGAGTGGGTCTCGTCTTCCGAGGGCATCGGCATCGACGCATACCTAGCGCGTCATCGCAGAGACACTGACATCGGCGGCCTGAAGAACTACTTCAATACCGTACTCGACTGGATCGATAGCGTCTTCACCCGTCCCCCGGACAAGGAGATGCGCGGCCTTGATTGGGGGCGGCTTTACGAGGCCTACCACTCCAAGGCCTACAACGCGGCCGCGCTCGATGCTGGCATCAGCAAGTTACGCGCAGATTTCGCGGTGCACAACAAGCGCGGAATTTACGAATACCTGCTGTCTGGCAGGGCGAAGCCTCAATTGCTTGACGTCCGCTTGTTCGACGACGGAACCAAGGTTGCCGCATACGAGCGACAGACACAGAAGGCCAAGGCCGAGGGCATCTCGAACTGCCCGCTTTGCGCCCTCGGCAGCGATGCCAACAAGAGTCGCATCTACAAGCTGAACGAGATGGATGCCGACCACGTGACAGCTTGGGGGAGGGGTGGTCAGTCGATCCTCGACAATTGCGTCATGCTCTGTGTGACGCACAATCGAGCGAAAGGCAATCGCTGAGGTCGCGACCCTCCCGTTACTAGCGGGCGTCGGTGGCGGCTGCATGCCGGAGCATGAAACTGCAAGCGCCGGCGTCGGTCTTGTGTTCGGCTGGGTCGCTCGCCAGTGCGGGCCAACGTGCGGCTCGCAGCGGCCTAACATCAGCAAGCAAGCATTCGTAGCTCGTCGATCCCCTAATTGCAGGGAAGGGTTCCGTTCGGGAGGATAGGCAGGCTGGCGTTCATAACAGCCGTGGCCCCCACAAGATGTCCGACGGCCATCAGCTGGTATGCATCCTCTGGGACTTCGAATACGACCACGCCAGATACGCGCTTGCCAGGGCTTAGGGTCCGGATGCGGAGTAGTCCTGGCGCGCCAGTATCGACGGGGGACACGCCATTTACACCATCGCCGTACAGACGCCAGGCATCGGGCGATATCGCGATCGGGCCAGGACCGGTGTCGATGAACGCCAGGGTGACCAGCACGAACTTGTCGTGCAGAGCAGGCCGGCGCGAGCTCGTGCCTGAGCAGTCATATTCGACGTCCATGATCGTCACCGATCCGGATGGCAGAGCCAGTGGCGCTCCTGGATTTGCGATGCCCCGATTCAGCATGTCCGGCGTAGTGATCTCAAGGGGCGAGTTGAATCGTCCGTAGAGCGCGTTGATGTAGTAGGTCAAGCCCTTCGCGTTCTTCCAACTGGATGTGTAGCGCAGTGGGTAGCCGTCCTTCTCCCTCGTCCAGACTTTGAACTGCCTGCCGAACCGATTGGTCAGTTCCAGAACCCAGGCGGGGGAGCCGTTGATCAAAGCCTCGCCGAGGACGTGCGAGCTTGAGCTGCTCTGCCATAACGCCGGATTGATGTCGGCAAACAGTCCCCAGTACGGATCAGCGACCGTGTATCTCTGCCACTCGCTGAAGGTGTTCGCGCGCGTGTAGATGGTCGAGTCGACCATCACGAGATCTCCCCTGCCGTCGATGTCGGGCTCAGGCCCCGAGTTTGGGAACTCATTCCAGGGCTCCAGCTCCAGGGCCGGCCCCTCGATCGTCAATGCACCGTCCAGGTGATAGACCTGCGCACCGATTTGGCCTTGAGCCCTGGGTGCCATTTCGGTGCCAACAATCTGAAACCGTGATGTCTGAATCGAAGATGCGAGCTGCGAAAGCACGTCGGACGCGTTTGGCGCCTTTGCTACCTGGTGCAGAGGTGGTTCAGGAAGAGGCTGTCGGAACTCCGAGGCATCGACCTGGCCAAGGCTCGGCCGATTGACGCCAGGTGGGCTGCAGGCGAGTGAGAGTAAGACGCACAGCATCCCAAGGACCGCCAGCCCGATCTTCATCTGAGGTACAACGGGCGGTCTCGGCTCGCCTTGTGTCTCGACTTGCCCCTCGACCTGAGGATGCTGGCCATGCTGAGTCTCGATTCTGCTCGGAGGTGAGCAGATATCTACTATGTGCTGGCCCTCTTCGACCCGGGCAGGTGGAGCTAAACCGTGTCACAGATGTGTCACGCAGATCACGGAACCAGGGGCGAAACGTACGCAGGGTTCCGGACCGTGAGGCAGTCGCTGGACGTGATCCCGCTGCCGGTCCCGTTTCGCGAAATGCCCTTCGCGAGGACCACGTCAGCGGCGAATTGACAGCCTATGGGCTGGACTTCGGTGGACTCTGGTGGACGAATCACCTGTAATCGCTGTCAGGTTTGAACTCGAAAACGACTCCGGTGGACTCTGGTGGACCTTCTACCGACGGCATGGCATTCAGAAGGTCAGGGGTTCGAATCCCCTCGGGTCCACCAAATTTCGAATACAAAACCCACCGCGCGCAGCGCACCAATCGGCTGGGCGAGGGCGCTTGACAGACTATTTGACAGACTAAATGACAGACATCTCGCACAACGTCGGCTAGCGAGCGACGAACTTCGTTTGAGATCCGTCGGGCAAAACCGATTGAGCCAGTAGCTGGGCGAGCTAACTGACTGAGGGTTTACGAGCTGCTACCTGGCGGGAAGGGAAGGGTCCCAACCGTCCATTGCAAGTACCGAGCGATGGCGGCTTAGTTAGTTCCTAGTGGCGTTTAGCCTCTAACCACGCCTTCCGCGCGGGCCTTCTCCACTGCCTCGGCATCCGCCGTGGTCAGGTATTCGTTCTCAGGGACCTCGCGAATGTCGGCGATATCGCCGATTGGCCTTTCGATCTCGGCTAGGGTGCGGCGGGCCTCGTTCATGACCTTGTACGCGCTGTCCCGCGTGGCCTGCCAGGCCGTGAGTTGATCTTTGCGCGTTTCAGCCTTGACAATGTGCTCGTGCTGCATTGGGGCTACCAAGTCTTCGGTCGCCTGACCGAGCATTCGGTAGCCGTTGCTGCACTCCACCACGCCTCGAAGAAGCGACTCTGTATCTCCATCCAGGATCAGCGCCGCCCGTACTGGTTCCAACTTTTTGTCGGCCTTCGACATCACCTCTCTGACTTCGCCGACAGAATCGCTCGGCCAGAGGAAGAGTCGGTTGGAGGCTTGAAGCAGATCGAATGCCACCTCGACTACGACCAGAAGTCCGCGCCGATTACGCTCCAGCTTGCGATCGCGTAAGGCACGGGCGTCTCGCAGTTTCTCCATCTCACGCTCATGGTTACGCTGACGCCAGCTACCAAGGAGTGCCACTCCCCCCGTGATCACGGTCGCGACGGCCGCGGAGGTGATGATTGTTGTGAGATCAGGCATCGCGACTATCCCGCATCCGCTCGACCTCTTCGGTTGGAACCATCCGCGTCCAGCCTGTCTCTAGCGATCTGAGCTTCCCAGCCGCGATCATCCGCTCGCCTCATCCCTGCCAATGTTCAACCGGGCCGCGACCTCACCGAGGCTCAGCACGTAGACCGCTTCGCTCTTAACCGCGACCGACTCGGCTGATTCTCTCATCGGCACGATATCTCTCCGATTTGGTTCCAGAAACATGACCCGCGTCCCCTTATGCGGACGCGCGTGAGCTTGGTGGAGCATGGAGCAGCGGAAGCCATAACAATCCTCGCCCGTCACCAAGCCCCCGTATCGAGCCGCGACCCATGTGTCGAACCACGCGATGTACTTCTTCTCGTTGGTCTGGCCCTCCGCGCTCTCCATGCCAGCGCAAATGTCCGGCAGTGCGAGCGCCCCGAAAAGGGCGAGGCAAAAGAGTCCGGCGTCGGCAGCGATCAGCACTTCGTCAAATGGGCGGTCCATCACTGCAAGGCAGAGTTATCGCGCTGGTCCGAACTTCGTGACGCAGAACTTCTTGATCTCCGCGATCACTTCTTGTGGCTCGCGCATGCAGCTAGTCGCGTTGAACCTGAGGTACTCGAATCCGAAGCTCTGAAAGTAGCGCTCCTTGTTCTCGTCCCGCTCGCGCCGTGATGGCAAGCCATGGAACTTGTCGCTATCCACTTCGACCATGACCGCTTGATTCGCGCGTCCACCCCAATAGATCAGAAAATCCGGTCCGAGCCAACCCTCGTCGCCCAGGATGACGGCTGGCTGAGGGATGAATTTCCACCCAGCTGCTTTCAGGTAGTCGTAGAGCACGGCTTCGGGCGGGGTTAGCCAGATGACGCTATCGCGTTCTTCGTAGCGGACAAGGTTGCTGTTGAACCGCCCAGGCATGGGCCTACCAGTGTTCTTCGCAACGAAATCGGCCAGTTGATCTGGGACGGTCATAATCCATCGCGGTTCGACATTGGCGTACACCCGCGGCCAGACATCGGAGGCGGCTTCGCGCAGAATCTCGCTGATCGTGTCGGTGCGCGGCTTCCACCACTCCTGGACGTTGAAATCACCAATCTCTGTGGGGCGGTAGATGCGAATCCCCATGTAGTCGTTACCGAAGTCGTCCTTCAGGACGGGACCGATGACGATGTTGCAGTGGGCCAGCACGGCCCAAAGCGCCTCCTGATGGCGACGCACTGCCGAGAGGTAGCCCTGTACGTCCTCGTCGGAAGCGTTTTGATCCTTCTGCCCGGCGTCTGTCACGACCTGAAGACTACCGCCGTCGGCACCAAAGGATGTCCCTCGCGATGGCCCGCCGAAACGGGCTGTTTCGCGGATCGTTGATTGTCATCGCAATAGTCTCCCTGCCAGCGGTGTTGCTGATGTTCACCACTACAGTGGCGGGGCCGCACTAACTGATCGTCAGCGCCGCTTGCGCTTACGTCGCGGGGAAATCGCCCGGTCTATGGACCGGAAGACGGACCCCTCCGCAGACTCGATGGGGTGAATGATCTGGTTCTTGGCTCGGAGTGCCCGCCGAATCGGGCGTGGCGTCACTGCTCGCCTAGCCCTGCGCGCCACGTGACGAACGGGGTGCATCCAGGCGAAGAGGCAGCCGAGGTAACCCAATTAAGCTCGCGGGAAGACTACCGCCAACGGCACCATAAGCTGCGAGCTAGATGGCCGTTGAGTCCAAGTACAAACCGTTCGCCAGTTTCGGGGCGTGGAAGGACCTCGTAATTAGAGGTGCATGGGGTGAGTACCTAGCTGCCCTAGAAGAAGTGCGACAGGTTGCCGATGAACGCGACATAGAGGCAGCCGTCGAGGTTGCCCTCCGATCGGCAGCCCTCGAAACGGGTGCTATCGAGGGACTCTACGCAACGAACCGCGGCGTCACCCGTGCGGTCGCTTTGCAGGGAGCCTTGTGGGAGGCGGAGCTAACGAAGCTCGGTCCTGATGTGGCGCGGCATTTCGACGCGCAGCTTGCCGCTTTCGACCTAGTACTCGACACGGCCACGAAAAAGCACCCGATATCCGAAAAGTGGATTCGCGACCTGCACGCGCAGGTGTGCGCAGCGCAGACGACATACAGGGTTTGGACCGATGTCGGGTGGCAGGAGCGTCCGCTTCACCACGGAGCCTATAAAGCTGAACCGAACAATGTGACGCTCGCCGACCAAAGCGTCCACTGGTATGCCGCCGTGTCGGATGTGGCCCCCGAAGTCGCACGGCTGCTAGACGAACTACGCTCGTCTGCCTTCGAGGGGGCCCACCCGGTGCTCCAGGCCGCATATGCCCACCATGGGTTGACCGCGATTCATCCGTTCGAGGACGGAAACGGTCGAACCGCGCGCGCCTCTGCATCGATGTTCCTGTACCGCGCTGCCGGCGTGCCGTTGGTCATCTTTTCCGATCAGCGATTGCGCTACTTCGATGCGCTGGAATCAGCCGACCGCGATAACCCCCAACCGTTTGCGACGTTCATCGATGAGCGCGCCAGCGACTCGATTGCGCTGGTCACAGACCGCCTTCGCGAGGTCCGAGACCCGCTTGACGCTCGGGCACGAGCACTCAGAGACCTCTTTCGCTCACACGGTGGTCTTACGCACGCAGAGGTCGCAGCGGTGGGTACTCGCCTTTCGGACTTGATCCGCGTTGAATTCGCACAGGTGATAACCGACGCGATACCACAGGGAGATACGTCCACGCGGCTGGAACTAAAAGGCGGTCAATGCTCGTTTTGGGACCTGCCTTACCACTCACTCCCCTCGGGGGGAGCGTTCACGCTGCATCTGATTAGCCGTAACCCGATTGAGCTTGGCGTCGAGATAACGCCATTTCTCGGGGTGGCGAACGATGTTGCCAACCGCGACACCTTCATCGTCATCGATGCGAATCGATCGACAGTGCGCCCTCTCAAGCTGAGGATCGGCGACGTCCACCCTGAGATCACGCAGGCCGCTCGATCACTCATCGACGGCTGGATACGACACAACGCAAACGGCGTCCTAGGTGAATTTCATCGTGCGATTGAAGCGGCCCTGAAGGCTCAGCGGCTTGCGTAACCTAGCCGGTTGGCTCGTACCAAAGGTGGGCCGCAGCGTTCGGGCACTGCTGCTCAGCGGCCGCCCCACAGTGGCGGCAGCGCATCGGAATAGGTCGGTGTGCGTTCGGGCCGTAGCGCTCCCTGATCTGTGTCATCAGATTCCAGGCGTAGCCCTTCCAGCGACCCTGGTCGGCGTCTCCGTTGGCGATCACCACAGGCATCCTAGCGCCAGACTACGAACTCGACCACGGACTCTCGCGACTTACGGACAGGGGCATGACAACCGGCGCAGGGCGCGCTCCCGACATCAATTCACTGACCGCCCATACGAGTGCATCCATCCGGCTCGGGCTCTCATCCACGTCCGGCGCCCAGGTGCAGCATTCGTTTTCTAGAGCTCCGAGCACGCCGACATGGTGAACCTTGTCCTGTTCATACAAAGCCGCGCTGAGCATTGCAACTGCGCCGAACAGCGCCCATGCCATACGCAGGGGCGCCTGCAGCCACGCCGCCAGGATTGCCAACCATCATGAGCAGAAGCGGTCCAGGTCGGTCGTAGCCGCTTCGCACTCCTCACAGTATGCAAGCCGCAAGCGCTTTTAAGGGATCGGCGGCAGGAGCACTTCATTGAAGGTTCCGTCACGACCGACGGTCACGAGCAATGGAGCGTCGTGCTCCGCAGCGTATTCGAGCATCCGTCGCCAAGTGCGCAGCAGCGCCTCCAACATGTCTAGCCGTGTCATATCGGCATGCTGCGCGAAGACGAATAGCCGTAGCTGACTCGCGGCGACCAGTTCGCGCTGCCGACGTTTCCGCCGGATATTCTTGTCGCGCGTGACCGCGATCCAACCACGCGCGCCGACGTCAGGTATCCATGTCTCGTCCGGACAATCCGGCGCGAAGTGATCCTCGAGGTAGGTAAAGCCAACTGCCCCGACGTGGTTGAGAGCCTCAACGACAGCGACCGGAATAGCCCGGTCGACGAAGATCAGGCGGCCGCCCTCGCCCAGCCGCTCACGAATGCGACCGCATCGTTGACCGCTGCCGACGTCAGCCGGTAGGCGGCCGCAACGCCATCGATGTTGTCGCCGGCGTTAACCATCTCTGCGACCACGTCAGCTGGAATGCCGCTCAGTTTGTTGCCGCGTGTGACTGTGGGCCACCCATCGTTCAGCGACGGGTCGAGCACGACGAAGCGACTCTGACCGAGTGGCCACAGTCGGACTGCAAGGCGATCCACATATTCGATTCGTCGAAGACCGTCCTCGATGAACTTCGACCACGTGAGCTGACGAGCTTTCTTGCTCAACTCGACGAGACCGGAGTCCACCGCATCTTCGCCGAGGACACGGTAGAAGATGGCGGCGCCGTCCCAGCGCAACCTCTCGTCGGCTAGCGGAAAGTCGTTCCGAAAGATCTCCCGAGCGCTGGCCGCAGCCTGCCGGATTTGCTGCAGCGAAATCGCTTTGCCGTCCGCTGGACGGCGCATCCGGTTTATGGCCCAAACCTCGATGAGGTGGTGGAACGACAAGTAGAGGTTGCCGCTGGCCAGTCGCCGAGCGGGCTCGCTGACGGGCGGTTGGAAGCTGTCTCCGTATGCGTACCCTTCCACCCATCGGCGCACATCAACCGGCTTGGCGCCCGTGAAGCGTGCGGCATCCGTGAGCGAGTAAAGCGGTACCTCGCGAAGGAGCCGCTTTCCCGGCTGGCTCACAGCGCCCATCCTAGTCTCCTTGCCTCCAAATCATGGCCACTTTAGGGCGCGTCCAGGGGGCTGCGTTGTGACCCTCCCCCGCCGCGAGGGGAGGCCTATCGGCTGCGATCCTCGGAAAGGCTGCGGTCCATCGCATCAGCAGCGTCCCGCATAAGCGAAGGCATTACGTGTGTATACGTGTCCATAGTCACCGAGATTCGACTATGGCCGAGCGTTTCCATCACGACCCTTGGCGAGACACCTTGGGTGAGTAAGAGGCTGGCGCACGAGTGCCTGAGGTCATGAAACCGCATCTGAGGCAAGCGAGCTTTCCGTAGGATCCGGGCGAAAGTCCGCTGAACATTTCGTGCGTCTAATGGTCGACCAGTGGATGACGTGAATACAAAGTCGCCCTCGGTCCATTCGCGCCCAGCGGCTCGTCGCAGATCCGCTTGGGCTGAGCGATGTCGCCTCAATGCTTCGGCAGTGATGATCGGCACGAGGATCGAGCGGCGTCCGCGCCGAGTCTTCGTGTCCGCCAGAACAAATCCACGCCCGGGAATGCGCTGCAGAGATTTATCGATGCGAAGTTGCCGCCGTTCGAAGTCGACACGGTCCCACCGCAATCCGAGTGCCTCTCCTTGGCGGAGGCCTGTGCTGACGGCCAATACGAACAGCGCCTCCATCGGGTCGCCGCGGGCAGCCTCGATCAGCCTCTTGGTTTCGTCCGGTGATAGAACGCGAACATCCCTCGGCTGAAGGCGTGGTGCATCAACCAATGTGGCGACGTTTCGGCCGACCACGCCCCAGCGGACCGCCTTGCCAAGGGCATTACGCAAGACCATGAGGATGTATCGGACTGTCGTTGGCGACAGTCGCTGCTCTGCCTGTTTGTGCCGAACCAGTGCGCCCACGTGGTCCACAGTTAGCTTCTCAAGTGTTACGCGGCCGATTTGCGGCGAGATGTGAAGTCTTACTGCGTCTTGATATGACCGATAGGTTGATGGTCGCAGTGAAGGCTGGACAGCTGCCAACCATCTCTCAAGGAACTGCTCAAGTTGCGGGCTCCGACTCGGTGGAGGCACGCCATCTTCGACATCGTTGACCATGCGGCGAACACGCTCCTCGATGTCCCTTCGAGAGTTTCCGTAGATGGTCTTCGTCCTTCGCCGCCCCTCTTCCCAGCCGAGGTGGACCATCCCGACCCAACGACCATCTGAGCGCCGAAAGACCGAGCCGGCGCCCTTTGCGCGGCGTTTTGCCACCTAAGCGATGCGCGTCTGAGACAGTCGAAGGCGCGACAGCAGACCGCTAGGCGCGGTCGGCTCCCAACGAACTTGGGCATCGATCCACTGCTGAAGCTGCTCACGAGGAACGCGAGTTGCTCGCCCGATGTGCACTGAAGGCAGCTCGTGCGCCGAGAGGAGCTCGAATACCTTCGATCGGCTCAAGCCAAGGGCTTTGGCGACCTCGGATGGTCGCAGCAGCATGCTGGCATCCGACGGTTGGCCGGGAGGCGGGGGGACCCGCACGACGCGCGTCCCCCCTGCACCCCCTCGGCGCCGACCACTGAACTCGGAGGCTGCCTTGACTTGGAGACGAGGCGGCGTCACTGGCGTGACCGAAAACGAGTGATCTGGGACGCTATTCGCTTCTGAGCCGATCGGGCCAGTGGCCCAACGATGCGTCCGGCGGTGCCGAGGACTCTTCCCGTTGGCGCCATCGCCACGGAGGCGCCGGTGAAGCTGCGCGCGACAGTGCCGGCCTGGGTGTGGGCAAAGCGCAGCGCGGAGAAGATGACGAGAGGGGAGAAGGCGGCGATCAGCAGCACCGCCAGGCCCGAGGCCATCCAGTTCTCGGTGGCATCGGTGTCGGTGGGCGAGCTCAGAGCCACAACGACGAGACGAAAGCCGACGTAGACGACGGTGGCGACCACGAACTTGGAAAGGAAAAGGCCGACCAGAAACTCGGCCAGCGTGGTCGCGGCACCGGCTGTCCGCGGCCAGATCGAGAGCACGCACGCCAGGGGCACGAACGTTGTCACGGTCAGGATCAGTGCTGAGCGCACGACCAGTTCGAGATGGACCATCACAGTGAGCGAGCTCACCGCCATCGCAGTGCAGATCAGTCCGAAGGTGCTGACGTGCGGTCCGCCGCCACCGCTCTCGACCACCGCGTTGCTGACGGCGACGCTGTGGATCAGGAGGTCATTGAGCTTGCCGAAGTCAGGCGTCCAGGTGGTGGCGAGGAGCGCCGCGTAGCCGGCCACGTATTTGACCAGTCCGAGACCCGCATAAGCGCCGAAGCAGGCAGCCACCACTCGCGCGATCAGCGCATACCCAGCAGCCAGCGAGCCCGAGACGATGTGCTCGATCAGGGCGAAGGCGACGATGGCGCCGACGAGCAGGAGCGAGATCGCGAGCATGCGGTCGTAGACCGGCGCGATCACACTCAGGTCGGGCTCGCTCGACTGACCCAAGCCAGAGACCAGCCAGCGGATGCTGGCCACCGCGATCGCAGTCGACCAGTTGGCGACGGCGATGACGATGTCGTTGACGAGCTGGGCCGCCTGGGCGGCGTAGTCGCCGCCCATCAGTTGAAGAGCTGCCCAACGTAGTTGGCCGCGGCCACGCCGATGTAGAGCAGGGCGACTGCGAAGACCGAGATGGCGATGCCGCCCTTGGCCCGCTCTCCGAGCTCGCGGTTGGCGGTGAACGACGCCAGCACGAGTGCGATCAGCGAGACGGTGAGCCCGAGGCCCGCCACCAGCATCAGGACTGCGGCCGCGTTGTCGGTGAGGTGGACGAGGCCGTGGTAGACGTTCGGCGGCAGGCCGTTGAAGTCGGGCCGGACGCTGATGTCGCCGAGGATGTGGGTCAAGGCTTGACTCCTTCGCCGGCGATGCCGGCACTCACGGCTGGACGGGAATTGACGAGCTGGCGCCATTCCCGGACCTGGTCCCAGCGCCGGAGCTCGAGCTGCGCGGGCGGCGCGCTGGCGTAGAGCAGCACCGCCTTGGTCAGGCGCCGCAGGTCGTCAGCAGCGACCAGGGGATGGCCCAGGCGCTGCTCCGAGGAGCTGGAGCTGCGCGCATCGCGGTGGCGAGCGCTGTAGATCCGGGTCTCGTTGCCGATGGCGCGGCTGAAGTGCTCGAGGGTTGAGAGGTCGGCTTGCCCGGGCAGCAGGAGTCGCGCTCGGCAGTTGTTCCAGATGGTGCGAGCCTCGTCGCGGCCGTAGCCGGCCTCGACCTGGGCCAGGTCGTGGAAGCAGAGCAGCAGCTGGATGCCTTGGCCGGGGCCGCTGGAGGCGTAGCCGGCAAGCCGTGGGATGCGGGCGAAGTTGGCCGCCTCGTCGAGCGCCAGCAAAAGGCGCGGCTGCAGGACCCCGCCCAGGGCGCGGGCGCGAAGGGTCGCCTTGCGCAGCACGGTAGCGATCAGCGCCGAGAAGAGCGGGCGACATCGCTCCGCCTCTTCGGCCGGCGCGACCAGGTACAGAGTTCCGCCCTCAGCCAGCAGGCGGTCGAGGTCGAGCTGATTTGCCGACGTCGAGGTGGCCTTGCAGATCCGCTCGTCGACCCAGAGCCCAAGACAGGAGCGAGCGGTCGAGGCAATGGAGCCGGCCTCGCGATCTGGGGTCAGGGCGTGGGCGAGAAGTAGGTCTCCAGCGCGCTGGTCAGCGACGACCTGCGAGAGGCTGACGTACTCGGACTGGGCGGTGCGGCTGAGGTGGGTGAGAACAGACGCCATGTCGCCATCGCGCTCGCGCGCGAACACGGTCAGGGCCGTGATCAGGCTGGAGGCGGAGAGATACCAGTGGGCCGCCGAGCCGCGCTTGCCATCGGCGGTGAAGTAGTCTGCGAGCTCGGCCGCGGAACCGCAGTCCGAGACCGACTCGATCGGGTTCCAGGTCGCGGGCTCGAGGCCGAGGCCGCGGATCCACGACCAGTCGCGGTCCAGCGGTGCGAAGACCCACACCGGACCTCTGGCCATCCGGCGATGAGCAGTCAGGCGGACCAGCTCTTCTTTGGTCGAGGTCGCGATCACCGAGCCGGCCCAGCTGAGCAGGGTGGGAACGACCACGGTCGAGGTCTTGCCCGAGCGCTGGACCCCGAGCAAAAGCACGTTGTCCTCCGCTGGCGATTGGACCAGGCGCTGGCCGAACAAGCCGAGGGTGATGCCATCGCCAAAGCTGCGATCGATTCGGGTCACACGGCCGATGCGACGTCGATCGCGGCCATCAGCCCAGCGGCTAGCGCCGTGGCTCTGCGGGGAAGAGACGCTGAGCTGCAACCAGCCGGGCAGCAGGAGTCGCAGTCCCTCGGCGACGACCTCGACCACGAAGTGGGCGACCGCCTTTACGAGCGCGCTCACGCCGTACGCTCCCAGCCCCGGCGCCGGGCTTCCTCTTCGGCCTCGCGCTGCATCCGCTGCTGATAGCACCGGGCAGCCGAGCGCAGCGCCAGGATCGAGCCGCCGCCTGTCGGTGCCCAATCGCGACGCTGGACGCCGCTCGATGCCACGCGGAATCGCGCCAGCGGCGCCACGTGCAGGATCCGGATGCGCCTAGGCCCGGTGACCTTGAGCTGCAGAGCCGGCTGAATCAAATCCCCGCCCCTGGCATCGCTCGCGTTGGCTTTGGCAGCGACCAGCGGTCGCACCCTCTCGCCGCGCTGGCGCTGGATCTCGATACCCAGCGCCTCCTTCATCGCCGCCAAGCGCGCCCGAGTGACGTCGATCCGCGCGAATCCATCGTTCGTCTGGCGCATGCCGGCCAGCACCAGGTGGACGTGGGGATGAGCGGTGTTGCGATGAATCGCGGCCATCCAGCGCAGCCCGCTGGCGCCTGACTCCTGTTCCAGCCGTGCAACCACGGCGCCGGTCAGGCGACGAAGATCGAGGCCCTGCGCACGCTCGGGCGAGATGACCATGCGGTAGACGGCGCGCCGGCGATCCGCCTGGGTCCCGTCGCGGCCGCGATAGAGCTGCGGCCGCGACTCTTCCAATGAGCGGCTAACGAAGACGGCAAATGCCTTCCGCTCCTGGCTGCCCATCGTCCCGTCCGGACCGAAGAGCTCGGCTCGGGCGCTGGCCTGGTCGCGGTAGGCGACGTACTTGAGCAGCCCGGACACCTCCGGCCTGGCGGGCGCGCCATTTTCTGGCGTGTGGAGATCGCGGTGCTGGACGTAGCGGAGGAATCCGCCGACCGCCTTGCGGACCGCGCCCATAGAACCGACAGGCGTAAAGCGCACCGCCAGGATGCAGCGCTCGGTCATCGGCGGCCCTCGCGCTCACCGCTGAACAGGGCGAGCCGGTCTTCGGCTGCGAGCGAGGCGCGCTGGCCCAGCTCGCGCATCCGGCGCTCGCCCTCGGGCAGGACCGAGGCGACCATGAGCACGGCGTGCTCGGCCGCCAGCAGAGCCGCTAGCGCCGCCGGCGAGTCGCTCGCGCTCCGACCCTCGCCACGCAGTCCGCGGGACAGCAAGAGGCGTGCCGCCTCGCTCGGGCGAAGGCCCTGCTCCGAGCCGAAGGCGACCAGGCCGTCGTGCTGCTCGGGCTCGAGCCGGAGGTTGATCCGTCGGGA
>Ga0070730_10002905_pt1 | contig 15520 bp, 7 predicted proteins | sample Coa_R1_3_FD_66447 | JGI IMG/M metagenome (GOLD analysis project Ga0070730, IMG submission 66447) | Surface soil microbial communities from Centralia Pennsylvania, which are recovering from an underground coalmine fire - Coalmine... | ecosystem: Environmental > Terrestrial > Soil > Unclassified ...
CTGAGCCGCGCAAGCTCGCAAGCCGCCCTGATGGTCGACGCCGGCCGGATTGGCCCCAGGATGCCCGGCGCCTCGCCGGACAGGCGCGCGGCGACGTTGGCCAGGGCTTGAAACGCGACCACGCGCTGCACCGCTCGCATGGTCTCCTGATCAGCTGGATAGCCGCCCCACTCGCGCGTCGGAAGCGTGACGATCAGACCCGGCACGGGATACGGGCCGCCGGCGAGCATTGGCCATGGACGGCAGTTGGGCGGTTGGCCCGCAACCTGTATCCCGTCCGACGGGATCGGATCCGGCCGGCCGAATATGACCGCCACGCGCAGGCCGGCCGGGCAATTCCAATCGGCGCAGGCGCGCGCAAGGACCGCTTCCAGGTCCTCGGCGACGCTGGCCGCCACCGCCGCATCGGACGGGTTGTAGTGGACGTCCACCCGGGCGCCGTGCAGCGCTTCCAGGTCTCCAGCAGCGCCCCGCGGCGCGGGCACCTGGTGCCAGCCGCCGTCCTCGAACGTGTAGTACTGCGGCATGGCGAACTCGGCCTGTGTGCCGTCGGCCAGGATGTAGGTTCGAATGACTTCTGCGACCGCCGACGCCGGCGTGAGCGCCTGAAACTGGTTCACCTGGCCGGCAGTTCCGGCGAGCCGAGCGCCCGGCAGGCCGAACGCCGCCGCCTGCCAGCCGCTGCTCATCCGTTGTACTTGCTGGTTAGCCCAGTCACTCGTCGGTTCTTCGAGTGTTTCGCGGAACGCGCCCCAATCTCTGGCCAGGCGAGCTTGCTCCTGGCGTGCGATCACGTCCTCCACCGCCTGGCGGGTCTGCCAGGACTGAAGGCATGGGAGGGCCGCTACCAGGATCCATGCCGCCGCGACGACCACTGCGCATGCCACCTGAATTTCCAGCCAGCGACGCGTGTGGCCGCCCGGCCGGTCCGAATCGGCCCCGCCCACGAGCCAGGCCGGCTCATCCGGCTCCGGCGCAGCGGCGAACGTCCAGTCCACGATCGGTGAACGCTGGCTCTTCACACGCCCTCCCCATCACCCAGGTGTCGGCTCCGAACATGGAGCGACGATAGCCCGCGGCGATTTGAAAAAGTTGCGGTTTTGTGAGCGTTATGCCCCAATTGGTCGCAATCGGGCTATACTGATAGCCGAGCCGGCATCCGGGGGACCGCACATGCCCGCCGCCCGCCACTCCGCCGTCACGTCCGACCATTTCACCGACTTTGGCGCTCTGCTCAAGTACTTGCGCCACCGCGCCGGCCTGACCCAGCGCGAGCTCGCCGTGGCGGTCGGCTACAGCACCTCGCAGATCAGCCGCCTGGAACACGGCGAGCGACCGCCCGACGCGACGCTCCTCGCCGCCCGGTTCGTCGTCGCGCTGGAGCTGGCGAACGAGCCCGCCTTGGCGGACCGGCTGCTGGAGCTGGCGGCCAACGCCCGGGCCGGCGCCGTGCCCGGCGGGCCGGCCGCCCGCCATAACCTGCCCGAACAATGGACCAGTTTTGTGGGGCGCGAAGATGCCCTGGCGGAAGGCGACCGGCTGCTGCGGGCCGCGCGCCTGGTCACGCTCACCGGGCCGGGCGGGTCGGGCAAGACGCGCCTGGCGCTGCAGCTTGCCGCTCGGGCGCTGGCCCATTTCCCGGACGGGGTGTGGCTGATCGAGCTCGCGCCCCTGGCCGACCCGGTGTTGGTGGCACAGGCGATAGCGGCTGTGCTTGGCGTTCAGGAGCAGCCGGGGCGGCCGATCCTCGACAGCCTGAAAGCGTATCTGGGCGTCCGGGCGGCGCTGCTCGTGCTGGACAACTGCGAGCACCTGATCACCGCCTGCGCGCAGACGGCGGAATCGCTCCTGGGTGCTTGCCCCAAACTGCGCCTGCTGGCGACCAGCCGCGAGGCGCTCGACCTGGCCGGCGAGTCCATCCTGGCCGTCACGCCCCTGTCCATACCGCAGGCACGGCCGGGCATTTCCGTGCCGGCCCTGGCCCGCAATGAAGCTGTTCGATTGTTCGTGGACCGGGCCGCCGCGGCCCTGCCTGGCTTCGCGCTGAATGCGGCCAATGCTGGGGCCGTGGCCGCGGTGTGCCGCGAGCTTGACGGCATGCCGCTGGCGATCGAGATGGCCGCCGTGCGGGTGCGGCTCTTGCGCGTCGAGCAGATCGCGGAGCGTCTCGGCGACCGCTTTCAACTGCTCACCGGCGGGCGCCGGACGGCCCTGCGGCGTCACCGGTCGCTGGCCGCTGTCATGGACTGGAGCTACGAGCTTTTGTCGGAGCCTGAGCGTGCCATGCTGCGGCGGCTGGCCGTGTTTGCCGGCGGCTGGACGCTTGAAGCCGCCGAGCAGGTTTGTGGCGACGATTTGGGCGGGATCAGCTCAGTGCCTGTGCTGGACCTGCTCACCGGTCTTGTCAACAAATCGCTGGCCGTGGCCGAGCGCCAAACCGGCCGGGAGGCGCGTTATCACCTGCTGGAGACGATCCGCCAGTATGCGCTGGCGAAGCTGGCGTCCGGCGGCGACGAGGCTGCGACGAGGCGGCGCCACGCACAGTACTTTCGCGCCCTGGCTGAGACGGCCGAGCGTATGCTGCTGACCCGCGACCAGCCGCTCTGGCTGAACCGATTACACGTAGAGCTCGACAACCTGCGCGCCGTCGTGGCCTGGAGCCAGACGCCGGGGGGCGACGCCGAAGATGGGCTGCAGCTGGCAAGCACGCTGCGAGACTACTGGCAGTCGCACGGGCCGCTCAGCGAAGGCCTGGCCTGGCTCGAAGCCGGGCTGGAAACCGACCGCGGCGTATCGCCAGTGGTGCGGGCCAGGGCGTTTGTGTGCGCCGGTTGGTTGGCCGTGGCCGCCGGAGAATATGGGCGCTCGGAGCGGCACCATGCCGCCGGCCTGGCGATCAGCCAGGTCATTCAAGACCGGTTGGGCGGGGCCTGGGCGCTATGCGGCCTGGGCTATGCGGCCTGGTGTCGCGGGCGCTACGACCAGGCGCAATCCTGGCTGGAAGTAAGCCGGGCCACTTTCCAGGGGACAGACGATGTTTTCGGCCTGGGCACGGCCATCTTCTACCTGGCGGAGACGGCCCGTGCGCGTGGCGATTACCCGGCGGCCCACGTCTACTATGACGAGTGTCGCACTGTCATCGCGCCGTTGGGGCCACCGCGGGTGCTGGCTAGATTGGCCATGGACCTGGGGCACCTGGCCCGGGCCGAGGGACAGGACGATCAGGCCGTCGCCTTCTATGAGGAGGCGCTAACTGGCAGGGGAGAAGTGGGCGACAAGGGAAAAGACGCGGAGTGTTTGATTTATCTGGCCCGCTTGGCTCTCAAGAAAAACAACGCCGCTCAAGCCAGGCCGCTGCTCGTCGAAGCGCTCACTGTGCTCCGAGATTACGGCACGCACAATAATCTGAGGCCCTACTATCTTGGCGAACTCGGCGGGCTGGCCCTGGCGCAAGGGCAAGCACGGGTTGCGGCCGTGCTGCTCGGCGCGACGCAGGCGGCGCTGGATGCGATTGGCAGGCGCCTGACAGTCTATGACCAGGAGGCTTTTGACCGGTACATCGCCCGAGCCCGCCAGCAGCTAGACGAAGCCACCTTCAATGCCGCCTGGGCCGAGGGCTGCGACTTGACTTCTGAGCAGGCTGTAGCATTGGCGCTGAACGCGTAGCCAGCTAACGAGCGACCAGCACCCATAGCATCACCAGCGCGGTCGGCACCGCGGCGGCGGCCAGCGCCAATGCCCACCGGCGGGCGGACGGGCCAGGGTGGGGCGCCCGGCCGCTCGCGAGCATCCGTTCCCGCTTGGCAGCATCCATGTCCTTGACCTGGCGCTCGCGGCCCAATTCCTGCGCGATTTCGGGGTGATATTGGAACATTCTTGCCTCCTGGACTCGACCACGCTCAGTTCATCAACCTGGCGACAGAGTAGCACTCGGCCTATTGCGAAAATTGCGGTTTTGTGACAAATATTCCCCAAATTGTTGCCAACCGGACTATACTTGGGGCGCAGCCGGCATTTGGGGGAACGTTCCGTGCCCGCCACCCGCAGCCCAGCCGTCAGCCCAGACCGATTTACCAGCTTTGGTGAATTGCTCAAATTTCTGCGCCGCCGGGCCGGCCTGACCCAGCGCGAGCTCTCGCTGGCCGTCGGCTACAGCACCTCGCAGATCAGCCGCCTGGAGCAAAACGAGCGGCCGCCCGACGCGGCCTGCCTGGCCGCCCGGTTCGTCCCCGCGTTGCAACTGGAGACCGAGCCGGACTGGACGGCGCGGCTGCTGGAGCTCGCGGCGGCGTCCCGAGCCGGCGGCGAGCCGCCAGCTTCCGAACCTGCCCCAACCGCGCCGGCACCCCCAAGCAACCTGCCGATCCAACTCACCAGCTTCATCGGGCGGGAGCGCGACATCGCCCAGGTCAAGCGCCTCCTGGCAGCGTCGCGCCTGGTGACGCTGACCGGCCCTGGCGGGGCGGGCAAGACGCGGCTGGCCTTGCGGGTCGCCGCTGACTTGCTGGTCTCATTCCCGGATGGCGTTTGGTTGGTTGATCTGGCCCCACTGGTTGACCCGTCGCTGGTGCCGCAGACCGTGGCCGCCGTGCTCGGCGTGCGCGAGCAGGCGGGCAGCCCCATCCTGGCCACGCTGACCCACTATTTGCGCAGCCGGACGACCTTGCTGATTTTGGACAACTGCGAACATCTTATCGCGGCTTGCGCGCTCTTCGCGGAAACTGCATTGGGTGCCTGCGTCAACGTGCGCCTGCTGGCCGCCAGCCGAGAGGTCCTAGACGCCGAGGGCGAAACGACGTTTCCGGTCCCGCCGCTCTCAGCGCCTGATAGCCGTCAGCCAACTCCACTTGACGCTCTGGCCCACTACGAGGCGGTGCGGCTGTTTGTCGACCGGGCCAGGCGGGTGCTGCCGGGTTTCGATCTCACAGATACCAACGCCCCTGCGGTGGCCCAGGTGTGCCACGAACTGGACGGCCTGCCGCTGGCGATCGAGATGGCGGCGGCCAGGGTCAAGCTCTTGCAGGTCGAGCAAATTGCGGCGCGATTGGCAGACCGCTTTCAACTGCTGATGGGCGCGAAACGTACCGCGCTGCCGCGCCACCAGACTCTCGCCGCCGTGCTGGACTGGAGCTACGAGCTGCTGTCCGAGCCCGAGCGCGCCCTGCTGCGACGGCTGGCCGTTTTCGCAGGGGGCTGGACCCTCGAAGCGGCCGAACAGGTTTGTGGTGACGAACCTGGCCGGGTCGGCACAAGCGCCGTTCTCGATCTGCTAACCAGCCTGGTCAACAAATCGCTGGTGGTGGCCAGGCGCAAGTCTGGCCAGGAAACGCGCTACTACTGCCTGGAGACCATCCGCCAGTATGCGCTGGCCAAGCTGGACGTCAGTGGCGATGAGCCAGCCACCCGTCAGCGACATGCCCAGTACTATTGTTCCCTGGCTGAGACCGCGGAACCGCTGCTACGTACCGCGGAACAGCGGCGCTGGCTGGATCAGCTGCAGGTCGACCTCGACAACTTTCGTGCGGCGCAGGCATGGTGCCAGTCAACAGGCGGTGATGCGGAGGTAGGGCTGCGCTTAGGGAGCGCGCTGGGCGATTTCTGGCTCTGGCGGGGCTTAGAGGGTGAGGGGCTGGCATGGCTGGCGGCTGGGCTGGCGCGAGGAGATGAAGTGACCGCACCCGTGCGGGCTCAGGCCATCATATTGGCTGGCAGGCTGGCCTACTATTGGGGTGACAACGATTCGGCTCATCGATACTTTGAAGAAGGTCTGCTCGTCAGCCGGACGATCGGGTATACAGTCGGCATAGGCTGGAGCCTGGGTGGGCTAGGGATGATCGCATATGCTCGGCGCGACGACAAGGCGGCGCTGGCGATGTTGACAGAGAGCCTGGCCTTGTTCCGACAGTTGGGATACAGGCATGGCATTGCCCTTCAACTCGCGTGGTTGGGCATGCTTAATTGGGCTCGGGGTGATTACCAGACGGCGCAGGCCGAGTCGGCCGAGAGCCTGTCCTTGTTCCAACAAATGGGGGACCCGGCTGCCACGGCCGTCGTTAGCACCAATCTGGGGCATTTGGCTTGGTCGCTAGGCGATGAGGCCCAGGCCGAAGTTTTCTATGACCAGGCCTTGGCGCTACATGAGGAGTTGGGTATTAGGACCTTCATCACAGAAGCCTATTTTGGGCTGGCCTATCCGGCGCGCGATAAGGGTGACTATGCTCGAGCCAAGAAGCTGTTGGTGGAAGCCTTGGTCATTTGTCGAGATTTTGATGTTAAGTTGATGATCCCTTATTGCCTGGCTGCGATGGGCGGGATAGCAGTGGTGCAGAGGCGGCCCGATATCGCGGCCAAGTTACTCGGTGCGGCGGCCGCGCTGTGGGCTGTCGCCGGGAAGCGGTTGGGCGTAACCCGGCAGGCCGAATACGACCGCGACGTCGCCGCGGCTCGCGAGCAACTCGATGAGGCGGCCTTCGAGGCGGCGTGGTCTGCCGGCCAGGCCATGACGCCGGAGCAGGCGATTGAGTTGGCCCTGAGGACATAGCCAGGCAATGCCCGGAACCCGCGCCCCGGCCGTTACGCCTGCTCAGTTCACTACCTTCGGTGATCTGCTCAAGTTCCTTCGCCGCCGGGCCGGGCTGACCCAACGCGAACTCTCCATCGCCCTCGGCTACAGCACTTCGCAAATCAGCCGCCTGGAGCAAAATGAGCGCCCGCCGGACGCGGCCAGCCTGGCTGCCCGGTTCGTCCCCGCGTTGCAATTGGAGACCGAGCCGGACTGGGCGGCGCGGCTGCTGGAGCTCGCGGCGGCGTCCCGAACGGACGAGGCGCCGCCACGGCCAGAACCGGCCCCCTTGTCGTTCGCAACCCCAAACAACCTGCCGATCCAACTTACCAGCTTTATTGGGCGCGAGAGCGACATCGCCCAGGTCAAAGAGTACCTGGCAGCTTCGCGGCTGGTAACATTGACCGGGCCAGGCGGGGCGGGCAAGACGCGGCTGGCCCTGCGAGTCGCGGCTGACCTGCTGGCCTCATTCCCGGACGGGGTTTGGATGGTTGATCTGGCCCCGCTGGCTGAACCGGCGCTGGTGTCGCAGACCGTGGCCACCGTGCTCGGCGTGCACGAGCAGGCCGGCAGCCCCATCCTGGCCACGCTGACGCACTATTTGCGCGGCCGGACGACCTTGCTCATTGTGGATAACTGCGAACACCTGATCGCTGCCTGCGCGCACTTCGCGGAAACTGTGTTGGGCGCCTGCATCTACGTGCGCCTGCTGGCCGCCAGCCGGGAAGTCTTAGACGCCGCTGGCGAAACGACGTTTCCGGTTCCGCCGCTCACAGCGCCCGATAGCGGTCAGCGAACTCCGCTTGATGCCCTGGCCCAATACGAAGCGGTGCGGCTGTTTGTCGACCGGGCCAGACGGGTGCTGCCGAGTTTCGAGCTCACCGACACCAATGCGCCCGCGGTGGCCCAGGTCTGCTTTGAACTCGACGGCCTGCCACTGGCGATTGAGATGGCGGCGGCCAGGGTCAAGCTCTTGCGGGTCGAACAGATTGCGGAGCGCCTGAACGACCGCTTCCAACTGCTGACGGGCGGCAGGCGCACCGCCTTGCCGCGCCACCAGACGCTCGCCGCTGTGCTGGATTGGAGTTACGAACTGCTGTCCGAGCCCGAGCGCGCCTTGCTGCGGCGGCTGGCGGTGTTCGCGGGCGGCTGGACGCTGGAAGCGGCCGAACAGGTCGGTGGCGATGAGTCCGGCCGGATCGGCACAAGCGCAGTGCTCGATCTGCTGACGGGCCTGGTCAACAAATCCCTGGTCGTAGCAATGCGCAAGTCTGGACAGGAAACGCGCTATTACAGCCTGGAGACCATCCGGCAATACGGTCTGGCCAGGCTAGTGGCGAGCGGTGAGCTGGAAGCCGTTCAGCGGCGCCACGCTCAATACTATCGTTCGTTGGCAGAAACAATCGGGCCCTTGCTGAGCACCGCGCAAGCGCGGCACGGCCTGGATCAAGTAGCAGTCGATCTCGAAAACTTCCGCAAGGCGGCGAAATGGGGGCTGTCGCGTGAAGGTGACGTAAACGACGCCCTGCGGATTGCAAGCGCACTCTTCATCTACTGGTACACGAGAGGGGCGATTAGCGAGGGCTACGCCTGGCTAACGGCCGGACTGGCAACGGACGGAATCCTTTCCGATCCCGTGCGTGCCAAGGCCGCCGGCATCGCCGGTTGGCTGGCACAATTCCGCGGCGATTTCGAGGACGCTGCTCGCCGTTTTGATACAAGCCTTAATCTAGCTCGGGCGATCGGGGACTTGGACGGTGTGGCCTGGGCTACGTCCGGGTTAGGGACGGTCGCCTGGAATCGGCGGGATGATGACACAGCCCAGGCGATGTCGGCTGAAAGCCTCGCGCTGTTCCGGAGCTTGGACGACAAATTTGGTGTGGCATCTCAACTCACTTTGCTTGGCCACATCGCTCGAGCCCGTGGCGATCTCATCGCCGCGCAAACCCACTATGTTCATAGCCAAGAATTGTTTGCCCAATTGGGGTATGAGGCGAATATCGCTGACTTGCGCATGAGCCTGGGGCACATTGCACGGGCTCGAGGCGATTACGCCCAAGCCGCAAGGTTGTACGACCAGGCGCTGGCGGCCGGCCGCGATCTGGACGACCAGGTGCTGATCATGGAGACACGCATAGGGCAGGCCCGATTGGCGCAATACCAAGGGGCCTACTCGGACGCTAAGGCGCGGCTGCGGGAGGCAATGGTCATTGTTCGCGATTACGACTACAACACCATGGGTGGCTATTGTTTGGCTGGCTATGGTGGCATTGCGGCAGCGGAGCAACGGTCCGAAATCGCGGTGCGACTCCTGAGCGCGAGCGCGGCCTGGCGTGAGGCGATCGGGAAACGAATGGCGGCCAGCATGGAAGCGGAATATGACCGTGACTTGGCCGCCGCCCGCGAGCAGCTCGGCGAGGCGGCTTTCGCAGCGGCGTGGGCCGAGGGCCAGGCAATGACGCCTGAACAGGCGATCGAGCTGGCCCTGCGGACATAGCAAAGCAATGCCCGCGCCCCGCTCCCCGGCTGTCGCGCCTGCTCAGTTCGCAACCTTCGGCGAATTGCTGAAATTCTTGCGGCGCCGGGCCGGCCTCACCCAGCGCGAACTCTCATTCGCCGTCGGCTACAGCACCTCGCAGATCAGCCGCCTGGAGCAAGACGAACGGCCGCCCGACGCGGCCAGCCTGGCGGCTCGGTTCATTCCTGCATTGCAACTTGGCACCGAGCCCGACTGGGCCGCGCGGCTGCTTGAGTTGGCGGCGGCTTCCCGGGTCACGGGCCAATCGGCCCGAACCTACCGCGCCGCGTCCGCACTACCACCTAACAATCTGCCCAGCCAACTGACCAGCTTCATCGGTCGCGAATCTGAAATCGCCCAGGGCCGGCAGTTACTGAAGACATCGCGGCTGTTGATGCTCACCGGGCCGGGCGGGGCTGGCAAGACCCGTTTGTCGTTGGAGACCGCGGCCAGCGTGCTGCGCGACTTCCCCGATGGCGTGTGGCTGGTCGAGCTGGCGCCAGTGGCCGATCCGGCGCTGGTGCCCCAGGCGGTAGCTTCCGTGCTGGGCGTGACCGAGCAGCCTGGCCAGCCCGTCCTCGATGTCCTGAAGTCCTATCTCCGGGCGCGCAAGGCGCTGCTCGTCCTGGACAACTGCGAACACTTGATTGAGGCGTGTGCCCAGCTTGCTCAGGCGCTGCTGCGCGCGTGCCCTGATTTGCAGCTCCTGGCCACGAGCCGCGAGGCCTTGCGCGTGACCGGCGAGGCCATCTACGTCGTTCCGCCGCTCTCGATGCCTGATCCGCAGCACTCGCCGGTGCTGGAGAGAATGCTCGAATGCGAAGCCGTGCGTCTGTTCGCCGAGCGCGCCCAATCGGCCCTGCCAGGTTTCCAGCTCACCCGCGAAAACGCGCGGGCCGTGGCCGAAGTCTGCCGCAGCCTGGACGGTATGCCGCTGTCAATTGAGCTGGCGGCGGCGCGGGTAAGGCTGTTGTCCGTTGACCAGATCGCGGCTCGGCTGGCCGATCGCTTCCAGCTGCTCAAAGGCGGTGCGCGCGCCGCCCTGCCGCGCCACCAGACGCTCGAAGCGCTGATGGATTGGAGCTACGACCTGCTCCCGGAGCCGGAGCGCAGCCTGCTGCGCCGGCTGGCTGTGTTCGCCGGTGGCTGGACCCTGGAAGCCGCGGAGCAAGTTTGCGGTGACGAGTCGGGCCGAATCGGCGCGGTCCCGGTGCTCGATCTGCTCGATGGGCTGGTCGGCAAGTCCCTGGTCGTCGTCGAACGACAGGCCGGCCAGGAGGCGCGCTATCACTTTTTGGAAACCATCCGCCAGTATTCACTGGCGAAGCTGGCGGTCAGCGGCGAGGCCGACGCCGCGCGGCGTCGGCATGCCCAGTTCTACCGCGCCCTGGCGGAAACTGTAGAGCCACTACTGATCACTGCCGCTGAGCGGCGCTGGCTGGACCGCTTGGCGGCTGACTTAGACAACTTACGCGCGGCAGTGATGTGGAGCCAGTCTCTCGCAGGTGACCGGGAGGTAGGGCTACAGCTGGCAAGCGCGCTGCGCGAGTTCTGGATGATACGAGGGCCCTTAAGTGAAGGTCTGGCATGGCTGGAGGGCGTACTTTCGACGGAAGGTGCAATTGCAGAGCCTGTGCGAGCCCAGGCATTAAACAGCGCCGGCTGGCTCGCGCAGGCTTGGGGAGATTACCCGGCAGCCGAACGATTTCTAAATGCGGCATTGCGGATTGGTCGGACGACGAGCGATGCCCGGAATCAGGCCTGGGCACTGTGCGGGCTAGGCGCCGTCGCGTGGTATCGCCGGGAACTCGACGCCGCGCATACACAATTTGTCGAGAGCCTGGCCATCTTTCGAACTCTGGAAGACGGGTTCGGAATGGTCATGCAACTCTATCTCCTAGGCGCCGTGGCCAGAGCTCGAGGTGACTCCGAGACCGCCCGGGCCCAATACTTTGAGAGTCTTGGCTTGGCCAAACAAATGGGCTATCTGGCAGGCATAGCAGGCGTAGCTATGGATCTGGGCCACCTGGCCCGGGGTGACGGCGATGACCCTCAGGCCGCTGCATTCTATGACGAGGCGTTGGCAGTGTACCGGGAGTTGAGCCACAAGGCAGGCGCAACTGAGATTCTGATTGGAAAAGCACAACTGGCGCGCAATCGCGGCGACTTTGATGAAGCCCGGGTGCTGCTGACGGAAGCGGTCGTCACGATTCGAGACGTCAGTGATAGGAACTTGTTCCCTTATTGCTTGGTCCAATGTGGCGGGCTCGCTACCGCCCAGGGCCAACCTGAGCGCGGGATGCGACTGTTGAGTGCGGCCAGCGCGGCGTTCGCCAGGATGGGCGCGCGGATGGGGGTCCGCTCTCAAGCCGAATATGATCGTGACCTGGCTGCCGCCCGAGAAAAACTGGACGAAGTAACCTTCGGCGCAGAGTGGGCCACAGGCCAGATTCTGACGCGAGAGCAGGCCATCGATCTGGCCTTGAGCCTGTAGCCGCGGATTTTGGCTGGACAAGCCCGACTCGCAAGGTCACCCGCTACCTTTGTGGCAAAGTGGGCCAAATCAGCGCAACTCTTTTCCGAAAGACGGAGGACATCATGGATCCCAAGACTGGTGCGCAGGAACAGATCAAGTCCGAACACAATGCCTTGATCGAGTTGAGCCATCGTATCCACGGCCATCCGGAACTGGGCTGGGAAGAGGAGCAAGCCGCTGTATGGCTGTCGGAGGCGCTGTCGCAGGCAGGGTTCGCTGTCCAAACAGGGATTTGCGACCTCCCCACCGCCTCCCAGGCGGTGGCGGGCTGCGTCCAGGCATCCGGCGCGGCGCCGTCATATTTGTGGAATAGCCCTGCCCTCTGCGGGTCGCCGGAAAGGGCGGCCGATACCACCGCCGCGTAGGGCGCGCGTGCCACAGCCAGGCAGTTGGTGTGGGCGCAGGCGCCGAGCAGGCCGGGCAACAGGTCAGAGTAGAACAGATAGAAGTAAGCCTGGCCTGGATCTGGCGGTGGATTGTTAAGGTGCCGGCCATTGGCATCGGCCACCACCAGCGATCCATAGCCCACCGTCATATTATTGCCGCCGCCTTTAAAAACGGACAGCGGCTGGCTTGGCTGAGCGATCTGCCCGGCCACCTGCAAGGTCTTACCATCGTCGGTGGAGACGGCCAGCCCGATCGAGGAGTAGAAGCACGGCACCTGCGAGCCGTTGACGCCCACCTTGCACTGGTCGCTGGGCGGGTTGGCCAGGTACTTCCAGTGATACTCGCCGTGGAACGGCATCAGCCAGCCGGTGCGGCCGGCGCTGGAGAAGCGCACTAACTGTCCGCCGCCGGCGTAGTCACGGTCGAAGGTCCAGCCGGCGGGTACAGCGCCAGGGCCAAAGAGCTGCCGGCAACCCTTGCCGCTGGTCACGTGGTCCAGCGTGCCCGCAAACGTAAATGTGCCGTTGGTGTTCGGGCTGCCCGCGCAGGCCGCGCCCGCACCGGCGCTGCCGTAGAACGTGTACTTGCCACCGGCGGCCGGAATGGCGCCGAACTGGCCGTCCGATGGCCCCCACATAAATCCAAAGCTGCTCAACTCGGCGTGCGTTGCGAATGTAACCGGCGCGCCAAATACGCCAGTCAAGGGTGGTGCCTGGGTGCCGGGCGCCGTGGCCGAAGGCCGCGCCGCGGGCGGCGTAGTGGTGGGGGCGGGGTGGACGCAGGCGTCAGGGCCACTGGCAGAGCGCACGACAGAAGCACCAGCATAGCCGCCGCGAGCGCCGGCAACCATCGCTTGGTGACTCTCTGGCCGGCTTCCTGAGCAGGCCTCATGGGACGGAGGCCGGCCCAGGCGCGGGGTTTTCCGGCAGGATCATCCCAGGCCGCGGCGGCTGGGTGAAGTCGAAGTCCTGCAGCAGGTCGCCCAGCTGCGAGGCGGTTTCGCGCACCGATGGCCGCGGGTCGGGCCGGCCATCGGTCTTTGGGTCCAGCCGCTGCCCGCCCAGGAAAAGGTCTTCGATCAGCTTCAGATAGGCATCGAAACTCAAGGTCTGATGATCGATAAATCCTTTGCGGGCATACGGGCTGATGACCAGCCCCGGAACCCGCAGGCCGTAGCCGTTCTGGTCCACGACCGGCGGCGTCACGTGGTCGTAGAACCCGCCCCAATCGTCCCAGGCCAGGAAGATGGCGGTGCTGCTCCATTCCGGCCCCTGCATGGCGGCATTAATCAACTTCGTGACGTAGGCCTGGCCGGCGCTGATCTTGGCCGGCGGGTGCTCGCTGACGTTGTTCTCGGGCACGATCCAGGCGACAGCCGGCAGCGTGCCGGCCTGGGCGGCGGTTAAGAACTTGTCGATGGTCTGAATGTTGCTCGTCTGGTTGTCTTGCTTGACCGTGTCAAATGCGGGCAGCGGGTTCCAGATGCCGGGCACTGCCCGGAATTGCGGCTTGGGCTGGCACAGCATGGCATCGTCGACGCAGTCGGGCTCGCTGCCCTCGCTGAGGTAGTAGGCCCACGACACGTTGGCCTTGTACATCAGATAGGTCAGGTCCGTCCAGGCATAATCGTTCTTGGCGGTGTTCAGCCCGCTGGGCGGGCCGTCCAGGGCATTTTTGCAGCTATTTGCATCACCGGGCGTGGTGCAATAGGCGGACCAGGCCGAGACCATGAACAGGTGCGACGGCAGGCTCCAAGACGAGTTCGGCTCGAACATTTTGTCTTGCAGGACGAAGTTTTGGGCGTAGGCCCAATAGTTGGGGATCTGGCGGGCGTCGTGCCAGCCCATCACGTCCGGCGTGGCCGTCAGAGAACAGCCCGGCGTGTCCGGGCTCGTGCAAGCCCGTTGCCCGTCGCGGAAGGCTTTGATGAAACCGTCCATCTTTCCGCCGTCAATGTCGGTGGCGGCGTTGACGGCCCCGTGCGGACCGCCGGCGTTGATGTCCGCCGCGTTGTAGTAGGGTTTGACGCACTGGCTGGTCTTGGGGTCGGGCACGCACACACTGGGGACACCGTTCTGCCTGGGGATGCCGTCGGCGCCGGGGTAGGTGCCAAAGTAGGTGTCAAACGAGCGGTTCTCCTGCATGATGATGATGATGTGCTTGATCTTGCCGGCGGCGCTGCCGGCGCCGGCGGGGGAGGTGGTCGTGACCGATGAGGGGCCGGTGGCGGTGGGCCCGGCTGAGAGCGGGCTCGACACCGTGCACGCCAGCAGCATAGCGGCGAGCAGGAGAAGGTGCGCGGCCGATTTGTGGCTCGCCATGTCACATCCCTTTCTCATCGAGATCGGCTATTCTGCAACACGCTTTCTATCGCAAGCAGACGGCGAGTGTCGAAGGATGGAAGCGAAAACATGAAGCACCAATGACAGGCGTTTAGCTTACAAGCTCCGAGCCATGCACCCGCACTGAAGGCCGACAGTTGAACGGCAACGAGATCCCGCTATTGTAGACCTAACGAATTGGGCTGCAAGGAGCAGGGTGGGGCCCTAAATACTGTGCAATGGCAGGTCGGACCACAGGGTGCAAAACGGGATTGCGTGTCCTCTGGCTGGTCGCCACACCACTGCTGCCACACTCAGTCAACGACACAGTCCAGCGTCTCGTTGTGGATGCTGGAGTGCCTGACACTCGGTTCCACGATATGCGCAAACGTGCACCGCATTGCTTCTGTTGGCAGAGACGAACCCAAGGTTTGTCCAAGACCTACTTGGTCACGGAAGCTGATTACACTTGCACCTGCAGCACCCAGCCCCGCAGTACGCTGGGCGGGGAGTGCAGGTGTCGTCGCCGACAGCGAATTTGCCGCGATTTTGTGGCTGTTTCGGCTGACACGGTCGCAGGGTGAGTTGTGCCTGATTGCGCGCTTGCGGCTGGACGCTGCGTTGTACCAACCCGCGCCGGTGCGTAAACCCGGCGCGAAAGGCTGCCCGCGCAAGAAAGGCGAGCGCTCGCCGACCTTGGAATAGCCAAATGCTCACCGGCGGACATTAAGCAATGCGGTGAGGGCGATGGTGCGGGGCTGAAGTGCGACCTCGCCATTGGTGCCGGTCATGTACTCCTGTCCCAAGCAATGGACGCATTGCACGAGCTAGACGCTGTGGGCGCGCTCGCTCTGATCCGACAGGGCCCGGATAATCACCCCAAACCGACAGCGTATGCAGAGGGTGGTATTTCCGACTTCGCGTCTCAGTGCTGGCTCAAGCTAATGGCTGTACTTTTGCTGCCATCAGGAAGCTGGACTGGCGCCATTGATGTGATTTTGATGTCAAACGCCATTTTTTGAAGCTGGCCTTCCCCGAAATCCGGCTCGTTTTCGGGTCAGTTCTGGAGTACAACCTTCAGCGGACCATTTGGTTTGAGCCAAAACACAGCAGAAAACAAAAAGGCCACTTTCTCTCGAAAATGGCCTTGTTTGTGCGCCTAGGGGGACTCGAACCCTCGGCCTTTTGGTCCGCAA
>Ga0070730_10002906_pt1 | contig 15519 bp, 7 predicted proteins | sample Coa_R1_3_FD_66447 | JGI IMG/M metagenome (GOLD analysis project Ga0070730, IMG submission 66447) | Surface soil microbial communities from Centralia Pennsylvania, which are recovering from an underground coalmine fire - Coalmine... | ecosystem: Environmental > Terrestrial > Soil > Unclassified ...
CTGGCGGAGCGCATTAACGGTTCGAGGCCATCATGGGTGAATGCAAGGTCGGGAACTGGCTCCGACAAGTGATCCGCCGCAGCGACTGCTTCTGAGCACTGACCTTGATGAGCGAGCGAGATGGCGTACTGCAACTGCACTTCGAGCCAAACCTGGCGCACGTTCGTCCCGCCTTCTTCCCGCGGGAAGAAGCGATTGTGGAATAAGACCACCGCCTTCTCGTAGTCGCCGGCTTCGGACAGGTTGAGAATCAGTTCGTAAAGAAGGTTCGGCCGCATGTTGACTTCGTCGGGATAACTGGCAAGCGCCGTCACCCGCTCCTGAGGGGGACGGCGCAGAATGCTCAGCGCCTGATCCATGCCGATATAAAGCTCATCATTCGAGGGATCAGTCCGGACCCCCTCCTGAAAAACGTTCAGCGCCTGCTCGGGATCGTTCTTTTCGCGGAGGAGAGCGCGTCCCAAACTGGCATGCAGAACCGGAATTTGAGGATTGAATTTGCGCGCCTGTTCCCACGCATTCAATGCGTCCTCAGTCAGTCCGCGAGAGAAGTACAACGTTCCCAACAAGTAGTGGGCGGTTGCGTCCTGCGGATTGGATTGCAGGGCCATCTTCAAGACGGGAATGTCCGCGGCGCGGCTTGGAAAGACATATTGAGTGGAGAGTTTTGATGCCGCGGAGAAATCAGACGAGCCTGGCTGACCAAGCTTCTCCCGGCAGTACCCGCGGTAGTAAGCAACCAAGGGATGTTTTTGAGGGGGAAGCGCTCCAGGTTCGGTTTGGTCCGCAACTGCGGGCGGATACTGACGGGAAAGGACATCGAGAGCTTGGGAATAGAGACCGAGCCCCATATCCTCAGATGCGACGTTTAACACCCGCTCGGCATCATCAGCGAGATCGTGCAGATCCGGTGTGCCAACTTGTTCCAGCAGAAAATAACGTTGAGGAAACCGGCTGAGCCATTCTGCAGCGATCTTTTGCGATTCATTTTGCTTTGCTTGGGCGCGCAAGACGGCAACCAACTCCTCTGCGGATCGAAGATCATCCGGTGCTGCACGAAGTGCATCCTTCAGGTACAACTCTGCCTGCTTCAGATTTCCGTCTTGAGCCGAAAGCTCAGCCAGACGTAGACCTCCCGCAGAACGAAACGAAGGCTGCCGGTACGCCGCTTCATACGACTCACGGGCGTCGCGGTTCCGGCCCAGGCCCTCATAAGCAATGCCAAGGTAGTAGGAAATCTCTGGGTCCGATGTGTCGCGAGCGTGTACTGGCTCCAGATACTTTGCGGCCTCCTGGTAACGCAGCAAGCTGGCGCAGAGTCGCCCCGCTGATTTCCGTGCCTCGAAACTATTGGGAAATTTCGCGATCGCGTCTTGGTACGCCTGCAGGGCCGGCAGCAACCGTCCGTTGAGTTCGTGATCGGCTCCGAGCTGGATCCAATCATCCTCCGTGCGACTCTCCGGATCTGGGATGCGATAGGAAGGCTGCGGCCCCACGTGAATCTCTTCGACGGGAGTCCAGTCGTACTCGCCCTCGGTCTGACGCAACAGCATCTGGCCCGTGTGATCACGGAGTTCGAATGTGTATTTCCCCTGCGGATCAGCGCCGGCTATCTCGTGCGACCATGTCTGCTCCGGTTTGAGCTCCGCTTTTGTCTCGAAAATCTTCTTGTCGCCCGTGGTGATTTGTATCGTCGCACCCGGAAATGCCTGGTTCACATTAAGGATGGCGTTAAGGGCGTTGCCTCGACGACTCAGGTTGACTACTCCAGCCAGATTGGCGCGAGAAATTCCGCCGAGTTCTCTCACTGGCATCCAGAATTCAGAGAAGCTGATGGTTTGCCGAGGCTCGAGGAACGCGTAAGTTTCCTGGTTGCGAAATAATCCTGCTTGTACTTCCACATAGGCGCTGTTGTTGTCGGAGAGGGCCTTGCGCCAGTCGAGTCCGTCGGGGTCGGAACCCCACGACCAGATTTTCCTGGCTGGGAGTTGGGAGTAATCGGCGTAGTGCACGATTCCAGTGTTGGTGTGCGGATGCCACACGCCCATAAATGGCTCGCGGCTGCCATGCGCGAATAAAGATACCGGGCCTTTGGTGTGATTCTTGACGATGCTGAGGTCCGTGCGGTCGGCCTCAATCGGCCAGGGCTCGACATCCGTAAAACCATGGCTGGCCGTGAAGCGCATCGGATATTGAATGCGCGAGTCGTCCCAGACCTGGACGCCGGCATTGTTCCACCAATAGAAGCGATGCCTGGCGTCACTGCGGTTGTTAAGCGTGACTCTTTGTTCGAGAAGTGTCGAGCGAGGCCGCAGAATAAGTTCTACCGTCCACTGCATCCCATAAACGCGATCGATGTTTCCCACCTGAACGTAGGCGCTGCCATCATCCCGTTGCCCGAAGGCAAAGTCTACGGGCGATACCGTCACCCAATTGTGTGAAACGGGAAAATTGAATTCAATGCCAAAGGCGGCCCACGCTCCCCGATAGGCCACGTCCGCCTTCTTGATGGAAGGATTCTCGTAAAACATTGGCTTGCCACTGATCTTGTCGGTGCAGCTGTACAGATGGCCGCCGATGTCGGGCAACACGGAGCACTTCAGATATTCATTTTCAAGAAACACTGCGCGCCATGCATGATCGGCTCGACGATTGGTCAGATTGTGGCGGAGAGTGTAGGGATAGCTGAACCGCTGGTTGGCATATTGATCGAAGGGCGGATTCGGATCCGGCACTCCTTCTTCATACGTGGGCAAGTTGAGTGTCCCCTGCCACACCCGCACTTGCGCCGATGCCGAAACCACGGCACACATTATGAGGCCGACGATCAATTTTGCTCGGATCATGAAGCAATCCCTAAAAGGCGGGTGGCATTCTGGTAATAAATCTTCTGCAGAATTCGATCGGGCAATTCGATTCCATAGATCCGCCACCGCCCCTGCGGCGGCACTTTGGCGGGCGCATAGTCGAAATACTCATCGGCGGTTTCGAGAAAGCGGTAATAGATCTCGTAGAGCTTCTCGTTAAACACTTGCTGTGGAGTTTCGTCTCCGTGTGGGGTCGCGTCCGTGCCGAACAGAATACGATCTTGATAGCGATCGAAGAACCGCCGCGATCGGCGGGGTTGCCGTCCTAATTCCCCGATTCGTGCTGCAATATCGACGGTCATATTCGGGAAACGGTCGAGATTCTCAGATACGTTGTCCAGGTTCTCAGCGAAATTCCCGACATGCAGTACGAGGAACTGCGTCTTGGGATGCCGCGCGAATACCCGGTTGCGAGCCTCAAGCAATTCCGCATTGCTGGGATAATCGTGTCCATAGAACGACCAATTGGGATGATTGTTGAGTTCCTCGTACCGCTCGTTGAAGCGATCCGTCGGCGTGAAAAAAGCCATTGGGTCCGACACGTGAATGGCGACGGGCATGTTGAGCTGACCGCACGCGTCCCACATCGGATCGAATCTGGGATCATCCACACGCACTAATTTGCCGGAGGTTATGTTTTCCCGCAGGTAAAGCCCAAGCGTTTTCAGGATCTTCAATCCCTTTGCTCCGGCGCGGTGCGCCTGCTCCATCGCGTCAGCCTGAATCTTCGGATAATTCGGTTCGAGAAAGCGGTGGTACGAGGGTTCCACGAACGTGTAAAAGCGGCCAGGATGGGATTGATCGTACCTGCGAACCGTTTCCACGAGCCCCTCGTCAAATCCTCCAGTCAGATTGACCATCGCCCGAAGATTCTTCGCGTCCATCACGCGGAGAAGTTCATCTGGCTGGGCAAGGTAAGTCCGCGCCGCTCCGAGGTCGATCCCCTTCTTCGAATTCGCCGATACTGAGATGTGAGTATGAACGTCAATGACGGGATACTTCGCGCGCTCCACCCGAGTTTCTTGCGCATAAAGCATGCTCTTGGGTTCGTAATCGGCGAGAGCCAGCCGTTGTCCCGAAGGGTTCTCTTGCGCAGTCGATTCCTGGGTCATTCGCGTCAGGGCGTAGGAGGCGGGTTGTTGTGCGGCTGCTCCCCAAACGACTCCCAACGCTTGCAGCAGCTTTCTTCGATTGATCACCAGGTCCTCCCGCTTTCACAAAAACTGATCTCACATGGATGTAGCCGGGATCAATGGCGTCCAGGCTGCAGTTCCGGCGTGACAATGTCCAAGGGTTCGTCTCGGCCTGAGACCGAGCCGTGCCACACACTCCCGCCGAAAGTGGTGACGTAAATTCTATTTCGGTCGGATGGATCAGGAATCACCCGATGCGCCCACTTGAAGTTGAATCCCGGAATACGCGACCAGTGCGCACCTCGATCAGTCGAGCGCCAGGCCGAAGATTCGAAACCGGAAGCATACAACACGCTCGAATCATGCGGGTCGATTGTCACGTCGTAAACGTGCCGGTTACGGTCAAAGAGTAGCCGCCAGGTACGGCCGGCATCTTCGGAAAGAAAGATTCCGCCGCCATCTCCGTGTGTGCCCGCGGCGCGCGCCCATGCTGCAAGATACAACCGTTGCGGAGATTTCGGATCAACAGTGATTGCATTCGGCCCGTTCACCCCTGCAGGCAACGGGACGGGAGTCCAATGCTCCGCGCCGTCTTTGGAGGAATAGAGTGCGCCGTCATTCGCGTTTCCGATGCCTCCGTCTTCCGAGCGGCGTGCAATCACGACGTACAGGGTGCCGTCCGATGAGAGAGAGAGCCGCCAGGCAAATGGCTGCTTCTGCGAGATGCCTGCATTCTTTAGCGACCAGGTCTTGCCACCGTCTGTACTCTTGTAGACTCCGCGCCCGAACCCGGCGACGTACAGAACGCGCGCTTCGGACGGGCTGCTGGGATCAAGCAGAATGTGCGTAGCCGCCGTTTCATCCATTCCACCATTTGACTTGCGCCACGTCTTGCCGCCGTCCTCGCTCAGGCAAACGCCGCCCTTGTACGTGGCAGGATCGGTGTGTCTCCACATCTTGGGGCGCGGCAAGTCGTGGACATAGCTGTTCACGCTCCACAAGCGTCCTCGCACCTTCGGGTCGAAGACAATCCAGTAGGTCGTGTTCCTCCAGTCCAGCGGAACGCCTGTCGTAGAACTCTGCCAGCTCCTGCCACCATCTTCACTGCGGAACAGGCCGATGTCGGTATAGGTGATGAACTGACGACTCTTATCGAATGGATCGAAATGGATACCGTAGTTAGTGGTCACATCAAGCCCGGTAGTCGTCCACTCACCCGACGGCACTTTGCGGGAGTAAACCGCCCACCAGCTGGAACCGCCGTCGCTGGTCTTCATGGTTCGCCCAAGATCCGTACCGTAAGCGAGGTTTGGATCCTGGTCGGCGACCCCCAGCGTGAGCGGATTCTCTCCCCAGTCAACGCCGAACCGCGGAGTGATCCACGCATCGTGAATATTGGGTGCGGCGGTATTAGATTCCTTCCACACGAGCTTCCAGGACTCTCCGGCATTTTCGGTCTTGGCGACACCGATCCATTTCGTACCATCCAGCGCGAGTTCGTTGTAGGACAAATACGCCACCCTGCCATTGCGGCGGCTGGTCGCTACCGCGCGGACTTTAGCGCCAGAGCCAGGGAGTGAGGTTTGCTGCCAGCTCCGGCCGGAGTCTTTCGAAATAAATGCGCCTCTCGCGGAGACGCCATAAATCACTTGCTGAGATCCGTCGGTGAATCCCGCGGAAACATCGGTGAATGTTGTGGAGTTCGGAACGGGAAAGCTGTGAAATCCGGAGCCATCTCTCACTGACACAGAGTGCGGCCCCGCCAGGTAGATCGTGCGCGACTCGCGCGGAGACTTTTGGTCGATCCAGATGCGGCGTGGAACCTCGGTTAGATCTTCCGTACGCGTCCAGGTTTTTCCCCAGTCCTGTGAGACGAACAATGCAGAGTGCGCCTTATCGCCGGCGGCATAGAGAACCTTGGAATCCTGCGGGTCGACCGCCAGAGCTGTAATCACTCCCATCGGATCGTCTTCGCTCACTAGTTCTTCGTCCGCATGATCAGATCCCATCGCGACACTCTTTATTTTTTCGGGCGCCGGATAGACCAGCTTCCAACTTTCACCGTCATCGCTGCTCCGCCAAAGCCCAGTCGCCCGCGCATAGATGACGTGAGGATCGACGGGATCAAATACAAAAAAACTTACAACCCCACGAAGATTGAACATCCGCCACGACTGACCTCCATCGTGGGTAATGTAAGAACCAGTCATATCACACGAAACAAGGACTGTATTGAGGTCGTGTGGACTGATCGTAGGATTGAACATCGCCCCGCCGCCCCCCGGGCCGATCACCTTGAAGTCTCCGGGACGTACCGCAAAAGCTGCAGCGGAAAGTATTAGTGCGACGCAACAGGACCTGAGATTTACCATTGAATCATCTCGTTTCGAAAAACATCGGTCATAGCCAATAGATTGGCAGAATCAGTTCGCCCGCGGGTGCTGATTAGGTTCTAAGATACAACGCCAGACGCGCCCGGCCATGACGAATTCGGTTCCCGGTCCGACAACATTCTCCATCCTTCTCCGGGTGGAATGTGCTGGCCTAGACCCAAGTCCTTCACTGCGCTCCCAGTTAGGCAAAGTTCGATAGATTTTCGGCTGCAAGGTGCAAGATCTCGCACCGCCAAGGGCCAAACTGAACTCGCTTGCAATTTTGCACATTGACGCAAATGGAGATTGAGAGGACAATGGCGGTTCTTCTAGGGGCTTAAGACCGGCGTCGAGCAAGTCTTGGACTTTTCTCTGAGGTAATGGGGGCAATGTCAAAAGGAGAAAAAAACGTGAAGACAATGAAGTTGTTTTTCGCCATGGCCTGTGTGCTGGGACTAACTGCGAGCTGCTTCGCCCAAAACGCAGACACAAATGCAACGACGAGAAAAACATCCGGGATCCAGGCTGCCAGGGCCGCGGCGCTTCGTGCGCTAAAAGCGCACGATCAAAGTTCCACGGAAGTTCCCGCGGCGGCCTCCTTGGTCAGCGGCACTTTTGCGTTTACCATCACAATTAATCTGCACCCAGGCTTCCCGACACAGGACAAGATCTATTGTTCAGCGTACGCAGATACGTATGAAGCCCCGGGTTCTTTTTCCGCGGACGGGAATGTGCTAGCCACAATTTCGGGCAGCACGGCAACTTGCAAAATAAACCTTACTTACGGTTGGTGGCTGGGGAGTCCCGCATCAGATCCCGTGTCGCTTGGGGTTGACGTCTTTTCCACCTATGGCACATATGGAACTATTCCGTATTGGGATAACGAGAGCTCGTGGGGTGGTTCACTCGCATCGGTGCCCGCCAGTGGCTCGATCACAACTGAAAAAATATCGACTTCCCTCTAGCCGTCTGCCTTGTAGGCGGTTGTTTCTTTGCTGGGGAAAGTTTAGAACACTGCAGGAATTCTGGTCTGGCACCGAGTGGCAACCGATTACGGCTGCCAGACCATCCTGCAGGATAAATGGGCCGTGGGCCCCTAGCAGTTTGTCCTTCGAACCTGAGAATCGAAACGCTGACGGCTTGCCGCCGGAACAAAGACTCGGCGTGCTTCAAGGTTGTGCTGATTCTCTGGGCCTACTCCGCCGTGCTGCAACCCAATTGCATTCAAGTTGGTCAGTCCGTTGTCCGGTTCTGCCTTTGCGTAGCTCAGCTTTCGATTCTCCTCGTTCTTAAGATGTCATTCGTCCTTGCCGATAATCTTTGCGTCGGGCGACTGGCAGAATCTTCCTTGGAAATTTACAGGAGACACCTCCTCCGCGGCCGGGATGCCAATTCCGCACTTGAAGTTCTTTCAGTGTTCCTGTGTAAGATAATTACTTCTCTCGTAGAGGAGTTGTGCATGAGGGTTTACTTGAGGTTGCCCTATCTGTGTGTAATTCTGCTCAGTAGTTCTCTGTCGGCGAGAGATCAAAATGAGGTCGTCACGGAACACAACGTTCCGGTGAAGATGCGCGACGGCGTAATCCTTCGCGCGGACATTTACCGCCCCAAGGCCGAAGGAAAGTTTCCTGTTCTTCTGGAGCGCACCCCTTACAACAACAAAGCAGGCGAAGACTTCGGCCGGCGGGGCGGGGCGCATGGTTACGTGGTCATCATCCAGGATGTCCGCGGTCGCTATTCCTCCGAGGGAGAATGGTATCCGTTCCGCAATGAATCCGCCGACGGATACGACACCATCGAGTGGGCGGCAGCCCTTCCGTATTCGAACGGGAAAGTTGGCATGTTCGGAGGTTCGTACGTTGGCGCTACTCAAATGCTGGCTGCCATCGCACATCCCCCGCATCTCGCCGGAATCTGCCCCGAGGTAACTGCCAGCAACTATCACGACGGCTGGACCTATCAGGGTGGCGCATTTGAGCAGTGGTTCAACGAGTCGTGGACATCCGGCCTTGCGCAAGACACGCTGAATCGCAAAACACAGAAGAATACGAATGCGCTGAACGGAATCTGGAAGCTTCCGATATCGGCTTATCCTCTCTTTGTGCCGAATCCGGTGGAGGGTGACTCCACCACAGCTCTTGCGCCCTACTTTCTGGACTGGCTAGCCCATCCGAATTATGACGACTATTGGAAGGAGCTCTCGATCGAGGAACATTTCTCCGACATCAATGTGCCATCGCTCACTATTGCTGCCTGGTACGACATTTTCCTGGGAGGGTCACTGCGAAATTACGTCGGCCTGAAGGCGCATGCTGCCACTGAGGCGGCCCGGAAAGGCCAACGATTGCTGGTCATGATTGGGGGGCACGCGGGCTCCGGCCGCAAGATCGGCGATGTCGACTTCGGCGCCTCCGCAGATTTGGACGTCGACAACCTGCTCCTTCCCTGGTACGACTACCTTTTCAAAGACGCTCAAAACGAATTCGCCACTGAAAAGGCGGTGAAGATTTTTGTAATGGGCAAGAATGAATGGCGCACCGAGGACGATTGGCCCCTGACCCACGCCGTCAGCACGAAATATTTTCTGCACTCTTCTGGAAAAGCAAACTCCCTGCGCGGAGACGGTACGCTCTCAATCACGAGCCCCCGTTCCGAGGCGATGGACCAGTTCGTCTATGATCCGGCGAGACCCGCCCCAACCATCGGCGGGCCCTTGTGCTGTGACTCGGGGCATCTTGCTCCCGGTCCCCATGATCAACGGCCGGTCGAGGCTCGCGATGATGTTCTGGTGTATTCGACTGCGCCTCTGGACCGCGATGTGGAAGTCACCGGTCCAGTGCGCCTTGAGCTCTACGCCAAGTCCTCTGCAGTTGATACCGACTTTACCGGAAAACTCGTGGACGTAGCCCCCGACGGATTCGCCCAGAATCTGACAGAAGGGATTATTCGAGCGCGCTACCGAAGCTCGCAAGACAAGCCCGAGTTAATGAACCCGGGCCAGGTCTACAAACTTGAAATCGATCTCTGGGCGACCAGCAATGTCTTCCGCAAGGGACACATTCTGCGATTGGAAGTCAGCAGCAGCAACTTCCCGCGTTTTGACAGAAACTTGAACTCTGGCATGGACATTGCGAAGGCGCAGGATTTCGTGTCAGCTACGAATGCGATCTACCATGACGAACAGCATCCGTCGGTCCTGATCCTGCCGATTGTGCCGGGGCAATAGGAAAAACTTAACATTCACGCCGAGCTTTGCTTGCTCGGCAACCCCAAAACGGCAAGCGCCCCCAGAACTGCGACCGCCACGAGTCCGAAGCAGCTACTCGTGTAGCTTCCCGTCGCGTCGCGCAAAGAGCCGACCGCCCACGGCGCCGCAGCGTCCGCGACGCCTCCGGCGGTCAGGATCACTCCCAGAAGCATACCCAGGCTTTCAATTCCGAAGATTTCCGCCGTGATCAGAGGGATGATCATGTAGTCGCCACCGAGACCAATGCCAAAAATTGCAGCCGAGAACCACAGCAGTGGCCGACTGTTTCCGAGGAAGAGCGTGGGAATTCCCGCGGCGACCAATACGTAGGTAAGCAGCATGACGTACTTCTTGGAATAGCGATCCGCCAACCACCCGATGAGCAACCGGCCTGCGATGCTGAAACCTAAGACAAGCGACAGAACTCCAGCAGCGTCCCGCTGCGTAAAGTGTCGATCCAGGCTCAGAAAGAGTTTTAGATTCTGCTGGGTTCCACTGACTGCGGCAATCGAGCACATGCTGCCGAGCGTAATGAGGTAGAACGAGGTTTTTCGAAAGGCTTTCGAGCTATGGAGCCGGAGCGTAGCGGAATTTGTTTTCGTCATTGGCGGCTCGCGCACAAGGGCCGCCAAAGGAAACGACACAACAAATATGAGTACTCCGAGGACCTGCAAGGCAGTCTGCCATCCGAAGTGCTCGATGAGCGTGTGTGAGATCCAAGGGACGGTTGCTCCGCCGACGCCAATACCGAGGTACGCAAACCCCATTGCCTTTCCGCGCGATCGATCAAACCATCGCGTCAACAACACTTGGCTCGGCAATGGTCCGCCGCAGACATAACCCAGCGCATTGAAGAAAAAAAAGAAGTAAAACACCGTAAGGCTCGACGCCCAGCCAAGTCCGACCAAGGCAATCGCCGCCATCAATATCCCCACCATCATTACGCGCCGAGGCCCGAAGCGGTCGATGACCCAACCCGCCAGGACGCCAAAGATTGGGCCGACTATAACTTTGCTGAGCGCATTCCCGGAGGTCACCTGGGCGCGCGTCCAACCGAACTGCTGCACCATGAAGTCATAAAAGAACGGCAGGCCCCAGACGGAGACGCCGACAATCCAGAACAAGACCACGAAAGAAGTTGCGGCGGCATGATATGCCTGGCGCCGCTGAACAGAAGGTTGCCCGGATTCTAAGGGGTGAAGGGAGTACTCCTCGGTTGAGACCGGAGACGCAGCGGACACGCCATCTCCCTTGGTTCCCGCTCCTGTCATGGCGTGCAGTTTAACTCAGCAGGACACTCTCCGGGCCATTGTAGTCCGGGGCGTCATAACCCAATCGACGTTCTCTCATGGCTCTATGGCAAGAACCGTCACAGACTTTGGGTCCAATTTCAGCGACAGTTTGTTGTCCTGCAATCTTGCAGATATGGGCTTCGGAACAACTGTGTTGGGCGCGTCGAAAGTGTTAACGCTGTCCACCTTTGGTGCTGTCAGTGTTTCGCCTAACAGCAGACTTGCTCGTCATGTCAGTCAACTTCAACTCAATCTCGGCTGGCTGATTCGGATCGATGTTCGTGATTTCCAACCACAACTTTCCATCTTTGGCTTTTGCCGCGATCGCGTCCACGCGCGGCAAGCTGATGTTTTCATGGGTGTAGTGGCCCGCATCGAAGGTGACGGGCAGGAACGTCGAATCCTGGAAAGGCACGTACATCTTGTAGACGTAGTAGGTTGGCGTCAGGACCATTTTTTCATGATCGGTCATGATCATGGCCTGCAGCACATTTATCATTTGGGCAATATTGGCGCCGCGGACGCGATCCGCGTGCCGGGCAAAGATATTCAGGTTCAAGGCGGCGAGAATGGCGTCGCGAAGGCTGTTTTGCTGGATTAGAAATCCCGGGTTGCTTCCCGGAAGAGGCGCGTACCAACTACCCCACTCATCCACGATCAGAGCAACTTTCTTTTGCGGATCGTACTTGTCCATGATGGCCGAATGCTGGTTAATCAGGTCGTCCATTTCCAAGGTGGACTTTAGAATCTGGGCGTACTCGCCCTCCCCGAAGCCCACGGACGCGAACGCTGGCGGCCACTTCACAACTGTGTACGAGTGCATCGAGAGGCCATTGATATCCCAGCTCCACGTGTGGTGCTGATAAGCCTTCATGATGGCCTCGGTCCATTCAGTCCAGCGCGGCTCGCCGCCGCCGGGACCCACAGCGATCTTCAGCATCTGCTGCTTGTCTTGCTGCTCCGGATTGAAGTTGCGGACGAACCGGCTGTAGATCTTCATTTGACTGAGATAGTAGTCGGGCGTCATGTTGCCGCCGCAATCCCAGCTCTCGTTGCCTATGCCGAGAGACGGAATCTTATATGGAGCAGGATGGCCGTTAGCGGCGCGTTCCTTGGCAAGCGTGGTTGGTTGAGCGGCGGTCAAGTATTCCAGCCATTCGGCTGCCTCTTGCGGAGTTCCGCTACCCACATTGACCGAGACGTATGCGTCGGCGCCGATCTGGTCGAGAAAGTCCATGTATTCGTGTGTTCCAAACGTGTTCGGTTCGGTTACTCCGCCCCAGTTGGGATTGAGCGTGACTGCGCGCTGCGGTCCGATACCCTTGCGCCAGTGGTATTCGTCGGCAAAGCAGCCACCTGGCCAGCGGACATTCGGAACCCTTATGGCCTTGAGAGCGCCAACCACGTCGTTGCGGATACCGCGTGTGTTGGGGATCGAGGAATCGGGACCGACCCAGATGCCCTCGTAAATGCCATGGCCCAGATGCTCGGCAAACTGCCCGAAGAGATTGCGGTCGATCTTGGCTCCGCTCTGGGAGGCGTTAACCGACAGCTCGACCTTTTGTGCGGAGAGAGGGGCTAAGTTAAGAGCGAGCAAGAAAATTCCGGCAAGAAACGGACGCAGCATTTGTGATCACCCGTGTGCAGAACGGTGGGACGGCGAAACTAGTACTCCGACCTATCATAAATTATGAACCGGACTATGGCACTCGCCAGATTACACACGGACCTCTCATTTAAGGCCACAGGCGTAACATCGCGTTCAGAATAAAAGTGCGGGGTCTGGATATTTTATATTCATTCGCCTCTCAGCGCGGCCATTGAACTTTAACCAAGAACGCGTTGCTTGAGGCGCCTAATGAGTTGGGGACGATGTTAGTTGCCGTTGACGTGTACGAAACATACTGTCCGTCTGCGCTGATCGTGCATCCGCTGCTGTCCCCATTTGCCTGGCTGTCATCTTGCGCCAAGGAAACGCGCATCGTAGAAGGAGTGCAGTTGGGTGCGCCCGCGCACGTGTCCCGCACGAAGATATCGGCGAAACCGTTCGTATCCGAGGGAACCAAGTTGGTGGCGCCGGAAGCGAAAGCGACATATCGCCCGTCTGCACTAATAGATGGCGAGGTGGTTGTGAAACCCGATGGACCGGTGGATTGTGATCCGTCGCTAGCTACGGAAACGCGATACGTGGATGGCGAGCACCTGGCAGGTGCGCCAATGCAGGTATCACGAACGAAAATATCGTCCGCCGCATTGCTATCATCGGGCACCAGGTTAGTCGCGCTGGAGGCGAAGGCGACATACCGGCCATCCGGCGTAACCGCTCCTAACGAGCTTGGCCCATTGGCTTGCACACCATCACTGGACACGGATACACGGCTTACTTGCGATACGCAACCAGTCGCAGCACCCACGCAGGTGTCGACCAGAAATATGTCCCCTACACCGTTGCTGTCGTTAGGCACGATGGTGGACACCCAGGACTCGAATGCAACGTAACGGCCCTCCGAGGCAATCACTAGATTTCCCACTCCTCCGTATGGAGCGGTCCAGACGTTCGCTGGCAGGCAACCGCTGCCTGCACCCACGCAGGAGTCGCGAACGAAAAGAGTAGATTTATCCGTGAAGGCATAGAAACGCCCAGTAGCGCTGACGGACGGCGGGAGAAAGTTACCAGCAACAGAATCGAGGTGAGCGCGCAGTAGGCATCCCGGCAAGCCAGTACTTCCTAGAGTTGCCTCAGCGCTTGTGATCTGCAGGGCCTCTTCGACGAAGGATGACTCGCCATAGTAGCACGCATCCGCGGACATGCTGCTGATGGAAAAGGATTCGATAAAACTAGGTGCCGCGCTTGAAGCGCCTCCCAGATACAAAGATTGCGGTTGGCAAGAGTTGGGACCACCGGTACAGGTGTCCCGCAAACAATAGTTATTCGAGGTGTCTTGGAAGTCTTGCACGGAGTACCCCTCAACGATGACATAACGGCCAGTCGAGGAGATGGCTATGTTATAACTCGACAAGGCAGGAGGTAAACTGCACTGATCCTGGACGTTGACGATCTGCACCTGCGTGCGAGCGGTAATTGTTACCATAGCAGAGGCTTTCTTCGTGGAGTCTGCATTGGCGATCGCAGTGATTGAAAAACTCGCTGGATTGGGGACAACCGTCGGCGCCGTATACAAACCGTCTGTTGTAATTGAACCCACCGTTGCGTTGCCATTGTTGATGCCGTTCACTTGCCATGTGACAGCAGTATTTGTGGCTCCGGTTACCGAAGCATTGAACTGCTCGGTCGCCAGGGTCTGAACGCTCGCCGAAGTGGGCGAGATCGTCACGGAAACAACGAGGTGTCTGACGGTTTGCTCTTGACTCCCGCCCCCGCAACCGACCAGAGGCACTGACAGGGCGGCTAAAATCCACTGACTCCAAAATGGAAAATGCAAACGGGAGCCGGCGGGGATATCCTTCGGTAACGACAGCGAGCCAGGCATGATTGGCTCCTCACGCTTTGTTTAGAGTCCGGGCGACGCAGCGTAGTGCAACGAGTTAATTATACGTTCCCTCCGGCCGTTGACAGGGCGCCCGACCCTGCATCTCTTCGGTCCAAAATCGCGATCATCATTACTAATTCCGACTTTCCTTGTCGAAGGGAGCAGGATGCCAATCAATTACTTGCTGTTCGACTACAGACATCACGGTCTCCGGGAAATCCAGACCTTGACCCTGTTGGCACGGCGTAAGTTGGCGGATCGCCACGATTCGGCTCTTTGGCCTCTATTATGTGCTGCCAATGGGCCCCAAAATACTGCTCTGCGCTAAACATCCTCGCAGGTTGAAAGGCCCTTATGGTACTCCACTGTCGTAGTACACTCGGTCTGGTATTAGCGTTGCTAGTCACGTGCAGTCTTTCTGCAAGAGCCCAGAGTAGTACAGGAACACAAGGATCTGCGGCGTACTATAGCTGCTGAGCTATTCAGCTTGGACCGGACGCAAACAACTATTATCAAGTTTGGTATAGTGCCGCGTTCGCACGCAATTTTCGAAAGAGGACCTGGAAATCGCAGTCGGGAAGTACATAAACAATACCTATCTGTACGATGCGGCGTCTTGAGTTTACGACACGAATTACGTTATTTACCAAGATGAGGATTCGGCTGATGGCTCTGGACGGGGCAGTCAGTGGCTTAGCCAGAATTCAAACACCATGGTTACCGACAAGGGATGGACATACGGTGGAGCGCTGCCTGTCGAGAATTAGACTAACTGGAATCACACGTAGGGAGAATGGGAGTTATCCGCTAAATCTATTTGAACTCGAACCAATTCAGTTTCCACCAGCTCCTGCCACCCGGAGCAGAGTTGTAAACGAGATACAAATCGTGCTCACCACTCGCAGAACCAGCAGACGCACTCATCGTTTTCCAAGCCTGTTGCCTCCTATTGGCCGGAACCGGGACCGACGCTACCCGAGTCCCGCGAATGCTATCGAGGTGAAACTCCAGTTCTCCGCCGCAAGTGCCGACGCATGACATGCGCGCGCTGACGTCGCTCACACCCGATCCAAAATCAATGTTCTTGAAGACTGCGTAATCGCCACCGGTGAAATAA
>Ga0070730_10002908_pt1 | contig 15516 bp, 8 predicted proteins | sample Coa_R1_3_FD_66447 | JGI IMG/M metagenome (GOLD analysis project Ga0070730, IMG submission 66447) | Surface soil microbial communities from Centralia Pennsylvania, which are recovering from an underground coalmine fire - Coalmine... | ecosystem: Environmental > Terrestrial > Soil > Unclassified ...
TCCGGCAAAGGCCTTGCCTTGCGGGTCCGAGATCGTTCCGCTCAAGACTGCGTAGTTGCTTTGGCCAAACGCTGAAGCAGAGACTAGACAGAAGACGAACAACAGCTTGCGCAAACCTCACCCCCACAGTGAAGAGCTTTGTAAGACCCCAGTACGTGATCGCGCGAGCGCCACGCCTAAAAATGTTGGTGAAGCATTGAAACGCGAGACGAGTAGTGAAGCAATAGTCAAAAAAGACTAGAGGCGGGAAATCGAATCATGAAGCGGCGAAAATGATGGATGGCTATCGCGCGTTGGGCCGTTCGCGCCTCACGCTTGCGGTGCAGTTGCGCCCGCGGCTGATGCCGGATTATAGGAAGATGCCATGCTTCGCCTGAAGAGCGCCTCCGAACTGCGTGACACCTCCAACTGCCAGGAGACAACGAACTGCGCCAAGGCTCTGAACGTGCATCATTTGAATACTCGAGTCCTAAGCAAGTAACATCTATCTATGCCCGTTGAAACGGAAATTCAGGCCCCGACCTCGATCCGCGCGCCGCGCGGCAACTCCATCACTTGCAAAGGTTGGCAGCAGGAAGCCGCCATGCGCATGCTCATGAACAACCTCGACGAAGAGGTCGCCGAACGCCCGAAAGATCTGGTCGTCTACGGCGGAACGGGTCGAGCGGCACGGAGCTGGGAGGCCTATCACGCAATCGTCGCGACCCTGAAGAAACTGGAGAACGATGAAACTCTGCTGGTGCAATCGGGCAAACCAGTGGGCGTGTTTAAGACGCACGACCATGCGCCACGCGTGCTGATTGCGAATTCGAACCTGGTCGGGCACTGGTCGAACTGGGAGAAGTTCAACGAACTGGAGCGCGCCGGTCTGATGATGTACGGCCAGATGACGGCTGGTTCATGGATCTACATCGGGTCGCAAGGCATTGTGGAAGGAACGTTCGAGACATTTTCCGCAGCAGGCGAAAAACATTTTGGCGGCGATCTGGCGGGCAAACTGATCGTCTCGGGCGGAATGGGCGGAATGGGCGGAGCCCAGCCGCTCGCCGCAACCATGACTGGCGCGGCATTTCTTGGGATTGACGTCGACCCGGAGCGCATCAAGAAGCGGCTGAAGACCGGCTATTGCGACTTCATGGTGACGACGCTCGACGAGGCGCTGCGCATTCTGAAAAACGCGGTGCGCAAGAAGGAGAATGTCTCGGTCGGGCTGGTCGGCAATTGCGCCGACGTGATTCCTGAGTTAGCCGAGCGCGGGGTCGTGCCTGACATTTTGACGGATCAAACTTCGGCGCACGATCCGTTGAACGGATATGTGCCGAACGGCATGACCTTCGAAGAGGCGCTGGAACTGCGCAAGAGCGATCCGACGGCCTATCAGGAAAGGTCGCTGGACGCGATGGCGCGCCACGTCAAGGGCATGCTGCGCCTGCAGAAAATGGGCGCGATCACATTCGATTACGGCAACAACATCCGCACTTTCGCCTTTCAGCGCGGCGTGAAGAATGCCTACGACTTCCCGGGATTCGTTCCCGCATATATTCGCCCGCTGTTCTGTGAAGGACGCGGACCGTTCCGCTGGGTGGCTTTGTCGGGCGAGCCCTCTGATATTCATGTCACCGATGATCTGGTGCTGGAGTTATTCCCCGAGAACCGCATACTGCGACGCTGGATTGATCTCGCTCGCAAGCGCATCAAGTTCCAGGGCCTGCCGGCGCGTATCTGCTGGCTGGGCTACGGGGAACGCGCGGAATTCGGTTTGGCCATGAATGCTCTGGTGAAGAAGGGCAAGATTAAGGCGCCGATTGTGATCGGCCGCGACCACCTCGACTGCGGTTCGGTGGCGTCGCCATTTCGAGAAACCGAGAGCATGAAAGATGGCAGCGACGCAGTCGCCGATTGGCCGTTGCTCAACGCGCTGATCAACACTGCAGCGGGCGCATCGTGGGTCTCAATTCACAATGGCGGAGGCGTCGGCATTGGCTACTCGCTGCATGCGGGACAAGTCACCGTGGCTGACGGCAGCGACGAAATGGCCAAACGCATCGAGCGCGTGCTCACCACCGATCCGGGGATGGGCGTAATCCGCCACGTGGACGCGGGGTACGACGAAGCGAAAGAGTTTGCGAAGAAGACGGGCGTGAAGGTACCGATGAGGAAGTAGACGCTCACAGTCACGTCAAACGGTGAATCACCACGCGGGTCGCTTGTGGGGAATCAAATCGGGATCGAGGCCCAACTTCCGCACCTCTTTTCGTGCCTCGCGATAGTCGGGCCTCGTCGATGGCGTTCGACAGCAGGAATTCCGCTTTGCGCTCGGTCGTGTACTTTTCCGCGGGAATAACCATGGACAACCCACCTGTGCCAAAGGTCTGAGTATATTACTTGCCCGTTGCCAAAAACGTCCATTCGAACAATCCAAGGGCCACTGCAACCCGTCGGCTGTTAAACTCTTCCAGTGTGATCTCAATCCGCAGACCAAAACAGAGAACCCAGCCTTCGCTGCTTCTGGCTAACGTCGGCCAACTTCTTACACTGCAGTCTGCTGCCGACAAGGCTAGCCCACGCCGCTCATCCGACCTGAAAGAACTCGGCATTATCAAAGACGGCGCCGTCCTATGCGTCGGCGGCAAGATCGTTTCCGTCGGCACGACCAAAGATGCTCTGCGCGATCCGTGGCTCAAGAAGAATCGCAAGAGGGTCACAGAAATTGACTGCTCCGGCAAGATCGTGCTCCCCGGCTTCGTCGATTCGCACACTCATCCCGTCTTCGTCAGCCCACGTCTGGTCGATTTCGAAAAGCGGATCGAGGGCGCTTCCTATGAGTCGATCGCGGCGGCGGGCGGCGGCATTCGTTCGAGTTTGGAAGGTGTTCGCCACGCTTCGAAGGCAGCGCTGGCCGAGAAGATCGTGACCGCGCTCCAGGATATGGCCGCTTACGGCACGACCACCGTTGAGGCCAAATCGGGCTACGGGCTTACAGTGGAGTCGGAACTGAAGTCGCTGGAAGCCATTCGCCAGGCCGCTTCCCTCTGGCCCGGAACCGTCGTCCCAACGCTACTCGGGGCCCACGTCGTTCCAAAAGAATTTCAGGGCCGCTCACAAAACTACGTTGGGATCGTCTGTACAGAGATGATCCCGCGGGCTGCGAAGCGGAAGCTTGCCCAGTTCGTGGACGTCTTCTGCGACAAGGGCGCATTTACCGCGGAGGAGACCGAACAGATCTTCGCCGCCGCCGACCATCACGGATTGAGCGTTCGCGCGCACATGGGTCAGCTTTCAAACACTGCGCTGGGGCGGTTCTTGCGCTTCCATCCAGCGTCGTTTGATCACATGGATCACGTAAACGACGACGATGTCTTGCAACTCGCGGAGCGCGATACCGTGGCAACGCTGGTGCCGGGCGCAAATTACTTTCTCGGGTTGAAGGAATATCCCAAGGCGCGGAGGCTGATTGATGCCGGCGTGCCCGTCGCTCTGGCCACCGACTACAATCCCGGCACTTCGCCGACGATCAGCATGCCGATGGCGCTGTCGCTAGCTTGCACGCACATGAAGATGTCGCCCGCCGAGGCCGTCGCCGCCTCTACAATTAACGGAGCATGGGCCTTGCGGGTGGCCGACCGAAAAGGCAGCATCGAGCCCGGGAAAGATGCGGATTTAGCGGTGTTCGCGGTCGACGACTATCGCGAGATTCCGTACTGGTTTGGGGCCAATCGCTGCGCAATGACAGTACTGAACGGCGTGCTCACCGCCCGAGAGTGAACTTTGGCAAGGCGCTCTCCGTATTCAGTAAGAGCGAAACCGCATGCGTTTTCCGGGGCATCGAAGAAACATAACGAGTACCTACTGTCTAGAGTTGCTGAAAACCGTGGAAGAGGAAGCGATCCGATTCCATCTCCTGAGGAAACTTTATGAAGCGAATGCTTGCCGTACTGCCCTTTCTCGTGCTGACAGTCTCATTGGCCGCTGCCCAGCGCCTGCCTGAGACTGCAAGACCAGAGAATTACAAACTCACCTTTACGCCCGATCTCGAGAAAGCCAACTTTGCGGGCGATGAAACCATCGCGATCCGGGTGCTGAAGCCGACTTCGGAGATCACGTTGAATGCGGTGGACATTGACTTCCACGAGGTCAGCATCACCAGCGGTGGCACAACGCAGAAGGCTGCGGTCAAGCCCGACAAAGAAAAAGAAATGGTCGCGCTGGCGGTTGAGAAACCGCTCGCCGCGGGCCCGGCAACAGTACACATCACGTACACGGGCATTCTGAATAGCGAAATGCGGGGCCTCTATCTTGGCAAAGACGACCAGGGACGCAAGTACGCCGCCTCGCAGTTTGAGGCCACCGACGCGCGGCGTGCTTATCCGTCATTCGACGAACCGGACTACAAGGCGACGTTCGACATCACGGCCGTAGCCGACAAAGGTATGGCTGCGATTTCGAACCAGAAAATCGTGTCGGACACAGCGGGGCCAGGCGACAAGCACACGGTGAAGTTTGCGACGACAGCGAAGATGTCGTCGTACCTGGCGGCGCTGGTCGTCGGAAACTTCGAGTACATCGAAGGCGAGGCGGACGGAATTCCGATCCGCGTGTACGCGACCACCGGAAAGAAAGATACCGGCAAGTTCGCTCTTGAAGTTGCCAGCGATGTTCTGCGGTATTACGACAAATATTTCGGGATCAAGTATCCCTACGGGAAGCTGGACCTGGTTGGGCTGCCGGATTTTTCCGCTGGTGCCATGGAGAATACGGGCTGCATCACGTTCCGCGAAGTGCTCCTTCAGATCGATGAGAAGCAAGGTTCCGTGGATCTGAAAAAGACGATCGCCAGCGTGATCGCACACGAAATGGCGCACCAATGGTTTGGCGACCTGGTCACGATGAAGTGGTGGGATGACGTCTGGCTCAACGAAGGCTTTGCCACCTGGATGTCGAGCAAGCCGGTGGAAGCGTTTAAGCCGGAATGGAATTTTGCACTGGACGATGTGAGCAACACAGGCGGGACGTTAAATGTGGATTCGCTCGCGAGCACGCGACCCATCCACCAGGCCGCGGAAACTCCGGCGCAGATTCAGGAACTGTTTGACGGCATCGCCTATGGAAAAGCCGCATCGGTGCTGCGCATGCTGGAATCGTATCTGGGCGAGGAGACCTTCCGCGCGGGCGTGAACGCGTACCTGAAGCAGCATCAGTACGCGAACGCGACGGCAGAAGACTTCTGGGATGCGCAGGCGAAGACTTCTAAAAAGCCCGTGGACAAGATCATGCCCACATGGGTGAAGCAAGCGGGCGCTCCGATTATCAACGTAAAAGCACAATGCTCGGGCAATTCGACGAGCGTCACCCTGACGCAGCAGCGCTATTACTCCGACCGGACGAAATTCACCGAGGCCAACGATCAGCTTTGGCAGGTTCCGCTGTGCATGAAGGGGTCGGCCGCAGTTAGCAACGCGCCAAAGTGCGAACTGCTGACCAAGAAAGAAGAAACGTTTACGTTGAATGGTTGCTCGAACTGGGCTCTGGCCAACGCGGGAGCGACCGGCTATTACCGAACAGGATATTCCGCGGATGCTGTGCGGTCCCTGGCGAATGATGCGGAGACGAAACTCACTCCAGCCGAGCGCATTACAGTGCAGGCTGACATCTGGGCTTCGGTGCGGGTCGGACGCGAACCGGTGGGAGATTACCTGGCATTCGCGCAAGGCCTGCAGACGGATCACAACCGCGCCGTGCTCGAAGATGTCCTGGGACGGCTCAACTACATCGGGCTGTACCTGGTGAGCGACAGCGACCGGGATTCCTTCCACACCTGGCTGCGCGGTTATATGTCTCCCACGATGAAGGAATTGGGATGGGAAGCAAAGCCGGGCGAGAGCGACGAGCAGAGGACGTTGCGGTCGCGAGTTTTCAATTCTTTGGGTTACGATGCCCGGGATCCGGAGGCACTGGCGCAGGCACGGAAAATCGCCGACGAAGCGCTGACAAATCCGGCGTCGGTCGATCATGAACTGGCGGGCAGCGCGTTCCCGCTGGCAGCATTGAATGGGGATGCAGCGTTCTACGATCGGGTGATGGCGGCCGCGAAGAATGCAAAATCGCCGGAGGAGTATTACCTGTACCTGTTCACGCTTCCGCAGTTTGGCGACCCAGCACTGCTGCAGCGGACCCTCGACTTCGGCATCTCCCCGGATGTTCGATCGCAGGATGCTCTGAGCGTAATCACGAGCGTGATGGCAAACCCCGCGGGGCAAAAATTGGCGTGGGACTTCATTCGCCAGCACTGGACGGAGATCGAAAAGGCGGGGGGCCCCTTCGCCAGCGCCCAAGTTGTGGGATCGACCAGCGTCTTCTGCGATGCGGGGCTGCGCGATCAAGTGACGGAGTTCTTCACCGCGCACAAGGTCGCTGCAGCGGAACGCAGCTACCGGCAATCGATTGAGCGCATCAACAACTGCGTTGATTTGAAATCGCAGCAGGAAACGCAGTTGGCGTCGTGGCTGGGACAGCACGGCACCGCTGGCGGAAAATAGCCAGGGGTCTTGTGAGTCGCGGCCCGGGAGAAATCCCGGGCCGTTTTTTTGTTTTACGGCGCGACCGGCAGCACCAGGTGCGATGGCAGTGCGGGTGAGCAATAGATGCGTTGCGTCGCAGGGACGAAGTCGGACGCGGCCGCCTTGTAGATGCTGGGCACAAACTTCTGCGGATTACGGTCGATCACGGGAAACCACGTCGACTGAATTTGGACCATGATGCGATGTCCTTTAAGGAAGACATGATCGTGATCGCGCAGAGAAATATTCCATTCGATCGGCTTGTTTGGCGTCAGGGCGTGCGGTTTCTCGTAACTGATCAAATAGCGCCCGCGGCGCACTTCCATCGCAACTGGTAGTTCGTAGCCGTTGAGCGATTGAGCGTACTGCCCGGGCTTCGGACCTTCGTCGGGGTTCCATGCGTTTTTCTGGGCGTTCTGCGGATATTCATCAATCAATTTCACGACGAAGTCGCTGTCGGTGCCGGAGGTTGAGGCGAAAAGGCTGGCCGCGAGCGGACCGGTGACCGTGAGGTCGTGGTCGAGCGGCTCGCTGACGAAGGTGAGAACGTCGGGGCGTCCGTCAACGAAGCGCTGGTCGGCGACCTCCCAGGTTCGCCAGTCCCCCGCGGGATATGTGGGCGAGATGGGTCGCTGGCGATACGGCACAGGAGCAGCCGGATCAGAAATGTATTCGCGGTAATCCTTGCCGGTCTTCGCAGCTTCTGGCGCGGTGAATGAAAGTGTTCCGTCCGCGTGCAGATAGAGGTTCGTTGGCTTCGCTTCTGTGGGAGGCCAGACGGCGTAGGTGCGCCAGGTGTTCGAACCGCTCTGAAACGTGCTTGCTTGCCATGCCGGCTTCTCACCCTGGCCGTGCAGATAAAAGCGGAAAAACGGCGCCTCTATATTTTCGCGGAACTCGCGCGAGGTTTCATGGCCACCGAACGGAATCAACCCAATGCCGTCGCCTTTGCCGCCAGCCCATTCGCCGTGGAACCACGGACCAGCGACGATGAAATTGGTATGGTCGGGATCTTTTTCCTCGGCGTGGCGAAAGATCTGCCACGGTCCCCACGGATCTTCCTGGTCCCAGAATCCGGCGACGTTCAGGTTGGGAACCGTTGAGGAATGAAGCTGGTTGACCCACGCTTCTTTCTTCCAGAACTCATCGTAGTCGGGATGGTCAATCGTCGAATTCCAGTAAGGAATCGAGTTATGGAGATACTTCGAATTGATGTTTGAGAGCGGGCCGAGATCGAGATACCACTGGTAGGTGTCGTAGGTTTCGAAATCGAAATGCGTGTTCTTGTTTTTGTCGGCCTGCTCCATCACCGCGTATTCAAAGTCGTAACTCTCGCGCAGGGCGCCGAAGCGGTGGTCATCGTCATTCATCCATTGATCGACGGGTGAGGCCTGCTCGCTAACCGCTTTGAGCGCCGGATGCGGATGAAGCAGCGCAAGCGCAGTCGTGAGGCCGTCATAGGAGACGCCGTACATGCCGACCTTGCCGTTATTGTTGGGGATATTTTTTACGAGCCACTCGATCGAGTCGTAGGCGTCGGTGGTTTCGTTGGTGGCCTTCGGATCGCTCAAATCCACCCATGACGAAAGGTTAAAGACACCCTCGGACTTGAAACGTCCACGCAGGTTCTGGATGACGAAAATGTAACCGTCTTGCGCGAGTTCCTTGATGGAGGAGGGCATCTGCTCGGGCGCCTTCTCGGGAACGCCATACGGCGTACGGCGAAAAAGAATGGGAAGCGGGCCCTGCTGGTCCACCGGGGTGAGAATCGCGGTTTGAAGATGAACGCCATCGCGAACGGGGATCATGACTTCCTGGATGGTAAAAAGAGGCTTCGGCGCCGGTTGCTGCGGCGGTTGTTGCGGCGATTGTTGCGCAATACCGGGAATCGCCACCAGCAAAATCACAACAAACTGCAGGATGGATGAGCGCACCAGTTTCCTCCAGGTCGAGTTTCTTGTTCAGATGAACCGAGGGGCGAAGTATATCAATGTGCGCTATGCTGGGGAAACTGCGGGCGGCACGGGAAAGACTTGGCGTCGATATTTACGAAACCGATCGTCACACCCTTCATCTAAAAGAAATATCATTCGTCTCAAATCTTACGGAAAGCGAGCACTCATGAGTACTGGTAAAGGTTATGCCGCTTTGAAAGCGAAAGCGGCCCTGGTCCCCTATTCGTTCGAACGTCGCGAACCGCGAGAGCACGACGTCCTCATCGCCATCAAATATTGCGGCATCTGCCACTCCGATATTCACCAGACGCGCGACGAGTGGAGCGATTATCAGGAAGAATCCATCTTCCCCATGGTGCCGGGGCACGAAATCGCCGGAGTCGTAACGGCGGTCGGGAGCAAAGTTACGAAGCATAAAGTGGGCGACAAGGTTGGTGTCGGCTGCTTTGTGGATTCGTGCCGCGCTTGCGCGGAGTGCAAGCGCGGGCTCGAACAGTATTGTTCGGTGGGAACCGTCTGGACCTACAACGCTCGCGACAAAGAGGGCGCGCCGACCTACGGCGGATACTCTGACCGAATCGTTGTGGACGAGAACTACACGCTGCGGATGCCCGCCAACTTGCCACTTGATGCGTGCGCACCCCTGCTGTGTGCTGGAATCACTCTGTACTCTCCGCTAAAACACTGGCAGGCGGGACCAGGGAAGAAGGTGGCCATCATCGGCCTCGGAGGCCTCGGTCATATGGGCGTGAAACTGGCGCATGCTCTGGGCGCGGAGGTCACCGTGCTCAGCCAGTCTTTGAAGAAGCAGGCGGATGGCAAACGTCTGGGCGCCGACCATTTCTACGCGACATCGGATCCTGAGACTTTCACCAAGCTGGCTGGCTATTTCGACCTGATCATCAACACGGTTTCGGCGCCGATCAACTGGAATGAATATTTGGGATTGCTCAAAATCGACGGATCGCTGGTGCTGGTAGGCCTGCCGGAAAAAGACATCCCCGTGGGCGCGTTTTCTCTGACCGCCCGGCGCCGCAGTCTGGCTGGATCGCAGATTGGCGGCATCCGGGAAACGCAGGAGATGCTCGATTTCTGCGGTCAACACGGGATCACTTGCGACATTGAAGTGGTTCCCATTCAACAGGTGAATGAGGCATACGAGCGAGTGCTCAAGAGCGATGTGCGTTACCGGTTCGTGATTGATATGGCCACGCTTTAGACCGGTGCTGGCGCCGAGACGTTACCGGCACTTTCCTACGACGCGCTAAAACAGGCGCCCCACCGAGAAGTTCACGCGACTCTGGCCGGTGGGACTGACGCTGGCTGCGAGCGCGAGGGGCCCGACAAATGTGTCGGCGATGAGTCCGAGATTAAAGGTCCCGCGCACAACCACGGGTCCGGGATCTCCGGCGGCAGAACCGAAGGCGCTTCCAGCCTCGTACCAGCCGCCCCAGTAGATCCTTCCTCCCACGAATTGCGGCAGGCGGTAGAGTTCGCGCCGGAATCCCAGCGACGAATACGCATAGTGGTTGCCGAGAAATTCCTGCGGAAGGTAGGCACCCAGGCGGAATGGTCCGCCCAGCGCGAACACTTGGAACGGGCCCGCAGAGCCACGGAAAGTCGTTCCGCCGGATTCGGCGAAGAACAACGACGTCTTTCTGCCCAGTGGAACAAATGTTGACGTCTCCACGTCAAGTTGCCCGATCGGATGCGCCAGGCCCGGACTCTGCAGCACACGCGAGAGCGTCACAACCACGCGGCTGCCGCGACTCGGGACCGAAGGACTATCCTGCAAATCCCAGACATAGCGCGCGCGGAATTCGCCCGTACTGCCGTGAACGGTGGGCAGTCCGGCACCGCCGATGAGCGGACTCAGCTTGCCGTCGAAGATTTCGTAGCCGATGCGGAATTCGCTGCGACGACCGGAGCGTCCAATGTCGAAGCCTCCTCCGGCGCGCTCGTCGCCGAAAACCGCGACCCGGGTGATGCCGCTGAATGAGTTGCGCGCAAACTTCGACGCAAAGGCATAAGGGGCGACGAAAAACTTAGACATCGCGAGTGGCTGGTAGAACTCAGTGGCAGCCAGATTGCTCGAACCAAAAAGTAGATCGTTCCGCCACTCGCCGCCGCGGTGGGCAATATCCATGAAAGTCACCCTCGCTCCGGCGGAGAAATCGAACGCCGCTACACCCGAGCCGTTGACGTTGACGGCCAAGTCGACGAATGGCGGTCCGTAGGACTTGTCGTGCGTGGTCACGCGCAGAGCGGTCACCCCATTTTGCGTGAAGCCCTCGTAGCCCAGGCGATCGAACTGGCCTTCCCCGGCGATGCGGGTCAGTTGTGTGTCGAGGGTCGGGAGATCGAGCGTGCCGTGTAGAGCCTTGCTGATGCGCTTCTGCAGCCTGCGAGCGGTGCCGGGATCGGCCCCCGTGACTTCGATGGTTTCAATCTTACCCGGAGCCGGATGCTTGCGTGCGGCGCGAGTCTCGAGATAACTCTGCCACTCAGAAGTATCCTGAATCGCGAACGGCAGAAGATCAGCAGACTTGCTGTCGGCACTCTTGTAGCCGAGGGCAATCAAATCTTTCACTCGAGCATAGTCGGTTGCAAAAAATCCGTTCATGTCGACGCTTACGGTGGCGTTCGCTTTGGCGAGTGAACGGCGCTCATTCTGCGTAATCATCACGTCGACGGCCCGCGTGAGCACACCGGTGAGAGTTTGCAACTCAGCGGGATCGCTGCGGGGAAGGCGGAGTTCCACCGCAATGACCGCATCGGCGTTCATGGCGAGGACGGTTTCGACTGGAATGTTCTGCACCATGCCGCCATCGGCCAGCACGCGACCATCGATCTCGACAGGCGTAAATACGCCTGGAACAGCCATCGAAGCCCGCACGGCCTGCGCCATGGGTCCGTCGCGCAGCACGACCGCCTCGCCGCTTTGCATGTCGGTGGCCACGCAGCGAAATGGAATCGGCAAATCGTCGAAGGCGACCCCCGACTCGGGAAAAGCGATGCGATCGAGCAGCAGCCCGACGCCATGACCGGAGTTAAAACCGTTGGGGCCGCTGAGTCCGTGCTTCAGGCCGAGCGGGGCATCGATCAGAAAGTTGCGGCGGTCGTCTTTGCGGCGATAGGAGAGTTGAGCATACGTGGGCTCGGGGCGAAAAGCCTCGTCCCAATCGATTTGTTCGGCGAACTTCTGGATTTCCGCGGGCGACATACCCGTGGCGTACATGGCACCGATGATGCTGCCCATGCTGGTTCCTGCGACTCGATCCACAGGGATGTGATGCTCTTCGAGCCACTGGATTACGCCGATTTCCGCCAACCCCAGCGCACCACCGCCGCTCAGAGCCAAGCCGATGCGCGGTCGAGGCGGCGCAACGGGTGCGGGTGCCGTTGCTGCCGGCTGCGCAGGAGTGGGTGCATCCTGCGTGAGCGCCGATTGCGAGCCCATGACCGTTAGAAGCGTGACCGTAAAAAGAACGATGAGTGCGGACTGTATAAATGCAATGCGACGCGCTGATTCCATGTGCGCTCCTGCGCTGCGGAAGAAACACTGCTTGACTGCAAGGGTGGAAGAAAAGGTTAGCAGGTTTGTGCGACAACAATCACGACAATGCGCTGGTGTGAGTTTACTTTGTGGTCGCGGGCTCCGTGGCCTGCGCCGCGCGGGCCTGTTCTAGAACATTGCGCACCGCTTCGATCACAACGTCCGGACGATCGATCTGAATGTAGTGCGCGCTATTTTTCGCGATCGTCTGCGTGCCACGCGTGGAAAGATGCGCGAGTTCCTCCTGCATCTTTTCCCAAGCGTCGTTCGTTGGTTTGGCGAGGTCTGGTGGGAGTTCGGCAGAAGGCTTGTCGGGATCGTGCGAGAGCACTGCCAGCGGCGTGTCACCGAGCGTGCCTGTGGCCGCCGTCTGCGCTGCGCTTTCAGGAAGCGCCTTCAACTCGGCCACAGCCTCGCGGAAACTATGGAAATTGCATTCGGCGGCCCGCTGCACTGGGTCTTCGTCACACAAAGCGAGTAGTCTCGGCACGCCGAGAGGCATGGTCAACGCCAGGAATTCTCCCTCTCGGAGTTGTGTGGCCTCCAAATTCTTGAGCTCCAGGGGGAGGCGAGCTTCCTGATCAGGGTGGGAAGCGTCCACCAGCACCATGCCCGCAACTTCGTTGCGATAGAGGCTGGTATACAGGCGAACGTCATATCCCGCCATCGAATGCCCCACCAGAACGTACGGCGGCGGGATGTGTGCAGCCTGCAGCAACGAGTGCAGTTCCTCGGCGATCACTTTGCTGGTGCGCGGGCGCGGACTGATTTCGCTGTAGCCCAGCCCGGCACGATCGTACGAGCAGACGCGAACAAATTTCGCGATCTGTGGCTGCACCTTCCGCCACGAGACATACGAGTCGCCCAAACCCGAATCAAGAATGACGGTTGGGCTTCCCTCGCCCGTGCAATCGATGTGCATCTTCAAGCCGCCAACATCGACCAGGCGGCCTGGCATGGCGTTGAATCTGCTGTCGCGGGCCTCGGAGATGTTCTCGTAAAGGAATCCGCCAAGAACCAGCATCAGAACAACCCCGAGCAAGCCGACCACAATCCGTCGAAACCAATGAGAAGAGGCCGTGGATGGAGACACAACAGTCTGCATGGGAATTGGTGTACGAGGGCCGCACTACGTTGCGGGCATTTTACATGACCGAAGGCACCGTGATGCCCATTACGGCCAGAGTCCGGATCAATTCGCGGCGCACCACCGCGACTGTGGCCAGAAGAAACAGTTTTCGATTCTCCTCGGGCTCGCTGAGGATCGGATGGCGATGATAGAAAGTGTTGAAGAACTGCGCGAGTTGGAAGACGTGTTTGGCCAGGTACGCGGGCTCCGTCGTAGCGATGCACTGGTCAATGATGTAGGAGGTTTTGGAGGACGCGAGCCACAGTTCCCAGATTTCGTCGGCGCCTTCTGCGGCCAGGTACTTGGCCAGGTCTGTGGCAGAGAGGCTGGCCGCACCGTCACGGAGAAAGGTGTCAGGATCGACGCCCGCTTTCTTGAAAATACTGGTAGCGCGAACCACGGCGTATTGCGCGTAGGGCCCGGTTTCCCCTTCGAAGCTAAGGGCTTCTTTGAAATCAAAGGCAATCACCGACTGCTTCGTGAACTTCAACATGAAGTAGCGCAGAGCGCCGATGGCGATCTGCGTGGCAATCTGCAGTCGCTCGGGCTCACTGACCTGCGGGTGGCGCGAGTCTACTTCGTTCTTGGCTGAGGCGATGAGCTGATCGAGCAGGTCGTCGGCTTTCACCCCGAATCCCTTGCGGCCGCTCACCCCGATGAAGGACCGCGTCTTCTCTTCTTCGCTCAAGTTGTAGCCGAGTTCGGCGGCGCATCGTGGAGTCAGCACGACCATCCCATAGGAGAAGTGCGTGAAATGGTCGGCAGCTTCTCCGTGACCCAGATCGCGCAGGGCTTCCTTAACCGTGTTTTGCGCTTCCGACTGACGTACGTCGATGACGTTGTAGTTTTCGGCGACGTCACCGAAGTGCGGGTGAACCTTTTCGCCGTCACTGGTGGAAATCCAGCAATCGTGAGCATCGGGATAGCGGTAGAACTTGCGGTATCCAAAATCGCGTCCCAGCAAACCAAACTTCCACATGTGGTAGGCGATGTCCTTGCCCACATAGCCGACCGTCCCGTTCGAGCGCACAATGACTTTCTGGTCTTCTTCGGAGATGTCTTCGGGCTTGCGGATGTCTACGCCTTCAAGGGGTTCGACCACTTGCAGCAGATCGTCGAGTTCCTCTGTGTTCTCCGTGTCTTCTGTGGTTAAGCTTTTCGCAGTTCCACCGCGCCGCATCACCCAGCAGCCTTTGTTCTTGCCTTCACTCTCTAAGGTGAGAACACCGCTTTCTTTCAGCTTGGTGAAGGCCGCGTCCCAGAAGTGCAGGTGCAGGATTTCGCTTTCGCGCGGCAGAAAATCGTATTCGATGTCGAGACGGTCCATGGTCTCAAGATGGCGGCGCAGCACGGCGGTCGAAATGATTTCCGCAACGGCCGCGATCTCGCTGGTCGCGTCTTCAATTCCATGCAGCGTCTGGGCACGGACCTGCATATTTGCCTTGTCTTCCGCGTACCACTGGCCAACACGCGCATACAGATCCCAGCAGTAGTAGTCGAAACGCGGCTGCCGGGCGAGGGCTTCGATTTCGGACCGAGATTTTTTTTCGATGTGCAGGAAGCCAACCACCACGTCGGCGACCTGCACGCCGGTGTTGTCGATGTAGTTCTGAATGTCCACTTCCCTGCCCGCGTCGCGCAGCAGGCGCACAAACGTGTCACCGAGAATGGCGTTACGTAGATGTCCGATGTGCGCGGCTTTGTTGGGATTGATGCTGGAGTGTTCCACCAGAATCTTGCCAGCAGGAATCGCGGCAGGCGGTTTCTGGTCCGCGGCAAGGGCGGCAGCCATCCACCTGCGATCAATCTTCACATTCAAATAGCCCGGAGGCGCAACCTGCAATTCGGCGATGCCTTCAATAGAACCGATCTCGGCGCGAATGGCTTCGGCGATCTTCAGCGGGGCCGAGCGCAGTGGCTTCGCAAAAGGAAAGATCGGAATGGCAAAGTCCCCAAGTTCGACCTTGGGAGGCTGTTCGACGACTACGCGGGGCAGCGCCACGCCAGGATGGCGACGCTCAAGACACTCCAGCACGCGCTGGGCAAGACGGTGTTCGAGATGGCGATACAAGGAATCCCTCTAAGCTGTTGAAGAAACAGTGATTTTATCAGAGTGCTTGCGCAGCGCACGTTTGACGGAGATTCACGCCTTCCCTATGATGAAGATTCCGTCGTTGGTCGTTGGTCGTTGTCCGCATCATCTTGAGCTAGGACCGGCCGCTACATGCTCGGGCCAACGACTAATGACCAACGACTATCGACGGTTTTCCATTATGCGCATAGCCTACCTTGAGTGTTTTTCCGGCATGAGCGGCGACA
>Ga0070730_10002909_pt1 | contig 15515 bp, 9 predicted proteins | sample Coa_R1_3_FD_66447 | JGI IMG/M metagenome (GOLD analysis project Ga0070730, IMG submission 66447) | Surface soil microbial communities from Centralia Pennsylvania, which are recovering from an underground coalmine fire - Coalmine... | ecosystem: Environmental > Terrestrial > Soil > Unclassified ...
TCTGGCAGCGCCTGGTGCGCGAGCAGGACGGGCTGTTGGCCCTTCTGGCGCCGCCCTTTGACCACTCGCAGCCCAGCCCCGGCTATATCCAGGGCTATGTTCCTGGCACGCGCGAGAACGGCGGCCAATACACTCATGCGGCGCTGTGGTTTATCCTGGCGCATGTGCTGCGCGGCGATGGCGACCGGGCCGCGCAGTTGTTCCGGCTGATCAACCCCATCAATCATGCTCGCACCCCGGAAGAGGTCGCCCGCTACAAAGTGGAACCGTACGTTGTCGCCGCCGACGTCTATTCGCATCCTTTACACCTGGGCCGCGGCGGGTGGACCTGGTATACCGGTTCGGCCGCCTGGATGTACCGGATTGCGCTGGAAGGCATTTTGGGCCTCAAGCGCCAGGGCTCAACCTTGACCATTGATCCCTGCCTGCCCGGCGAATGGCGCGAATACAAACTCACTTATCCATTTGGTCGGGCTCGCTACGACATCCAGGTTGAAAACCCCGTGGGCCAGGCACATGGCCCTGCCGTAATCGAGCTGGACGGCCAGACCCAGACCGGGCCCCAGATTGGCCTGGTGGATGACGGCCAGGTGCACCAGGTGCATGTCGTTCTCGGTCCGGTGCAGCCGGCCGGATAAACCCTACAGCGCGACCACGAGCCAGATCACCAACACCAACCCCACGACCACCGCCCCCAGCAGAATCTGCCGGGCGGCTGCGCCAGGGTGCGTGCCGTCGTGTGTCTGCCGCTTATCGGCCCGATCCCGCGCTGCTTGCTCCAACGCATCGGTGTAATAAACCCGCGCCAATTCCCGATCGGTTGACATTCCCGGATGGAAGTCCATGGTCAATCTCCTTTTCTTCGATGTCAACACCATAACCCCAGTTGGCTTGCCAAACTTGCCATTTCTTGACAGCTCTCTTGACAGTCGGGTTATACTTCGCACCAACGCCTTGGCCATGAAAACGTCCCCCACTCGGTCGGCCGCCGTCCAGCCAGATCAATTCGCCACGCTGGGCGAACTGCTGCGCTACCTGCGCCTGCGCGCCGGCCTGACCCAGCGCGAACTCTCGATTGCGGTTGGCTATAGCGAGTCTCAGATCAGCCGGCTGGAGCAGAACCAGCGTCTGCCCGAAGCCGCTATCTTGCAAGCCCGCTTTGTGCCGGCTTTTCAATTAGAAACTGAGCCCGAGTGGGTGGCGCGCCTGCTGGATTTGGCCGGTGTCCCACGCCCGCCGGCCGAGCCGCCGCCAGCCGCGCCGGCCGCCCGACCGTCCAATAACCTGCCCACTCAACTGACCAGCTTCGTGGGGCGCGAGAAAGCGATGGCGGATATTCAGGAATTACTGCTCTCGGACAACGGCCTCGCGGTGGCGCGGCTAATTACCCTCACCGGGCATGGGGGCTGCGGCAAGACGCGTTTGGCCCTGCAGGCGGCTGCCGGCTTGCTGGCCGCCTTCCCCGCTGGCGTCTGGCTGGTCGAGTTGGCGCCGGTGGCCGACCCCGACCTGGTCCCGCGCGCTGTGGCGAATGCGCTTGACCTGCCCGAGACGCCGGATGACAGGCTGCTGCCGGTCTTGACCGCCCACCTGCGCGACCGCCAGAGCTTGTTGATATTGGACAACTGTGAGCACTTGATCCAGGCTTCGGCCCAAATCGCCGAGGCGCTGCTGCAGGCCTGTCCGCCTTTGCGCATCCTGGCCACCAGCCGCGAAATGCTGGGCGTGGCCGGCGAAAGGCCATTTGTTGTGCCCCCGCTCTCCACCCCTGCCTTGCGGTCAACCGCCCCGACCGCGGACTTGCTGACCTATGAGGCGGTGCGTTTGTTTGTCGAGCGCGCCGCCGTCGTCGCGCCCGACTTTACGCTCAACCCCGCCAATACCGGGGCCGTGGTCCAAATTTGCCAGCGGCTCGACGGCATCCCCCTGGCCATCGAATTAGCGGCGGCCCGCCTGCGCATGCTCCCGGTGGAGCAGATTGCCGCGCGCCTGGACAATGCCTTTCGTCTGCTCACCGGCGGCAGTCGCACCGCGCTGCCGCGCCATCAGACCTTGCAGGCCCTCATCGATTGGAGCTATGACCTGCTCACCCCGTCCGAAGCCGCGCTGCTGCGCCGGTTGTCTGTCTTTTCCGGAGGCTGGACACTCGAGGCCGCTGAGGCGATTTGCAGCGGCGGCCAGGTGCCCGCCGGCGAGTTGTTCGAGCTGCTGGCACACCTGATCGACAAATCCTTGGTGCTGGTGACGCAATCCGAACACAGCCGCCTGGCGCGCTATCGTCTGCTCGAGACCCTGCGTCAATACACGGCCGCCAGGCTGGCTGCCAGCGGCGAGGCGGATGCGGTCCGCGAGCGCCATGCCGCCTACTATTTCGCTCTCGCCGAGGCGGGCGCTCCGGCCTCCCCCGGAGGCCCGACCGACATGGGCTGGCTCAATGGCCTGGAGAGCGAGAATGATAATCTGCGCGCCGCGCTATCCTGGAGCCTGTCGGCCATGGGCGCCGGCCCCAGCGTGCAATGGGGCGGCAGCGGCGACATTCGCACCACCGCCTGGGCGCTTAACCGGCTGGGCTGGGCCGCTCGCGAGCGCGGCGACTTTGCCTTGGCCCGTGCCAGGCTGGACCAAAGCCTGGCGGTGTATCGCGAGCTGGGTGACTTGACCGGCATTGCCTGGACGGCGAATACGTTGGGCGAGGTGTTGGTGATGCAGAACGAAGCGGCTGCCGCCCAGCCCATTTTGGAGGAAGGGCTGGCGCTGGCGCGTGAGCTGGGCGAAACGACCGCCGTCAGTTGGGCGCTGAATCACCTGGGGCATGTGGCCCAGCTGCAAGGCGACTATGAGCGGGCCACGCAGCTTCAACAGGCCAGCCTGGAAATGTCTCAAGCACACGATCACGACACCGGTGTCGCTTGGGCCCTGCATGGCCTGGGCGAGTCGGCGCTGGCTCAGCGGGATGGGGTCACCGCCAGGCGCTGCTTTATCCAGTCATTGGAGATTTTTGAACATAAGAACGACTGGCCGCGCGTCGCCTGGTGCCTGGCCGGATTGGCCGGCGTGGCCGCGTTGGAGGCCAAGCCGCGCCAGGCGGCCTGGCTTTGGGGCGCTGCCGAGACCTTGCGGCAAGCCAAGCGGGTCCATGCCGCGCCGGCTGCCCACGACACACACGAGCGGCTCCAGGCTGACGCGCGGCGCAAGCTGGGACAGGCAGAGTTCAATTTGGCCTGGGTGGAGGGGCAGGCGGCCTCACGCGAACAGATTCTCGCCGTCATCCACCCCTAAGTGTCCATACCGCGCAGCTCAATCACCCATTACGAAGTAATTTCCCACTGCAGCCAGGCGTACCCATACCCTTCCAGCGCCAGGGTCAAACCCTTGGCCCCTGTGTCCACCGTCAGGCCGCTCGCTGCCAGTTCCACGTAGGCCTGCCCGGCAGGCGCCGGAATGTCCGCCCACGCGACCACACTCTGCACCGGCTCCGGTGCCAGGTTGTGGACGGCCAGGACGAGTTCACTACCATGCTGCCGCACCAGTCCAAACATAGACGGGTTGGTCAAGGCCAAAAAGCGCAGGCTGCCCCAGCCAAAGGCGCGATGCGCTTTGCGGACGTCGATCAGGCCGCGCAGGCGGTTCCACAAACTGTCCGGTTGTGCCTGCTGCGCCGTCAGGTTGACCTCCTGGTAGCGAAACACCCCGTCGGCGATGATCGGCGCATAGAGTGCCTCCGGCGCAGTGGCTGAGAACCCCGCGTTTTGTCCGGCGCTCCACTGCATTGGCGTGCGCACGCCGTCTCGGTCGTCCAGCCAGATGTTATCGCCCATGCCGATCTCGTCGCCATAGTAGATGATTGGGGTGCCCGGCAGGGCGAAGAGCAGCGCGTTGGCCAACTCAATCTTGCGCGGGTCGCCCTCCAGCAGCGGTGCCAGCCGCCGGCGGATGCCCAGGTTTAGCCGCATGCGCGCTTCGGGCGCGTAATGTGCCCACATCCACTGCCGCTCGGCCTCGCTTACCATCTCCAGGGTCAACTCGTCGTGGTTGCGCAGAAACGTGCACCACTGCCCCGCCTCGGGGATCGCTGGTGTCGCTTGCAGGATTTCGATTACCGGTGAGGCATCGTGCCGCGCCAGCGCCATAAAGATGCGCGGCATCACCGGAAAGTGGAAACACATGTGGAACTCATCCCCGTCGCCAAAATAGGGCCGCAAGTCCTGCGGCCATTGGTTGGCCTCGGCCAGCAAAATGGCGTTGGGATAGTTCTCCTCCACGAAACGGCGCATATGCTTCAGGAATGCGTGCGTCTCGGGCAGGTTCTCGCAGTTGGTGCCCTCGCGCTCAAACAGGTACGGCACCGCGTCCGCCCGGAACCCATCCAGCCCCAGATCCAGCCAAAACTTGACCACGTTGAGCATCTCGGCCTGCACGGCCGGGTTGTCGAAATTGAGGTCGGGCTGCGACGAGTAGAAACGGTGCCAGAAATACTTGCCCGCCACGGGGTCCAGTGTCCAGTTGGATTTTTCCGTGTCGACGAAGATGATGCGGGCCTCCTGGTAATGCTGGGGATCATCCCGCCACACGTAGTAGTCGCGATATGGCGACTGGGGGTCGGACCTTGCTGCCTGAAACCACGGGTGCTGATCCGAGGTGTGGTTCAGCACCAGGTCGGCAATCACCCGCAGCCCGCGCCGGTGCGCCTCGGCCATGAAATGTTTGAAGTCCTCCAGCGTGCCGTATTGAGGCTGGATATTGTAGTAATCGGCGATATCGTAGCCGTCGTCCAGCAGCGGTGAGCTGTAGATCGGCTGCAGCCAGATGCAGTCGACGCCCAGCGCTTGCAGATAGTCAAGTTTCTGGGTCAGCCCGGGCAGGTCGCCGTGCCCGTCGCCGTTGCTGTCGTAAAAAGCGCGCGGATAGACCTCGTAGAAGATAGCGTCCTTGAACCAGGGGGTGGTCATGTGTCGGTCGCGTTTATTCCATGAACCCGTTGGCGCTGATGGCCTGGCTGTACCAGCGCGCGCTCTGTTTCGGGATGCGCTGGCTCGTTTCGAAGTCCACGCGCACCATCCCAAAGCGCGGCCCATAGCCCATCGCCCATTCAAAGTTGTCCATCAGGCTCCAGGCGTAATAGCCGCGCAAGTTGGCGCCGCCCTGGATGGCCTCGTGCGCCGCGTGCAGATGGGCGCGCAGATAGTTCACCCGCCCCCAGTCCGCCACATAGCCGTCAGCGTCGGCCGCGTCGCGCAGCGCGCAGCCATTCTCCGTGATATATAGCTTGGGGTTGCCAAATCGCTTCGCGATATCCAGCAGCAGCGCGGTCAGCCCGGCCGGGTTGATGCCCCAGCCCATTTCGGTCAGGCCCATACCCGGCGCCGACACCGGTGTGGACCGCAGCTTAAGCAGCCCGCCGTTGACGGCGTATTCGATCCTGTGCGTCTTGTAAAAGTTGATGCCCAGAAAGTCGATCGGCTGGTGGATCAGATCCAGGTCGCCCGCGCGCACCTTGGGTTGGTGCGGGCCAACCCAGTCCAGCAGCGCCTGCGGCAGGTCCCAGTGATACAGCGTGGTCATCGGAACGATGCGCGCCGCCAACAATTGATCCACCAGCCGGTCATAGAAATCCAGCCCGGCCGCGTTCACCGCCCCAACGCCCTGGGGCAGCACCCGCGCCCAGGCGATCGAAAACCGGTAGGACCGCAAGCCGAGCGACTTCATCAGCGCCACGTCCTGCCCCATCAGTTCATAGTGCCGGCAGGCCCGGTCACCATTGCTGCCATCGGCGATGTTTCCCGGACGGCGTGTGAAGCGGTCCCATATGCTTTCGCCGCGCCCGTCTCGATCCCAGGCGCCCTCCACCTGGTATGACGCGGTGGCCGCGCCCCACAAAAAGCCGTCCGGGAAACTCAGCATCGTATCCTCTCACCAGGCCAGCCAGTAGCGACGAGGCCTGGATCGCCTGCACCCAGAGGCAGTCGGTCGTTGGTAGGGGCGAAGCATCCGCACCGCCAAGTTGGGTCGAACGCGCACCGTTGACGCGGATGCTTCGCCCTTACGCCGGACTGACGGGCCGGTAAAAGGGCCCCTAGCGTTCAGCCTATCGAATGCGGGCCAGCCGCGTCCAATCGAAAATAACGCCCATTGCGTCGGCTAAGCATATCTTTAGATTTTCCATTTGAGTGCTAAGTGGTCCTGGTGCGGCGGGCCGCGTGGACTGCCCCATTGTACGCGGGACAGTCCACGCGGCCAGGCTTCGGAGAGGCTTACCGTTTCGGCGCGGCGCCGGCTGACGTGCCGCGCCTGGCGGCCTGAGCCTGTACCAGAAATGGCGCGGTCCTTTAACCTTTGACTGAGCCGGCCAGGATGCCGCGCACGAAGTAGCGCTGCATGCTGAAGAAGACCACCAGCGGCAGGGCCATGGATATGAAGGCCGCCGCCGTGAGCAGTTGCCAGCCCTGGCCCAGCGAGTTCGTCAGGTTGGCGATGGTCAGCGTCATCGGCGCCACGCTGGGCGTGCCGCCCAGGTAGATCAGCGCCACCAGCAGGTCGTTCCAGACCCACATGAACTGGAAGATGCCCAGCGAGGCCAGCGCCGGCACCGAGGTGGGCAGGGCCAGTTGGAAAAACGCCGTGAAGGGCGTGGCGCCGTCCAGGTAGGCCGACTCGAACATGTCGCGCGGCAGGCCGCCAAAAAAGTTGCGTAACAAGTAGATCGAGAATGGCAGGCCGTAGCCGGCGTGGGCCAGCCACACACCGTAGAACGTGCCGGTGATGTGCAGGCCGGTGTAGATCTGCAGCACCGGGATGAGGGTCATCTGCAGCGGCACGACCAGCAGGCCCACCACGATCACGAATAACGTCTGGCGGCCGGGAAACTCCATCCAGGCGAAAGCATAGGCCGCGAAGGCGGCGATCATGATCGGGATGACCGTCGAGGGGATGGCGATCATCAGGCTGTTAATGAAGCTCGGCCCCATGTTTTGCTGTGTCAGCACCTGCTTATAGTTGTCCAGCGTGAACTGGATAGGGGTTTTGAAAGCCTCCCACCAGCCGGTGGTGGCCACCAGGTTGGCCGGGCGAAAGGAGCTGATGAGCAGCCCGAGCGTGGGTGTGATCCAGATGAGACAAATCAGGACAATCGCAATGTGCAGCGGCGCGCCCCGGATTAGGCGCAGCCAGCGCCCACTGCTGGATCTGGCGGCCAAGGCGGGCTGGGCGGTGGTTGGCATGCTGGAAGCGGTCATCGGATGGCCTCCTGTTCGCGAAAGCGCTGGATGTTGATAATCATGATCGGGATGATCGCCAGGAGCAGGATCACTGCGATGGCGCTGGCCCGGCCATAGTCGCGGACGCTGAACAATTCCTCGATCATGCGCCGGGCGACGACATCGGTGCCGAAGTTGCCGCTGGTCATCACGTAGACGATGTCGAAGGTCTTGAGGGCGGCGATGACGATGGTGGTAGTGACCACGGCGATGGTGGAGCCCAGCAAGGGGATCTTGATCTGCCAGAACACGGCCCATTCGTTGGCGCCGTCCACCCGCGCCGCCTCCAGGACCTCGTCCGAGATGCCTTTGAGCCCGGCCGACAGGATGACCATGGCGAAGCCGGCCATCATCCACACGCCGACGAAGATCAAGAAGCCGTTGTTCCATGGCTGCTGGATGAGCCAGGGTTGGGGTGTGATACCAAAGCTCGAGACGATGGCGTTCAGGGTGCCGGTCTGGGCCTGGCTGGCGGGGCGGTAGTCGTACATGAACTTCCAGATGACGCCGGCGGCCACCGACGAGATGGCCATCGGCAGGAAGATCAGCGCCTTGGCGACCGCTTCATAAGGTACCCGGTCGGTCAGCACGGCAATCAGCAACCCTAAGGCAACGGTGACACCGGTAAAGAAGACCAGCCACAGCACGTTGTTGCGCATGGCCAGCAGCATGTCGCCATTGGTCAGCGCGTAGCCATAGTTGACCAGGCCGACGAACGCGGTGGATTTGGCGTTGAGCAAACTCAGGTAGACGGTGTTCAGGACAGGGTACACCAGAAAAAAGGTCAGCAAGGCCACGGCCGGTCCGATCCACAGCCACGGCCGCACCTGGGGCTGGCGTTTGTCCGGTAGACGCTGCACGACCCATTCCACCAGGCCAATGTAGCCGACCAGCGCGGCCGGCACGCCGACCAGGACGAGCACCAACTGAACGTACCGGTCCATCGCGGGTTTCCTCCTTTCATAAGAAGGGTAGGATGGGCCGGCGGCCCATCCTACCCTTCAAACGGCTGACGCGCAGACTGCCTTACTTCTTGTAGGCGTCTTTCTGAACGGAGTCCAGGTTCGACAGGATGCTGTCGAGGTTGCCCGGGTTCTGTATGTAGTCGAGCGTGCCCTTCCAGAAGGCCTTATTCATGGCATCCGGCATGTTGTCGGAGGCGTCAACGACCACAATCTTGACATTGGCCAGGATCTGACCAGCGGTCTTGGACAGCGCGTCGGGATAGGCAGCCAACGGAACGCGCTTGTTGACGCCCAGCTTGCCGCCGCGCGCCACCCAGATGGCCTGGGCCTCGGGCGAGGTGATGTACTTGATGAAGGCGCGCCCCTGGGGCGAGTCCTTGAACAGCGAGAACGAGTCGCCTACGGCTTCAGTGGCGTTGGTGAACTGCGGGTTGATATCCGGGAAGCCGAAGAAGGCATAATCGGTTCCCGCCTTGACGCCGGGGGTGTTCGACTCGAAGAAGCTGGTGATGAAGCTGGCCTGGTGATGCAGGAAGCAGGCCGGCGGGGTCTTGAACAGCCCGTCGCCGCCGTTGCCGAAGTTCAGGGTCAGCACGGAGTTCGGGCCGCCGCTGACCATCTTGGGGTCGGTGGCGATGGCGCCAAAGGCCTGCCAGGCCTGCTTGATTTCGGGCGAGGAGAAGGTCTGCTGGCCCTGCCACCATTTGTTGTAAACGTCCGGCCCGGACTGGCGCACCACGAAGTCTTCGATCCAGTCGGTAGCCGGCCAGCCGCTGGCGGCGCCGCTCTCTACGCCCATGCACCAGGGGGTGGTACCGGCGTCGGCCTGGGTTTTGGCCCAGGCCGTCAACTCGTCCCACGTCTTGGGCGGGGTCGGGCCCTTATAGACCTTCGGGTCGTACCAGATCAGCCCTTTGACCGCTGACCAGGCGTAGACCTGGACCAGCTTGCCGTTGGTCGTGCCCTGGTCAATCCAGGTCTGGGCATAGTCCTGTTTGAACGTGTTCGGGTCCACGACGTTGGTCAGGTCAACGACCTTGCCTTCGCTCGCCCAGGAGGCGGCCAGCGAAGGGCTGGGAATCGCGGCGATGTCGGGCGGGTTGCCGCCATCCACGCGGGTGGTCAGCACGGTGTTGATGTCACGGGTGGCCTCAAACGAAACGGCCACGCCGGTGGCGTCTATGAAGGGCTGAACCACGGCCTGGAAGCTGTCGTACTCGGCGCCAGCCCAGACCCCCAGGATATCGAGCGTGGTTCCTTTGATATTCTGGCCGCCAGCCGCCGCCGTCGCCACGTCCTTAGGGTCCTTCAGACCGGCGAAGGTGGTGGCGGGGGTGGCAGCCGGGGCCGAGGTGGGCGCTGCGGTGGCCTGCACTACGGAGGTCACCACCGCTGTCTGCACCACCGGTGGTGCCGTGACCACCACCGTCACCGGTGCGGCTGGCGCGCAGGCTGCTCCGAGCAGAACAAGCACAGCCACCGCGGATGTCAAATTCCAAAGCTTCTTGCGCATGATTTGCTCCTCCCGATTGGTTCTGCGAGAATTTCAGGTGTCCAGCACATGGCGTCAGCCCTGGGTTTATTCGGTGAGTGTCACCTCCTCTGACTCCGCGTCAGGCGGGGTCGGCGCATTCGGTTGTCGGTCGGCGCCGCATGATTCTCTGACCACGAGTTCAGTCTCCAGGATCACTCTTGGATTCTCAACGCTGTCCCCGCTAATCAAGCGCGTCAGCAAATCGCCCGCACCCCAGCCCAAGCCAAAGGCGGGCAGCCGGACTGTGGTCAAGGGTGGGTCGATAAATTCTACGAGTGGAATGTCGTCAAAGCCCACCAGCGCCATATCGCTGGGGATGCGAACTTGCTGGCGCCGCAGGCACTGCAGCGCGCCTAGTGCCACAGTATCGGAGGCGACGAAAACCGCCGTCAGGCCCGGCTTGACCCCCAACAGCTCATTCATGGCCTGTGTGCCGCTTTGCGGGGTAAAGTTGCCGTAGCGTACCAATTCGGGGTCAAAGGGCAGGCCTGCCGACTCCAGCGCCTGCCGATAGCCCGCCAGGCGGTCAGCGCTGGCCGTGTAGACCGGTTGGGCATTTGTGATCAGTCCGATGCGGCGGTGGCCTAAGCTAAGCAGGTGGTTGGTCGCCAGGGCTGCGCCGCCCTGGTTGTCCACATCCACAAAGGGCAGGCTGCTATTCGGCAGTTGGCCCAGGAGCACCACCGGGGCATTTTGCACCGGCTCTCGCAACCGCGCGGCATCGTCATGCCGGGGACCAGACAGCGCGAAACCGTCGACGTGCCGCTCGCGCACCAATTGCGCGTAGGCGCTATCGGCGCCTTCGGGTGGGATGGGTTCGAAGAGGACTTTGTACCCCAGGGCGGCCGCCGCCTGGCTAAAACCGGTCAACACCTGGGGCAAAAATTGGTCGGCCAGGGCCTGATCCACATTTTGGTTGAGGACAAAGCCCAGCATTTTGGTCCGGCCGCTGACCATGCGCCGGGCTGTGGCGTCGGGGTGATAATCGAGGTCTAATGCCGCTTGCAGGACAGCCTGGCGCGTATCTTCGCTGATCCGCATGCCGGCGACGTTGTTGAGCACGAAGGAAACGGTGGTGCGCGATACGCCCGCCCGGTCGGCTACTTCTCTTGCCGTCGCTCGCTTCGCCACGCTAATCCGGTTTACTAATCCGTTTTACTAAATCGTGTTATCGTTTTCAGATACTACAATGATTCCTGCGCAGGGTCAATAAGGACTTGTGATTGGCGAGAAAATCTGTCGGCTTATAATCTTTTGAGCCCTCAACACCACCGCATTATGTCACCCGCCACATCTTTTCTGTTTCCGCCACTACCCCCCGCCACAGCTTTTTGCGATTTTTGCCGTCTTTTCAGCCATTCCGCCACTGCCGCCACTGCCGCCACAGGAATACTGGCAGGTAGGGCTATAGCACACGCGCCTTGCCCAAAACATAACGGCCCCACCATTTTTTGGTGGGGCCGCTATGTTCTGGGGCATTCAATAGTTTAGCCGCTGCGCTCGGCCTCGCGTGAAGCGTCGATGGCCATCTCGATAAATAACGCTGACGACCAGCCAAAGGTCGATGCGGCCCGGGGCGGCTCGTCCCCAGTCTCGGGCTGGTAGTACTCATAAATGTCTTTGTCGCCCAGCATCATATCCAGGGTCCGCCGGCGCAGCTTGCTGGCCAGGGGCCCAAAGCCGGACCGCTGCAAGCCTTCGATCAGCAGGTAGTTGACGTTGACCCATGTTGGGCCACGCCACATGGTCAGTGAATCGTATTTGGGGTCGTCCAGCGCCACGGTTGGCACCGGGTAACGCGGCCAAAACTCGTGCTCATTGGTCAGATGGGCCACCAGGCGCTCATTGACGTCGGCCGGCAGGCGGCCCGTGAGCATTGGAAACAGGCTAAAGGGTGTGCGCACCGCAATGCGTTTGCGCGAGGGCGTCTGGCTGGCCCAGAACAGCCCCGCTGCCGGGTCCCACATTTGGGCCAGCATCCGGTCCGCCACGCCTTGAGCGCGTTGTTCCCAGCGCCGGGCCTCCTCGGCCGCCCCAATCACGCCTGCCATGCGCCCCAAGGCTTCTTCCTGCAGACATAAATAGGTGTTGAGGTCGGGCGACTCCACCGGCATGCCCTCATCCCACAGCGGGCTGTCATCCAGCCCCGACGAATACGGGTGCTGATACTCACACAGGCCATTGTGGTCGACGTCGTTCTTCGAAAACCACCAGTTGTCCGAGCGCACCACCGGCTCGTAGATCTCGTCCATAAACTCACGGTCGCCGTCCGTCTCGAACAGCTTCCAGGCAGCCCAGGCCACCAGCGGCGGCTTGGTCACGTCGGCTTCAATCGGGAAAGTCAGATGGGTGACGGTGCCTTCATCATGGATGGCGTCTGGGATCAGCCCATCGTCGCGCTGGTGATCGAGCACGATGCGGATTTGGTCCTTGGCCAGCGGCATCTCAATGTGACGGTAGGCCAGCGCGTGAAAATAGGCATCCCATTGCCAGACGCCCACATAGTGTGTCTTCGATGGCGTCATGGCTTCGCGCGTGGTGTAAAAGCGGGTCGAGATCAGCCCGGCCCGCATGATGAACCAGGCGTAGTAGTACTGGGCCTGGAACTCGCCCAACACCGGCGGCGCGGCAGCGAACCAGGCCTGCCAGCGCTGGGCGGCCCTTTCCAACGCCGCCTGCGGTTGCGGCACCGAGCGATTGAAGCCCAATCGCGGTGTAATGTTGAGCAGCATGGCCCGCTGCCCATCGGGCACGTCGAAGCTCATACGCACGGCCTGAATGCCGGCCGTCACCGCCCCGGCTTCGTTCTGCAGCAGCGGGGTGTTGGCCGTGTAGGCGATATTGCGGCGAATATCACCTGTCAGCCGCAAGATCCCGCCGCGCCGGTCCGTATGGCTTTGGTCCAGATTGGCGTGGAACGCCATGCCACAGCGGCCAGGCGGCAGCGTGACCAGCAGGGTCTCGGTGTCCACAAACGTGATGGTAAAACCGCCAATGGGTGTCTGGCAGTCTACCCGGTGGGGGTAAGTGGTCACCTGCAGGGGCAGGCGGTTGCCCTCGCCGTCCGTAAAATGCCAACTGGTGATTAAAGGCGGCCGGTCACGATAGCCCGAGAGCTGGCCCTCCCGTTTGAACCAGCGCTCGGCCAGGCGGATATCAAATTCATCATTCTGGCGAAACAACATGAGCCGCGAGCCCCGGTCGCTAAACGGCACACGGCGTAGGTCGATGCGGTTCTTGAGCAGCTCCAAAAAGGGTGGGGGCGCGGCGTCAGGTGCAGACGAAATAGAGGCGCTTGCCGTTTCAGCCGGCATGGATCATTCCCATTGGACATCGAAGTATATCATCGCAATCGGAATGAGTGGTTAGAGACGGGCTAAAATGGCTAGAGGATCGTAAACGCGGCCCGCACTGCCTCAGCGCTTTCGAGCGCCAGCGCCGCCTGGGCCTGGGCTCTCGCGGCGCCATAGTTTAGCATGCGCACCCGCTCTTTGGCGCCCGGAATGGCGGGCGCATTCATGCTTAATTCGTCAACCTCCAGGCCCACCAGCATTGGCACGGCTTGCAGGTCGCCCGCCAGCTCGCCGCACACGCTCACCGCCTTGCCATGCGCGTGCGCCGCGGTTACGGTCTGCTCAATGAGCTGCAGCACCGCCGGGTGCATGGCGTCTTTGAGGTCCGCCACCTGGCGGTTGCCGCGGTCGGCAGCCAGGGTGTATTGGGTCAGATCGTTGGTGCCCACCGAGAAGAAATCCACTTCCCGCGCAAATTGCTCGGCGCGCAGCGCGGCGGCCGGGATTTCGACCATGATGCCGGTCTCGATGCGCGCGGGCACCCGCTGGCCCCGCCGCTCGACTTCAGCTCTGGCCTCGAGCAGCACGGCCTTGGCCGCGCGAAACTCTGACAGCACGGCAATCATGGGGAACATTACCCGCACCGGGTGTTCCGCCGCCGCCCGCACAATAGCCCGCAGTTGAACTTTGAAAAAATCCGGCCGTGCCAGGCACAGGCGGATCCCCCGTCGGCCCAGGAAGGGGTTGGCTTCCGGCTCCGTTTCGACATACGGCAGCGGCTTATCGCCGCCCACATCCAGGGTCCGTATGACCAGTGGCCGCTGGCCCAGGATCTTGGCCGCGGCGATATAGGCGCTATATTGTTCTTCTTCGTCGGGCGCGTCGCCGCGATCGAGGAACAGAAATTCGGTCCGGAACAATCCCACGGCTTCGGCGCCCATTTCCACCGCCTGCGCGGCATCGGCCACTGTGCCGATATTGGCAGCCACCATCACGCGACGCCCGTCCGTTGTTGCCGCCAACTCGCCGCTGGTTGCTATGGCCTGGGACTGCCGCAGGCGTCGGGCTTTAGCCCGGCCAGCGTATTCCGCGCGCTTCTCCGCGGAGGGGTTGAGCCAGATCTGGCCGGCGTCTCCGTCGAGCAGCAGGGGTGTTCCGTCGGCGACCGTCAACAAGTTGTCACCCGCGCCCACCACCGCTGGAATGCCCAGCGTCCGCGCCAGTATGGCGCTGTGCGAGGTTGGCCCGCCCGCGGCGGTCGCGATGCCCAGCACCTGGTGCGGGTCGAGTTGAGCGGCCTCGGCGGGCGCTAGATCGTCGGTGACCAGGATGCCGGGCTCGCTCCATTTGGCAGCGCGCGGCGTTGCACCCAGTAAGTTGAGCAGCACCTGCCGACCCACATCTTCCATATCGGCCGCGCGCGCGCGCTGATAGGGATCCTCGATGCCGCCATATTTGTCCACGACCCCGCGCACGGCCTGCTGCCAGGCCACGGCGGCGTTTTGCCGCTCCGCGAATATCAAACGCCGCGCCGGCGTGAGCAGCGCCTGATCCTTCAAATACAAGGCCTGGGCCTCGAAGATCGCCGCCGCCTCCTCGCCCGCGCGCCGCGCCACCGAGGCGCGCGTCGCGGCGATCTGGCGGCCAGTCGTTTCAATGACCTGCTCCAACCTGCGCCACTCTGCCAACGGATCGTCTGCCGCGCGCGTTGGCACCTCCGGCGCCACATTCCGGAATAAATGAGCTGGCCCGCTGGCCATTCCGGGTGAGGCCGCCAGCCCCTGAAAGACTGCGTCATGACTGATCTCGCCGCTCGCGATGCGTTGCTTTTCCGCGGCCAGGCCGGCAGGAGTGCTCGGCTCCTTGAGTGGCTCGCCAAAGTTCCCGCCGGCCAGGGCGCCCAAGGCGCTCAAAGCCGCGCCGGGCTCGGCCCCGCTGGCCGAGATGCGAATCGCCTGGCCATGCCGCACGCCCAGGGTTGTGATGGCGACGATGCTCTTGGCGTTGGCTGGCCCCTGTCCCGTGGCCAGGTTCCACACCTGAATTTCGGTCTGCCCGAACTGGCTGGCGGTTTCGACGAACCTGGCGGCGGGCCGCAAGTGCAGACCAAATGGATTGTGAACCGTCAGTTGCAATTGAAACTTGGCAGCCGGCGCGCTAATCGCGGCGGCCGGCGTTTGTGGTCCGCTACCCTTGGCCGCCCGCGCGCTGCGCGCTTCGGCCAGTACCTGCGCCACCGGGCTGCCCAGGCGCGCCTGCACTGCCGCGGCCAGCGCGCCTTCCACCAGCGGCGCCTCCGACAGGAATACGTGCGGGCGCCGCTCCGCGAGCAGCAGTTCGATAGCCATTTCGGCGCTCATCACGGCGCTGCCCAGGTCCATCAGCACCACCACGCCGTCATCCGAATAGACCTGCTCGATAGCTTGCAGGATCAGCACGGCATCTGTGCCCAGCGGGTGGCCGGGCAGCG
>Ga0070730_10002910_pt1 | contig 15514 bp, 16 predicted proteins | sample Coa_R1_3_FD_66447 | JGI IMG/M metagenome (GOLD analysis project Ga0070730, IMG submission 66447) | Surface soil microbial communities from Centralia Pennsylvania, which are recovering from an underground coalmine fire - Coalmine... | ecosystem: Environmental > Terrestrial > Soil > Unclassified ...
TCCCCTGGCTCCATCAGTACAACTGGCATCGCCCCCATGCTAGTCTGAACCACGCTCCACCCATCAGCCGATCCGGTCTCGACCGGAACAACCTGTTGATACACCACACCTAGCCCCTGATCCCTGACCCCTAGCCCTGACCCCTGACCCCTGACCCCTGACCCCTGACCCCTAGCCCCTAGCCCCTGGCCGGCACCATCAACGCACCGGATCGCTGATTCGCACAGGGCCTTATCGTGCTAGGCTAGCGCTTACCGCCGTAACAATTTAGAAGCAAAACCTCTGTGGAGGCGACATGTCTGCCAAACGGCTTTGCGTTGGGTTGCTGTCGGTGGCTCTGCTGCTGACCGCGGCGATGGCACAGGATGAGAAGAACGAACTCGGCGGAGATTTCGGGCACACCTTCATCAGCAACCAGGGCATCACCAGCGCCAGCACTCCTTCCGTGATCGCGTTCGGCAAAGGCTGGACCTTCGATGTGAATTATTCGCGGCGCTTCCTGGTGACTCCATTATTCGCGCTCGCGGGAGAAGTGGTGTTCGCCTATAACCCCGATGAGGACATCAACGGCGGCAGCTTCGGGAATGCGGTTGTGCCCCCGAACATGAAGCAGTTGTTCATCACGCCGGCTGTGCGACTGAACCTGTTTCCGGAAACTGCGGTGTCTCCCTGGGTGAGCCTCGGCGGCGGCATTGGACATATCGGCCAGCCCAGCACGTTGATTTATGGCGGCAGCAATCCAGGGAAGTCGTCGACCACGGCGGTGTTCGAGGGCGGACTGGGGCTGGATGTGAAACTTACGAGAAAGGTTTACATCCGCGGCCAGGTTCGCGACTTCTGGTCGGGTGAACCCGATTTTCCCCTGGCGCCCACCGGCAAGACTCGCGAGCATAATTTTTTTGTGAGCGCCGGGGCCTATTTCAGGTTCTAGGCAAGATTTTTGTTTCGGCGAGACTGATCACGGGGCAAAGAGCCACATTGTGTACCCGGCTGCTCTTCCATGGTGCGCTCCGTTGGCCCACCCTTGATGTAAATTCCTAGTCTGACCGATCTAGAGGATGAGCACTTTCGAGCATGATTCAACTCTCTGACATCCAGGCGGCATTGGCGAGGATTCGCGGCGACATACGAGTTTCCGCCTGTACGCGCTCAGAGACATTTTCCACGCTTACCCACAATTCCATTTTTCTCAAGCTCGATAACCAGCAGCGCACGGGAGCGTTCAAGGAACGCGGCGCGCTCAACAAGTTGCTCACCATGAGTGCGGACGAGCGCGGGCGCGGCGTGATTGCCGCCTCGGCGGGCAATCACGCCCAGGGCGTCAGCTATCACGCCGGCAGGCATGGAGTGAAGGCGCGCATCGTCATGCCGCTGCCCACGCCCTTGACCAAGGTTTCCGCCACCCGGGGATACGGCGCGGAAGTTTTGCTGTACGGCACAAACTACGACGAAGCCTACGAAAAGGCCGTCGAGCAGAGCCGCGACGAGCGCCTCACCTTGATTCATGCCTTCGACGACGACGCGGTCATTGCCGGGCAGGGCACGCTGGGGCTGGAAATTTTAGAGCAGCATCCCGAGATCGATGCCATCGTCTCGCCCATCGGCGGCGGCGGCCTGATCGGCGGCATTGCCTGCGCCGTCAAGGAGAGCCGTCCGGCGATAAAGGTATATGGCGTGCAGCCGGCGAAAATTCCTTCGATGAAGGCGGCCGTCGAGGCGGGCAAGCCGGTGACTCTGGATTCCGCCAAGACGATTGCCGACGGCATTGCGGTGCGGCGCGCCGGGGAGCGCACTCTGCCGCTGGTGCAGAAATATGTCGACGACATCGTGACCGTCGAGGAAGAAGAGATTGCCAACGCCATCCTGCTGCTGCTGGAACGCGAGAAGACGCTGGCCGAAGGAGCGGGCGCGGCGGCGATCGCGGCCGTGCTCAATCGCAAGGTCCGGCTGGAAGGGAAGCGGGTCGCCGTGCTGGTGTGCGGAGGCAATATTGACGTCACGCTGCTGGCGCGCATCATCGAGCGCGGCCTGGTGAAAGATGGCCGGCTGGTGCGGCTGCGCGTGCATCTGCCCGACTATCCCGGCGCGCTGCACCGCTTGACCGGAATTCTCGCGGAGCATCGCGCCAACATCGTGGAGACGGCTTACGATCGCGCCTATCACGGCGTGAATCTGGGAGACACGGCCATCGACATCACCATGGAAACGCGCGGGCCCGAGCACATCGCCGATTTGCTCGCCGCGCTGGTGGCGGCGGGCTATACGCACGAGAGAATTTTGTGAACGAACGATTTGCGTTACTGCGTCTAGGTCTGTGCCTGCCTGCCGCTACTTCGAGGTATTTGCCACGTGTAAGGGTCGCAACACAAGAATGTTATCGATGTACCCGTTGAAATCTCCATGTGGAGGTGGCGCGTGATACAAACCGGAGACGATCACATAATTCCCGTACATGCCTCGAATCGAGTTGCTGTCGCGCACGGTGAGGTCAACTGCATTCGAGAGAATGCCATTAAGCGCATCTCGATCGGACACGAATATGCCTGGGGCACCATCCAACCCGGCGTCTCCTAGACATCCAGCCACTTGTACGTGTTCGCCATCAAAGTCGCCGGGGTTCGCTATAACTCTGATGAGGCTCACTCTGTGAAGACGTCGCTCGTCCGAGCGTGATCCTTTCTCCTGCGGATACAGACTTGGTACAAAATGCGACATTCCTATAACTAGCGCAAACGTGAGCATGCGTTTCATGAAACCCTCGGTAATCTCAGCAATGGAAGCAAAAAGGACTGCGCGGCGAATTGGATGGTGCTTTCCGCAGGATTAGAAAGTCAAGGCCCGTCTCCGGCACGATTGCACTGAGAACCGTGCAATGACTTTGTAAGTAGCTGATTCAATGCTTACTTCTGGCGTGAAGTGCTGTGTAAAATATTCCTTGTATCTATCTGATTACAAGCCACATAAATATCGCAGCTAAATCGATTTAACTCCCCGCAGGGCTGGTCCGATGGCTCACGATGCTCAGCATCAAGGATCATCCCGATCGGCGCTCTGGCGCCTCCGGACGAGTCGCAGCGCGCATTTCTTAAGGTGAGCAGCACAGCAGAGAATCCTCCATTGGGCCGATTGCCAACTCTCGCAGAATTCCCTTTGCCCGCTCCCTCTGTGTACCTCTGTGACCTCTGTGGTGAAGATTTTAATTCTCACCACGGAGGTCACAAAGGCTCACGGAGGAATTCCATCTAAGCACTTTTCGATCATCGCTGCGCTTTAGAATTACGGATGATCCCTTTGTAATGTTCTGACGCATTGGGTAAAACTTTGTAAATCACCGAGTTGCAATCGTTCCAGCAGGGTAGATTAGAGGTGAAGACATGAAGCAACTGAGTTTAATCATGATGGCAGTCTTGTGGGCTGCCCTTGCCGGGGCGGCGGCGCAGGAGCCGGCGCAGTCGTCCATCGCCAAGCAGATTGGCACGATCAAGGCCGTGAACGGGAACGCGATCACGTTAACGCTCGAGTCGGGCGCGGACGTTCCGGTCACCGTGGAGGAGAGCGCGCGCATTCTGCGCTTGAACCCCGGCGACAAGGATTTGAAGAACGCCACGCCGATCCAGTTGCAGGATCTCAAGGCCGGCGACAAGGTGCGGGTGCGCGGGCATGCGGCCGGGGCGGGGATCGATGCGCTGGAGGTGCTGGTCATTACCAGTTCTGCCGTGGATGCGGTGCGCGACCAGATTCGCCAGGACTGGCAGAAGCGCGGCGTCGGCGGGCTGGTCAGCAGCGTGGATCCGGCGAATGGCACAGTCACTATCTCGGTTACAAGTTTGAGCGGCAAAAAAGAAGTTACGGTGAAGACGGCGAAGAACACTGTGATTCGGCGTTACGCGCCCGAGTCGATCAAGTTTGACGATGCCAAGCCGAGCACGCTGGCCGAAATTCATCCGGGAGATCAGTTGCGCGCGCGCGGCGAGCGCAGCGCCGATGGTTCGGAGCTGACGGCCGAAGAAATTGTCAGCGGCAGCTTTAAGAATGTTGCCGGAGTCGTCAATTCTGTGGATGCAAGCGCAGGCACCCTCACCGTTCAGGATTTGTTGACCAAGAAGCCGGTAGTGGTGAAGGTCACGGCGGAGTCGCAATTGCACAAGCTTCCGCCGGAGATGGCGCAGATGATCGCGATGCGCTTGAAAAGCACCCTGCCTGCCGGGACGCCGGGCGCCAGCGGGGCAAAGCCGGAGGCGAAGGCCGACGAAGCGTCGCGTCCCGCCGGCGGTGTCCCCAACGGAGGCGCGGCGGGCGGGGCAGGCGGCGGCATGGGCGGAGGAATGCGTGCGGGCGGCGCGCGCGATTTTCAGCAGATGTTGAATCGCATGCCTGCGGTCACGCTCAGCGATCTGCACAAAGGCGATGCGGTTCTGATCGTGGCCACCGAAGGATCGGCGGGAGGCGGTGGAACCGCCATCACGCTGCTAAGCGGCGTCGAGCCCATTCTGCAGGCGGCGCCCAGCCAGGCCATGATGCTTACGCCCTGGAGTTTGGGTGGCGCGCCCGGCGGAGACGCTATGCAGTAACGCAAAAGCCTTCACCACAGAGGTCACAGAGGGGCACAGAGGAACGCTGGGAAACTTTTTATAGAAATGGAAGACGTGTCAGAAATGAAGTCTTGGAAAAACACAATCAATTTTATTATCTTGCTCTTCTTATTGTTGCCGGCGAGTTCATTACTCGCGCAGAACGGCACGGCGGCATTGCGCGGGGAGGTGACCGATCCCTCGGGAGCGGCCATTTCTGGAGCCAGCGTGGTCATGACGCCAGCGACGGGATCCCCGATTGTCATTCAGAGCAACGGGCAGGGCCAGTACGAGTTCAAGAACCTGCCCCCCGGCAAGTACACGCTCACGGTAGCAGCACAGGGATTCACACTTTACGAGAATGACAGTGTCGTCGTGGCCGATCAACCCCTGCGGCTCAACGTGACCCTGAACATTGAGGTCGAGACGCAGAAGGTCCAAGTCTCAGACACGGCGCCGACGATCGATGTGAATCCCACGAATAATGCCGGGGCGATCGTGATCTCGGGCAAAGCGCTGGAGGCGCTGCCCGACGATCCCGACGAGTTGCAGTCGGACCTGGAGGCGCTGGCCGGGCCGTCGGCGGGGCCCAGCGGCGGCCAAATGTACATTGATGGATTCACGGCGGGGCAGTTGCCGCCGAAATCGTCGATCCGCGAAATCCGCATCAATCAGAACCCGTTTTCGTCCGAGTACGACAAGCTGGGCTACGGCCGCATCGAGATTTTCACCAAGCCGGGAACCGATAAATTCCACGGGCAGGCCTTCATCATCGGCAACGATTCTTCGTTTAACTCTCCCAGCCCGTTTGCCGGAAGCGAGCCGCCGTATTATTCGACGCAGTACAACGGGAACGTGGGCGGGCCGATCGGGAAGAAAGCTTCATTTTTCTTCAACCTTGAGCGCAGGAACATCAACGAACTGGCTGCTGTGAATGCCTATGAACTCGACCCGACGCACACCCAGCCCCAAGCGGTGGTCGAATCGATTCCCAATCCGCGGCAGCGCACTAATATCAGCCCGCGCCTCGACTGGGCGCTCACCAAAAACAACACTCTCACTGCGCGCTACCAGTACTGGCGCAACACCGAGACCAACAACGGCGTGGGCGTGCTGAATCTTCCGTCGCAGGCTTACTCGTCGAAAGAGGTGGAACACACGTTTCAGGTCAGCGACACCCAGGTCTTCGGGTCGAACATCATCAATGAGCTGCGCTTCCAGTACGTGCGCGACACCGACGGGCAGAATCCGAATGACCTGAATCCGACCGTCAACGTGCTGGGGAACTTCGTAGGCGGCGGCAGCGGTGGCGGGACGGAGACCGACCAGCAGAACCGCTATGAAGTGCAGAACTACACGTCTCTGATTCACGGCAACCACATGCTGAAGTTCGGCGCGCGGGTGCGGGCCACACAGGATACGAACCTGACGACCTCCGGATTCAACGGTTCGTTCACGTTCTCGTCGCTGAACTCGCCGGGCGATGTGCCGGGAAACAATTGCACGGTGGGCGGCAGCGCGCCGTGCCCGATCTCGCTATCTTACGCAGAGTTGCATCCCTTGAGCTCCGGCGGCACGCCTTATGCGACGCAATTGACCTACACCACCGGGCTGCCGACCGCACAAGTGAACTACTACGACGCCGGATTGTACGTACAGGACGACTGGAAGCTGCGGCCGAACTTTACCTTGAGTACAGGGCTGCGCTTCGAAACCCAGAATGCGATTCACGATCATGGCGACCTGGCGCCGAGGCTGGGGTTTGCCTGGGCGGTGGGAGGGAAAAGCGGACCTCCGAAAGTTGTGATTCGCGGCGGCTACGGAATTTTCTACGACCGCTTCCAGACCGGACCGTTGCTGCAGGCCGAGCGTTTGAATGGAGTAATCCAGCAGCAGTTCATCGTGAATAATCCTACGTGTTTCCCCGGAACTGACGTGGCCATGCCGGCCAGCGGCTTCGCCAATTGCGGGCCGGTGGCGAACTCGGTGTCGAACATTTACGAGGTCAGCCCGCGGCTGCATGCGCCGTACACGCTACAAGGGGCGCTCAGCGTCGAAAAGCAGCTAACGAAATCGGCAACGGTCACGGCGACGTACCTGAATTCGCGCGGCTTCGACCAGTTCCTTACGATCAATGCGAGTGCGCCCTATCCGGGGACTCCGTGCTATCCCAATTGCCAGACGATCAGCGGAGGCAACGTGTACCGCTATGTCTCGGAGGGGAACTTCAAGCAGAACCAGCTGATCGTGAATACGAACATCAAAGTGCGCTCGACGGTGCAGTTGTTCGGGTTCTACACCTTCGGGTACGCGAACAGCGATACGTCGGGGGTGAACAGTTTTCCGACGAACTCGTACAACATCAGCCAGGACTACGGGCGCGCTTCGTTCGACGTGAGGCACCGGCTGTTTCTGGGCGGGAGCATCGCCTTGCCGTACCTGATCCGGCTGAATCCGTTCATGGTGGTGCAGTCGGGGTTGCCGTACAACATACTGTCACCAATCGATTTTAATGGCGACCAGATCTACAACAACCGGCCGAGCCTGGTGTCGAGCGCGACCTGTGCGACGTCGACCATCACCAGCGGGACGAACATTTATTGCACGCCATTGGGAACGTTCGACGCGTCGGGAGCGACGGGCACGGCGCTGCCCATCAATTACGAAACCGGTCCCGGGCATTTTGTGCTGAACCTCCGCTTGAGCAAGACGATTGGGCTGGGAAGCAAAACCAAAGGTCGCCAAGGCGGCGCGGGAGGAGGCGATGGCGGTCATCGGCACGGCGGGCCGCTGTATGGCGGGGGCGGGCCGATGATGATGTCTTCGAACTCCGACCGGCGCTACAACCTCACCCTTGGCCTGGGTGTGCGCAACGTCTTCAATAATGTGAACGTGGCCAATCCCAATGGAGTGCTGGGATCTAGGCTGTTTGGTGTTTCGAACTCGCTGCAGGGCGGACCGTTCTCGCCCAGCAACGCAATCAATCGCCGGGTGGAGTTGCAGGCGACGTTCAGCTTCTAGACGTAGCGCCGGGATCTTGCCCGCGCTCCTGGGAGCTAGCAGCGGCGTGGGCGGGGACGCCCACGCGACAGCCGCCGGGACGGCGGCGCTACGTGAACATTTAGGTTCATAGGCTGCGGCCATCGGCTCGCGGTATGCTGGAGTGTGGGTTGCCGCCGATGCGGCCAGGGCTCGAGAACGATTGGCTCTTTCTCCGATTAACCGCCGAAAGTTTATTGGATTAGCTACCGGTGCGGGCGTGGTGGCGCTAGCCGCCGACAGCATCCTGCTGGACCCGAATTTCCCGGTCGTGATCCGCCGCGAGATTTCGCTGGCGCGCTGGCCGGAGAAGCTCGATGGCTTCACGATTGCGCTGCTCAGCGATTTTCACTACGACCGGATTTTTTCCGTCCATCCCATTGCAGCGGCCGTCCGCATGGTCAACGATCTGCGGCCGGATCTGATCGCGTTGACCGGGGATTTCGTTTCCGTGCCTTGGGCCGGGAGTCACGCCAAGGCAGCGGCCGCGGCAGAGCCGTGTGCGCGCCTGCTGGGGCAATTGCATGCGCCGCATGGAGTGTGGTCCGTGCTGGGCAATCATGATTGCTTCACCGATCCGGATCGCGTGACCGCCGCCCTACAGGCGGAAAAGATTCCTGTCATGGTGAACCAGTCCGTGGCCATCGAGCGCGATGGGGCGCGATTCTGGCTGAGCGGAGTGGACGATGTGCTGGCCAAGGGCGCGAGTCTCGATCGAACTCTGCACGGGGTTCCGAAGGATGAGGCCGTGGTGTTAATGGTTCACGAGCCCGATTTTGCCGACAAGGTGGCGCGTTATCCGGTAGACCTGCAGATTTCGGGGCACTCGCATGGCGGGCAGGTCCGCATGCCGCTGGTGGGTCCGCTGTATTTGCCGGAACTAGCTCGCAAATACGTTTGGGGGCTCTACCGCATCGGAGAGCTGACCTTATACACGAATGCGGGTTTGGGGACGGTGGAGATTCCGGTGCGGTTCCGTTGCGCTCCGGAGATTACGATGCTGACGATTCGAAGAGGGAAGTCGTAGTCCTCCGTCATCGGCCCCGGTGTTATCCTGCTTCGATTATGGAAGCCCACGGTTTGACTCCGATATTGAACGTGTCTGACATCGCCAGCACGGTCGCATGGTTTGAGAAGTGGGGATGGAATAAGTTGTGGGACTGGGGAACCCCTCCGACGTTTGCCGCGGTGGGATCGGGCAAGGAAGCGTGCATCTTTCTTTGTCAGGGGGCGCAGGGAGGCCGTGGCCGCGGCACCAACACTACCACGTTTCAGCGGGACGGAGACGAGCAGGGCGACAAGGGCGTGTGGATGTCGGTGTGGGTCGACGACGTGGATGAAATGCACAAGCAATGCGTCGCCGCCGGGCTGGAGATCACATTTCCGCCCACCGATATGCCCTGGAACGTTCGCGAGATGCACCTTCGCCATCCGGATGGCCACGTGTTCCGGGTTGGCCGGGGATCGGAGCCGACAAAGTAGAAATCGGTTCATCCATGCCCAGCTGCTGATGAGTTACTGGCCGCAGCAAGGAAGTCGAATTCACATTACGCACCGATAGAGGATTATCGGGATTGCTGCCGTCAGCGGTGATTCAGCTATCGAGCGCCCACAGTGTCAATCCAACGCATCCGTAGACGCCAGCATCCAGCGGCGCGATCAGCAGGCCTCCTCGGCGCACAAGAGTCCAAGAATGCCGTTGAAGTGACTCCAGTAATTAGCTGCACGGCGGGGTGTGTCGGTAGAGTTCACAAAAGAGGCAAAGTATGAAGCGAGTCCTGATTCTGATTTTGGCACTAACGACCTTGGCGGCGGCGCGAGATAAGAAATCAAAAGCTCAGCCCGGACCGTATGTGTTCACCAGCAAGGCGTCTGCGCAAACGCTCAAGGGGTTGATCGTCCAACAGAATCTGAGAGGCGGCTACACGCTCGATGCCGACCAGCAGCTCCAGTTCCGCTTCTCGAAGCCAGCGCAGATGCCGCTCATCGAATCGGTTTTTGTGGCCTCAAGTGCCTGCCCGGGGATGACCACGAAAAAAGTATGGTCGTACACATTGGCGGAACTCAACGGCACCACGACGGTGACGGTAGAGCCGGTCTGGGAATATCCAGACGATTACTGCCACACGCAGACTCAGGCGCTGATATGGAGCCAGCGGGATGAGATTGCGGCATTTCAAGCCATGCTGGACAAGGCTTCCACTTCAACGGCTGCGCAATGATTGGGGAAAGATTGATTGCGCGTCTGGGTCGCAAGAAAAATTCTGTCTTACTGTCCATTTCACAATGCTGAGCATTCATCGGACGGCCGGAAGTAATCTTGTAACCCGCTGACCAGTCCTCCTAGGATGAAACTCAACCATGTTTACTCGGCTTCCTTTGCTGGCTTGCGCTATCGTTCTCGCCATGGTCCCTATTTCGTCAGGCCAGGGGAAAGACAGTTGTCCAATGGCGAGCTTGCCCTCTGGGGCACAAGCGGTTCTGGGCCGGCAATATGGGGAGTGGCGGCCCAAGCGGGTGTCAGACCTTGGCGCGGATGACAAGAAAATCTGGGCGGAGACACATCCGAAGGACTGTCCGGGAATTGCGATTGGCCATTTCGAGAAGCCGGATCAGCTGGCATACGCCGTGTTGCTGGTCCCCAAGTCGCAATCAAGCCACGGCTATAGGATCGTTGTGCTGAGCAAGGTTGCAACCGGCGACAGCTATGCCGCGACAGTTCTGGATCAGGGCGACGCGCAGGATGCCGATTCTGGAATGGTCATCTCCACAGCACCGCGCGGTTCATATTCCGACTTCGAGGGGACTGCATCGGTGCAAGTGAAGCTGGATGCCGTAAACGTCGAGTGGATCGAAAAGGCGGCAGTTCTCTACTACTGGGCGCATGGTAAGTACCAGACCCTTCAAACCGAGGACTAGACCTCAACGGTGCAGGCAGCGGTTATACGCAGAAGACCCACTCGGGGACGATGGAGTGAAAATGGGGATCTTTACGAGAGTCTAGTCGCGTCTCCCTAAATTCTTGCTTACCGGTATATCGAAACACCGTCTAACCGCACGTGGCCAATAGATTGTTGTTTGGTCCACTGTTGTCGGATGCAATATTTCCTCTCATTTCGCGCCTCCTGATAAGCGCCATCTCTGTACAAGCAGCCCTTGGCAAGATTATGGAATGGAGCGGCCAGGCTTCGTACATGCAATCCCATCAATTGCCAGCGCAGTTGATCCCCGCAATGCTCGGAGTGGGCGCTATTGATCGAGGTGGGAGGAGTGCTGTGCTTGCTTCTTGGCTGGAAAGCCCGGGCTGCAGCATTCATCATGTTCCTTTATTTGGCGATGGTGAGCGTGCTGTTGCACAACTCTGGGCCCTGCACGGCGCGAGCGCAGGTGGCATGCAGACTCAGTTCCTGAAAAGTGTCGGCGTCATGGGCGGTTTGCTGATGATCGCCGCCAGCGGTCCGGGCAAGTGGTCTTTGGATCGCTAGCGATGGAGGGGAGGTCGCGCCAACTGCTGCTTCAGGCCGATTACTCTCAGAACACCCACTCGGAGGATGACGAGTGGAATGGCGATATTTCGCCAACTACCGGACAGAAATTGGTGTTGGTATCATTTTCGGGTGCTGGTGAGGTGAATCATGCCCGTCGCAACGAACACGACTACGAACGTTAAGCAGGCAGTGCCGTTTTTCGGCGTCACCAACATGGAATCTTCACTGCGGTTCTATGTTGATGGGCTTGGATTCAAGATTAAGCACCAGTGGATTCCAGATCGTACCGAGGACAATCCCGACGGAAGAATTCGTTGGTGCTGGCTTGAACTTGGCGAAGCCGCCATCATGCTTCAGGAGTTCTTGCCCGAACACCGCTCAAAGGAAACGCTGGGGACTGGAGTAAATGTCTGTTTTCAGTGCGAAGACGCGCCGGCTCTTTATCGCGAGTTCAAATCACGTGGAATTCAGACGCGGGGACGTCCGTCTGTAGGAAACCGCTTGTGGGTCGTGCCGGTTACCGATCCCGACGGCTATCGCATGGAGTTTTCGAGCCCAACCGACGCGCCCGAGGAAAGCGAGCTAGCGGAATAGTTTTGGCCAAGCCCAACAACTGTCGTTATCAGGACGCTACACTCAAGTGCCCAGCGCAGGCCATGATGAGTGTTATGACGATCTTTCAAAAACTGAGGGCCAACCCTTTATAGTCATGACATGCGAATCTCACCGATTGGCAACGGCTTTCGGCACGCGATCACTGCCATCGGGCTATTTCTGGTTTTCGGCAGCAGCATGGCCGCTCTTGCAGGAACCATGCTGATCTGGCCTGGAACGACGCTCGACAGATTGTGGTCGCTAAATGAGACCGCTCATGCAGAGCTTCGGAAAGCAGGAAGCTATCTTGGCCCACTCTTCTGGTCGCTAAGCATAACACTGCTAGGAAATGCTGTAGGTTGGTTCAGGCAACGGGTGTGGGCATTCCGCCTGACTGTTGCTATCGTCTGCAGGCAGGTCGCCGGGGATTTGGTGAATATGGCGAGAGGCGACCTCGTGCGTGGCGGGGTGGGCGTCCTCATCGCTGGTGCATTGCTTCTGTATCTTCTACGCTCCGATATTCGGACAGCATTCCAGTCGGGCGGCACATAGTTGGCTCTTACAGAACGATTGCGGCGACTTCGATCGCGCCGAGTACTGCCCAGCAAATGGCCCTTCGATGTTCCCCCGCACCCACATAACCAGCCGCAGCACTGAAACAAAGGATTGCACTGGTCCATCCGCTTGCCCAAGCCGTGGGTTTGGCAAGCATTTGAAGGATTCTCACAAGCCTCACCTGTCACCTCGAGGTTCCTTGACCTGAGATCTTATTCTGTCAGAACTGTGTGCGTCTGTGGGTTTTTTCGGAAGCCAAAAATCCATTGGCACGAATCCGCGTAAGGGATCGTTGGCGAGAACAGGCGATTGCGGAAGCGTGCGCTTTTGCTTCGCCTTTTCGGTGTGAATGACGCTATGGCGATCTTTCGCCAGTTGGCTGCGTGCTACGCTTGCAAGCTGCATGAAGAGGAGTTTATGACTTCCTACAGGCTCACAGCAGCTGCTGTCTTTCTGTTTCTCACGGTCTGCGCTAGCCAAGCCGGAGATGGTTTCGAAGCAGTGGTAGACCTGCAACTGATTCATCGAATCCTAGATTCAGCGCGCGTCCCCGGATCGCTTGCATATTCAAGCTGTGGTTTTCGCAAGCGCGTCCCCGACGATCTGCCACCGATGCGGGTTTTGCATGACTATTCTGGTCCGCCGAGGGAAGTTCTGCAGAAAGTTTTTGCTGCCGATCCACGCATGCGCGTGAGGACAGAGAAAGGGGGCGTGATTCGAATGATGGAGACAGACGTGCCGACGGACCTTCTGAATTTTAAGATTCGCCACTTGTCATTCTTTCCTTCCGGCGCCGCAGAGTCCGATGCAGTTCATGGCCCACAGATGGCTGTCTTTGCCATTATGGAGAATCCCGAAGTAAAGGCTTTTAAGAAGGCGAACAACATCGGGCCGTTCGGCGACAGATTCATGTTGCCGGGCAATTGCTGCGGCGGTGGACGCGTTATTCACGGGGAATTGGACGACGTAACGGTCTCTCAGGCGCTGGATTATGTGCTGCAGACGTTCCCCGGATTTTGGGTCTACGAGAACTGTGTGAGCAAAGAAGGAGAACGGTTCGTCTACTTCAACGTTCATTGACGGTCTCCGACTCCGTCGCTAACCGTTGCTAATAGGCGATTAGACTCAAGAGGAGTCGTGGATGCGCTTATTCGCGGGGCATCACGCGTGACGAGCATCACTGACAGTGCCTGAATCCAGAGGGAACATCCCGGGAGCGGCATCTTCGCGCTGCCGGGGTGATGTGAGATGTTGATGACTCTCTGGACGCGAATAAAGGAGAAACTGAATGATGCGCCAGGCGCTCGTGATATTCATCTTCCTTGGAATGACCTGTCTCGGCAGTAAGCCGGCTCAAGCGCAAATCAATCAAAATGTGCGGGCGTGGTGGGTCGGAGGCGAATTTGGGGAGGGGCAACTCAGCCTTTCGTCCGACCAAATTCACCGCGACCGGACGCCAACCTTCGCGCTTGGCTTTGTCGGCGGTCACACATTGGGCAACCAGGCCCGCGTTGGGCTGGAGGTGAACGGCTGGCTGCTGCAAGCGTCCAACCTGAACGATCCGACTGTCGGCGAAGGTGTGAGCAATGTGTTGGGCGTGATTGACGTCTTCCCAACACGCAAGATTCCCGTGTTTCTCCGCGGCGGTGGCGGTCTGGCGATGTATCAAAACAATCGTCCCGCAGAATCGGGCGGCACAGGATGGGCCTGGACAGGTGGTGCGGGATACGAGTTTCGTTTGGGCGAGAGACTAGGGCTCGCTCCGATTGTCGATTATGCGTACGGCAGGTTTGGCGACGTTCGCAACCCGATCACGGTCGAGACGGGCCGCCACTATTCGGTAGTCGAGTTCAAACTCGCGGCGATCTGGCACTTTGGCAAGAGAGAGTAGCGCCACTTGACGCAGCTTTCGCACGGAAGCTAAGGGCTGTCCGGGCACGGTGAACAATTCCCGAGCGACCGAAATTGTTCTCTATGCGGATCATGGTCGTTAGCGGGGTATTGCGCTCGGAATCGGGGGTTCGGCGGTTTGAGTGAAATAGAGATATTTCAACAGCTAGGGTTTTGCGGGCCGGTCGGATCGAACGATTTACGAGCTTTACACCGTGCTAGAGTGGCACCCCTTCTGGGCGCTCGGCACAGCTGTTTTTGAGCACATTTGAGCGCGAGTACACGGTGAAGCAGTATAGAGCCGCGCCAAGCAAGGGGAATAGCATTACCAAGAACCAAACAAACTGTTTCAATGGGTGCGAGTCATCGAACCGGAACAAGAAGAACTCCATTCCGACAAATGTTATTCCGGCACCCAGGACACCAGCTAATAGGAGCAGTCTCACCGTGGATGCAATAGTCGACGGAATGCCACCGACAAACAATATCGCCCACCAGCCGAAAAACAGAGCGACCGACAAGGCTGCTGAGGCGCGGTAGACGCGCCGTGCCGTTGGGGACACAATCCATTCCTTGTTGATGTATTCGTACTTCAGCATGAGTGCCGGGTCATTGTATGCCCGTCATGTGCCGCGATCCAGCAGTATCCACCGGATGCTCCGTCCGGATTAATGAGTGAAATGACGAGATTTTTCATCAATCAAGACAAAAGCCGGACGTCCTACTCGCCAGCAGCAGCGGTCGGGTGCTGGAAGCGAAACACATTGCCCGAGTCCAAAAGTGCGCCGATTGCATACGACAGTGTCGTGTAGAACGGGATGGTGACGTTGCCTTCGGGATAGTGCGGAGGCGTTCCTACGAAGAAGTGCGCCAATGCCGTGTGCCAGTTCTGGTCTGCGAGAACAGTTGTTGAGGTCCACAGAATGATTTTCATCGCTAAATAGAGAGTTGGCAGAACCCACACCCAAAAGCGATGATTGCCCCTGAGTACCCCATAGCCGAAATAGCCCGCCACCGCAGCCAAAACTATCTCCAGTGGGTAGTAAGGTCCGGTCCCAATCGAGATTAACTTAGCCTCACCGATTGCCCGCCCTAAGACTGGTTTCAGGATCGCTTCCAACAACATCGCAGTGGCCAATCCTACGCCGAGGGTCGCAATCAAGAGGTGCAACAGATACAGGCCGATCCATCGCACAGAAGTTTTCATTGCTGTAAATGTACAACTTTCGGGGCCGACAGGAATATGGTTGTCGCTATCAGATGGGATGAGAAGGCCGGTCTCCGGACGGGATGCGGTGTACGCTCCCAAGTTATCGACGTGCTCAAGGCACAGATAAAAAGGAGACCGGCAATGAAGAAGGTTAGCACCACAACGGC
>Ga0070730_10002911_pt1 | contig 15514 bp, 11 predicted proteins | sample Coa_R1_3_FD_66447 | JGI IMG/M metagenome (GOLD analysis project Ga0070730, IMG submission 66447) | Surface soil microbial communities from Centralia Pennsylvania, which are recovering from an underground coalmine fire - Coalmine... | ecosystem: Environmental > Terrestrial > Soil > Unclassified ...
CCACCAACCAGGCTGGTGTCGCCATTCAGGAAGCCGCGCGCAGCAAAGCGCAAGTGCAGTCGGCGGCCGCGCGGAAAAATATCGACGCCATGACCATCAAGGCCCAGCGTGCCGGATACGTCGCGGTCCGGCAGAACCCCAATATCAACTGGGGTTACCGCGGTATGATGCTGCCTCCGTTCCGCGTGGGTGATCGCGTCAGCCCCGGCATGGTGATAGCCGAAATTCCGAATCTGAGTAGTTGGGAACTGACCGCCAACATCGAGGAGCTGGATCGCGGGCATATCGCCAAGGGCGCGAAAGTGGATATCCAGATCGTGGCCGTTCCCTTCCGCAAATTTCACGGCAGTATCAAGGATATGGCCGGTACCAGCGGCCCTCCCTGGGACCGCCGCTTCGAATGCAAGATCACGCTCGACGATCCCTCGCCCGAGCTACGGCCCGGCATGAATGCCAACGTCGTCATCAACGCGGAGCCCCTGCACAACGTGCTGTGGGTGCCCGGACAGGCGGTATTCGAGAGCGACGGCCGCACATTCGCCTATGTGAAATCAGGCTCCGGATTCGCGCCCGCCGACGTGAAGCTGGTCCGCCGCAGCGAAAGCCAGGCGGTCGTCACCGGACTTACTGAAGGCCAGGTGGTCGCACTCGCCAACCCCGACCAGCAGGCCGAGAAAAAACGCAGTGGCGGCGGCGCGATGCAGGCCATTTCCAAGTGAAATCGAGCGCCGTGGTCTCCATCGCCGGGCGCACGCGCGGCATTTCGCGATACTTCTCAGACCTTCCGCTGGCCGCGGAAAATCTGCTCGCCCAGAAAATCCGCACGGCGCTCACTGGACTCGGCATGGTCTTCGGCGTAGGCGCGGTGATCGGCATGCTGGCTATCGGAGCCGGCGCCCGCCAGGAATCGTTGCGCTTTATCGAAGAGCTGGGCGTGCGCAATCTGTTAGTGGAATCGCGCCCCGCCACCGGACCCGAGGAGTTTCAGGTGCGGCGGCGCTCGTCGCCCGGACTGACCGATCGCGACGTACGCATTCTGCAGGCCAATATCGATTCGCTGGAATTGATCTCGCCGCGCCGCACCCAGCGCCCGTCACGCCTGCTGCCCAAGCCGCCCCACGATCCGGCCCAACTCTTCGGCGTGGAACCGTCCTACGCCGCCATCCATAATCTCGAGACCAAGGAAGGAAATTTTTTCGACGCGCAGCAGGAGGCGGCCAGCGCGGCCGTATGCGTTCTCGGTGAGAAAGCGAAAGTCGAGCTGCTGGGGTACGGTCCGGCGGTGGGCAAGTACATCAAGGTCAACGATACGTGGGTGGAGGTGATCGGAGTGCTTGGCAAGCAGCTGACTTCGAGTTCCTCGGGTTCTGACGCGCAAGCCGACGACCGCAACAACGTCATCTACATTCCGTTGAGCACATCCCAGTATCGTTTCTGGGACAACAATTTTTTCCGCGACGATGTGGATGGCATCGATATGCGGCTCAAGCCGGGCGCGGACAGCATTGAAACCGCGAAGGTGGTGACCGCTATCCTGAATTCCACACACCACAACATCCCCGACTTCAGCGTCGTGATTCCGGCAGACCTGCTGGCCCAGCAGCAGCGTACACAGACCATCTTCACCTACGTGATGGTGGCCATCGCGGCCATTTCACTGTTAGTCGGCGGCATCGGCATCATGAACATCGTCCTGGCCACGGTGATGGAGCGGACGCGCGAGATCGGCGTGCGCCGGGCGACGGGCGCGCGGCGCAACGACATCGTGCGCCAGTTCCTGACGGAATCGGTACTGATTTCAGTTGCCGGCGGAGTCTTGGGAATCGCGTTCGGCTACTTGCTCTCGTGGCTGATTGCGCGCACGGCGGAGTGGAAAACCATTGTGACGTCATCGTCCATTGCGATCGCGTTCGGCGTGTCGGTGGCGGTGGGGGTAATCTTCGGCATTTATCCCGCGGTGAAGGCCTCGCGAATCGATCCCATCGAGGCGCTGCGTTATGAATGATGCATCCTGCCGCCGTCTGCGGCGCGCGGCGCTCTTGCTGGTCCTATGCCCGCTGCTTTTCGCCGTCACGCTGCCGAAATTCGTACTGGATCGTTTTCACGGACCGAACGTGCAGGTGCGCGACGTCGAAGGGGTCCAGGAACGCGTGCAGGACAACAAGCTGTATCTACATGTAAAAGATTTCATCGCGCTGGTGCTCAAGAACAATACCGAGATCAATCTCGCGCGGCTGGACGTGCTCACGGCGGCGGACGCCATCCTGAGCGCCAAGGCGCCGTTCGATCCTAACGTCACCGCGGGCTTCAGCAGTACCCGCCAGGAACAGCCGCAGTTCAGCCAGATCGGCGGCGCGGCGCAGCTCAACAGCCTGTCGCAGCAATCCAATCTGGGGTACCAGCAGACATTGTCAACCGGCCAGGCCGTCAATTTCGGGTTCAGCGGCAACCGTTTCTCGAGTAACAGCCAGTTCAACGTTTTCAATCCGAATGTCTTTACCGGACTGAACTTTTCGGTGACGCAGCCGCTTCTCCAGGGCCGGCGCAATCTGCAATTGCGCACGCCCCTAATTATCGCCCGCACGCAACTGCTTATTACGTCCGAGCAAAGCGAAGCGCGCATCGCGGACCTGGTGGGCGGCGCCGCGCAGCAGTATTGGGACGCCATTCAGGCCCGCGACAATATCAAAGTCCAGCAGCAGGCCTACGATCTGGCGCAGAAATCTTACGAGCGCGACAAGCTGGCTCTCGATCTGGGCGCGCTGCCGGCGCTGGATATTTTCCAGTCGCAGTCGCAGGTGGCGCAGCGTAAAGTAGCGGTGATCCAGGCGCAGTATTTTTATCGCGACGCTCTGGACGGGCTGCGGCGGCTCATGGGCGCCGACGTCAATCCAGCGACGCGCAACATCGAGATCGTGCTGGAAGACGATCCAGCCACGGCGCCGGTTCCGGTTTTGGGCCCGGACGAAGCCGTGGCCGCGGCGCTTCAGAAGCGCCCCGAGCTGAGCGCGATCCGCCGGCATCAGGGAGTCAACGAGATGAATGCGCGTGTGGCACGCGATTCCATGCTGCCGAGGTTCGATTTGAGCGCCATCGGTGGCGCCAGCGGCCTGGGCGGAAACCAGATTCCGGTCTCTGGTCCGTTAGGTACCGGGCCCACCACGTTTATCCCCGGCGGCCTCGGCGACGCGTTGCACCAGATGTTTGCTTTCCAAGCCCCGTACTATGGATTCGCCATCAACATGACCATCCCGGTGCGCAGCAGCTCCGCCCAGGCAAATCTGGCCGATGCGCTGGTGAACCGGGCGCGCGATCGCTACACCGAGCGGCAACTCGAGCAGCAGATCATCCAGCAGGTGAAATTCGCGACCAACCAGCTCAATATGAGCCTGGCGCAGATCGACGCTTCCAAGACGGCGCGCGATCTGGCGCAGAAAAACGTGGAAGCCGAACAACAGAAATACGAGCTGGGCGGCGTTACCGCGTTCGAGGTGCTGGACGCCCAGTCGCGCCTGGCCAGCGTCGAAGGCTCGCTGCTGCAGGCGTATGTCGATTACCAGAAGGCGGTCGTGGCGTACCAACGCGCCGTCTGGACGCTGCTGGATGGCATGGGCATTATCGTAGAGACGCCTAAAGTAAAGTAAGCGCGCGGCCACTGCGCGCCTTTCTGTCACTATCCTCTATATCGCCAGCGCGACCAGTCCCGTTACGATCAACGCGGCCGCCCACACCAGATCGAGATTCACCCAGGACTTGCGCAACAGCGCCAGACCGAATTTGTGATACACCACCAGCGCGATCAGCGCCGTGAACGTGAGATATCCGAGCGTGTGAACCAGCGTGGCCAGCAAACCCGTGATCGGATCCTGCAAGCCCGCGCCATCCATGTGCATCTGATGCCCTGCCGCAGCGCTCGATGCTGGCATTCGCATCACCACCGGTAGCACCATGAAGCCCGCTCCGTGTGCCGACGCCATGAGGAAAGACCATAGCGTGAGCTCGCCAAATCCGACCTGCATTCCTCCCCAATGGAAATGCCGGCTGCGCACCAGCCTGTAAGCGCCGAGTGCAATCAGCCCCGCCGCCACCACGAGCTTGAGGTAATTGAGCGGCAACACGATTCCCGCCAGGCCCGCCAGGCCGATCACCGCGCCGATCGCCACCGCATGGCCCAGTGTGATGGGCGCGAGAGACCGGACTACGGCGTACGCGCGTTTCTCCTGCATCCCCAGCGCGACGGCGAATAGCCAGCCCATGCCGGGATTGATGCCGTGGTACGCCCCCAGCATAAACAGCGTGGCCCAGCTCCAGTTACCGCTCATGAGTAGCAATACGAGTCGGAGGATGCATCGCCGCCCTCCAACCGCACCTGGTGGCCGCGCAGATCGCCGAACTCCAGCAAGAAGTTGGGATCCACATCCATGCCGCCTTCCGGCCGGGCATTCAGCTTTACCATCCAGCTCCGGATGCCTTCGGGATAAAATTGCGCGTCCCACGGGGCATAAAGCGAGTTCGTAAAATACACCCGGCGGCCGTCGCGGCTCACTTCGACCATCTGCGGACCTCCGTTGAGCGGCGTCTTGGGCTGTTTCGGATGCGACGCGTGGCGCACGATGCCTCCCAGGTGCACCGAGCCGTTTTTCTTCGGGTGAAACGTATCGGAGACATCGTACTGCAAGAATTCACCCGTGCCCCAGCACGAAATATACAGGAGGCGGTCATCGAGCGAGAGATTGATATCTGTGATCAACGGCGGCACGGCCTTGAATCCCTGGAGCAGCGGCGGCAATTGCGCCGGATCGGCGGGCTCGGCGGGGATGTCGATGATTTTCTTTACGGCCCATTTGCCGCCGTCGCGATGCCACATCCAGATCGACGCCGAAAGATCTTTCAGCGAGACCACCACGCCCAGAAAACCGTGGGCGCGCGTGGGATCGTGGGCGGGACGCAGCTCGAGAGCCATCTGGTGTTCGGAGCCCAGGTCCAACTCCTGCACGTGACGCCGTTTGCGCAAATCCCAGATGTGCAGCTTGTGGCCATAGCCGCCTTTGAGCAGAATCTCCGGGTTCAGGCCATTCTGCACCATGTCCGGCGTGCCCCATTCGCTGGTCACCACAGTGTCCAGCCCCAGATGTCACCAGAAATCGTACGCCAGCTGCTGCGGGCCCCGGTCGAGTTCCCACTTGCCGAGCACGTCGAAGCTGTCATGGTCCATCACGAAGATGCCGCCGGGGCTATTGCCGTCGGGTGCTCCGAGAGCGCTGGCGTAGATTCCATCCGGGCCGCAATGGATAGTGTGCGGCGAAGTGTACCCGGCGCGCGCCGCCAGCGCTTCCGGCTCGATCACCTTCACAATCTGCGGTTTCCGCGGATCGGGCTTGGTATCGACGATGTGGATGCGCGACGACTTGATACCGGGCACGATCAGGTAACGCCGCTCCACGTGCGGATGCGGCGCATACGGGCAAAGGCAGGCGCTGCAGGCGTTCCAGCCAAAATGATGCAGTTCGTCGCCCGGATGCGGCATGTCCATCTGCCCTACAAGCCGTCCATAGCTCGATGATCCAGGCTCGACGTCCACGACGCCCAGGGCGTCAGGTATGCCATTTCCATTGGCGTTGAGCATAGCGACCTAGGCCAGTTTTTCCGCCGGCGCATGCATGGCCAGCTTCGGAGAGGGATAGAAGGTGGGATCGGGTCGCCATAGCGGCATGGAAGCCTCCTCAAGTACAATTTGCATTTGTTTTTATCAGACTAACGCGTAGGATGTATAGCCCGACGCCGCAACCGGCCGCAGGATCAGCTAAAAAATACACTTATTAAGGGAACGCACAGTTCCGATTGGCGCGGCCAACCGTGCCGTGAGTTGGCGCCGGGTGACTCTTAGGATGGTGATTCGGAGCAGAACTTCAGAACGTAAACCGCATCTGCAGTTCGAGGCGCCGGTTGTTGGCGTCTTCGGAAAAGCCACCGCCGCCGAAACCGCCGGCCATCTGGTTCGCCACGCCGAATAGCGGCGACGTGATGTTGCCAATGATCGGACCGGGATTGTTGTGATTCAGCAGGTTCCGGGCTGAAATCGACAGAATCAGGTTGTATCGGCGGCTGGTCGAAGGAGGTCCGAAAACGCTTTGGAAGCCGTTGCCCATGCCATAGGGACTGCCTCCGCCGCCGCGTCGACCGCCTCCGCCGCCGGGGCCGCCGCCTGAACCTCCCGATCCCTCGCGCGCCGGGCCGAAGCCGAAGGTCTTAGCTAGGCGCATGTTGATAGTAACCGAGCCGGGCCCGCGCCCGAAGTTGCGCGGCAAGAGCTTTTCGTCGGGCGTCGGGTTGGGATCGAGCAAGCCATACGGGGTCTGAATTACGCCGGGCTTATTAGGATCGGTGGCGAGGCCGGGCCTCCCATTGAAAAGCGTAGTGTCGTACAGATCGCTGCCGGTAGTGATGTCGAATGGCGGTCCGGACTGCACGACAACGAAAGGACTCAGGCGAACATTCCATTTCGTGTTCACCGATCCGCCGATAAAAACGCGGTGATGGATGTCGGTGGAGGCGGGGCCGTACTCCCCGGCGTAGTTGTAAGGATTCGCGGGGGAAGTGCCGAGGCCATCGGTGTTGCTGCGCGCATGATTAAAGGTATAAAAACCGAACAACGAAATGTTCTGGTTCAGCCTGGAGTTGACGTTGGTGATCAACTGATTCTGGTTATAAAGGCCCGAAGATTCCATCAGAATCACCGGGCCGGGCCTGCCGAGCGGGAAGACGCCGCTTCCGGGAACGTTGAGTTGATAAGTGCCCGGCAAAGGTGCGTTGATATCGTCAGAGCGCAGCATGTGCACGCCGTGGGAGTTCGTATAAGTGACGGCGACCGTGGTGTGATGCGGCAGCTGGCGCTCGATGCTGGCGGCCGACTGCATGAGATACGGTGCATGCAGCCGCGAGCTGATTTCCTGAATGGTCTGGTTCGACTGGAAATTCGACAGTGTGGCGAGCGGCGGAATCGTCGGGTAAAAATCGGGGTTGGCCACCACGAATTGCTGCTGCACGATGCCGTTGTAGCGCTCGGCCGTCAGCGTGTTGGCCAGGTCAAAACGGTCGTAGAACATGCCGAACCCGGCGCGCAACACGGTCTTGGCCTGCTTCTTCCCGCGGGCGCCGGGCGCCCATGCCAGGCCGATGCGCGGCGCGAAATCATGCCCGTCGTAAATGTTGGTCTGGGTCTCGAAGCGCAGGCCGGCGCTCAGCGTGAAATTGGGCCGGATGCGCCAGTCGTCACCGAAGAACGCACCCACATCGGCCTGGCCTACGGAGAGCGCAGGCAGGCCGGCGTTGATCGTGAACTGCGTGGCGCCGCCGCCGAGCGCGCGGAGGTTGGCCGGCGTGAAGCCCAAGCCCTCAAACAGCAGCGTCCGGCGATAGCGCTCGATCGAACTGATGCGCACCATCACGGGGTTTCCCGAAGCGTCAAGCACCGGCTGGTTGTTGGCGTCGAGCTCCGGCGCTAAGCCGCCCCCGAAAGTGAAACTGCCCCCGAAATTTTGCGGCGAAATGCTATCGTCGGTCTGGCCGCGTGCCCGGACGCCGAACCGGAACGAATGCGTGCCGTGGAGAACGGACATGTACTCTTGAAACTCGTAGTTCGACTGCGTGTCGAGCGAGTGGCCTACTTGCGCGCCACCACCGTTGAAAGATCCCAGCACCTGGATCGCCGGGGTCAGACTGTTGGCGAGGTTGTCGGTGTTCGAACGGAAATATTGAAAGCGCACTTCATTGACGACGTGCGATCCGATTACCGCCGTCTCGCTGGCCTGCATGTGCTGGTGATCGTTCTGCGTGTGATACCCGCGCGAGATCAGGTTGAAGCTGCCGATGCCGGCATCCTGGATATCCATGTGCGAATACCCGTAGCGGAAGGAAAGCGTGTTGTTAGGCGTGAGCTGATAATCCACGCGCGGGCTCACGCGGATACGACGCTGTGGCACGCTGAAAACATCCGTGAACGGATTGCTGACGAGCGAAGTGGGATCGAGCGTAACGGCATTGATGATGGCGCCGTTATCCACCGAGTCGCGGCGGACGTCCAGAAAAAACGACGCACGCTTGTTGATGGGCCCGCTCAAGTTGCCGCCATACTCCTTAAGCATGAACGGGGCTTTCTGCGCGGCGTAAGGATTGCGCGAGTTCCAGACATCGTCGGCGAAATTGTAGAAGCCCGAACCGTGAAACTTGTCCGTGCCCGGCTTGGTGAAAATCTCGATGCGGCCGTAGCCGAGCTTGTCGTATTCGGGAGAGAAAGGATTCTGGTTGATGCGGATCTCGCGGATGGAATCCTTGGCGGGAAGCTCGCCGCCGCTGAAGCCATCGATATAGATTGAGCCGCCGTTGGGTCCGGCGGAAGGACCGGCAAGCGCTTGCAGGTCGGATTGCAGATCTTCAGGATCGTCCGAGAGCGCCTGGAGATCTTCGCCCTGGATCACGAGCGCGCTGGCGTTATTGGAGGGGTCGGCGGTCACGCTGGGCCCGGGATTGTCCTGTACGGTCACTTGCTGGGCGGTGGTCGCCACCCTCAATTGGAGGTTCAGCGACTGCGCGCCGGTGCTAAGCGTAACTTTAGCGGGCTGCGCCAGCGCCAGATCGGGTGCGGTGGCCAGGACGGTGTAGTTTCCGGATGGGATGCCAACGAAGGTATAGGACCCGTCATTAGCGGATGTAGTGGTTTTCACGAATCCCGATGCCCCGGTCAAAGTGACCTTGGCACCGGGAATGACAGCTCCGCTCTCATCGGTCACCTGCCCGCGCAGAATGGCGGTTTGAGCCGCCAGGGGCGATACGGCTAAAAATACGGCTAAAACCAAGTAAATCAGTTTCATTGGGATGATTTTCACAGGCAGGACAAACCGCCTGAGTCCTGGGTCAAGCTATATGGCGATTCATCTCACACTTTGGTTACGTTGGATCGTGGCCGCGAAGCGATTTTCAACGCCCGTACACCAGGACGTGGAAGGTGCCGGGCTTGATGTTCCGGCCTTCGCGCTCCGCTACGGAGAGGAAAATCTTGCGTGTTTTAGGGTCGAACGCCATGGTCTTGGCTCCGGGTTCGGTCGTGACTTTGTCGACTTCCGAATAATGGTCGGGCGAGTCCTCGTGGAAAATATCGATCGTGCCGTCGCCGTTCGAGAAGAAGACCAGCTTGGTAGCGGCTTCGAAATCGCCGGCGTCGACGTGATCGCCGATCGGCATAGTTGTGACCACTTTGCCGCTATCCGCGTCGAGGACGGCCATCATGTGGTTGCGGCAGCCGACGAAAATCCGGCGGGATTTCACGTCCATGGCCATGGCGGAAGGCTCCTCGCAGGGTTTGAGCGGCCAGCGCTCTTCCAGTTTCAGGGTGATGGGATCGATCTTGACCGTCTCGCTCTTGTCTTCCAGGTTGATGAAGACCTTTCCCTTGCCGTCGCCCGAGGCAAACTCGGGTCCGCCGCCTAAATCGACCGTGCCGGTGACTTTTTGGTCGGCGGCGCTGATGATGGTGCTGCTATTGCTGTCGCCGTTATTGACGATCACGCGTTTGGTGGTTGGGTCATAGATGATCGCATCCGGCTTCTTACCGGTGGGAAGGTGGCCGACAACCGCGAGCGTCTTCAGATCGAAAACCGTGACGTCATTGGACTGCCCGTCGCTGACGAAGCCGCGGTTGAATTCGGAGGCGATGGCGATGCCGTGCACGCCCTTGGTGTCCGGGATCCTGCCGACGATCGTTCCCTTATCGGCGTCCAGTACATCCACCCGCGTGCCGTGCGACACATACACGCGCCGGTTGGCGTGGTCGACGCTGAGGTAGTCGAAGCCGCCATCACCGGGCACGGGGATCTTGGTCAGCAAATGATACTTGACGGCGCCCAACAGAGCCACGCCGAATAGCGCGATCAGGATTGTTCTTTTCATGGGAGATCTCCGTTCGGTGACACAGTCGGCGTCACGCGTGGGTACGGTCTTCGAGGGCATGAAGCATTATAGGGGCCGGGACATGAATAGGGGATGAATGCTGAGTGAAGCACGCGCGGAAGATCGGGCAGGATCTGCGGATGGCCAATTCCGGTTTGGTCCACGGGGCAGGGTACACCTGCCCCCGTGTAATGAGTGTTAAGAATCTGAGCATTTTCTGTTATCCGATTAACATGGCCTTCAGATTTTGCACTTTTTCATGTACAAAACCTTTCTCGCGGTCAGGTAATCTGGTCATGGCGGCCCTTGCGCGGCCGAAAGTCGAAACGACCCCTCAGCGGTAGCGTCGTACGGAAGTATCGCGGTTCGTATCGGTCCTAAGGTTTAAGACATCCTTGATATGAAGTGTTTTGGAGTGAAAATTTGAGTACCAGAGCCGCCATTTTGGTCTGGCTGGCCGGCGCCGCCGCGGTTATGCCGGCTTTTGGCCAGAAGGACGCACCGGGCAAATTCATCGGGAGCGACGCCTGCAAGACCTGTCATGCCGACGTGTGGTCGAAGTTCTACAAGAACCCGCACTTCAAGAGTGTCGCGTCCGGCACGGAAACGCCGGATCACACGGGGTGCGAGAGTTGCCATGGCCCAGGCGGCGCGCATGTTGAGGCGCACGGCGGCAAAGCGACTATAGTCGCGTTTTCAGTGTTGGAGCCGAAGCAGATTCTGGACAATTGCCTGCGCTGCCACGCGCAGACGCTATCGCGCGCCAACATCCGGCGCTCGTCCCACACGCAGAACGACGTGGTATGCACGAGCTGCCATTCGATCCACAAATCTCCCACACCCAAATTCCTGCTGGCCAGCGTGCAAGCCGAGCTTTGTTACGGTTGCCATGCCGACGTCCGCTCGCAGTTCTCCATGCCCTTCAAGCACCGGGTAAACGAAGGCTTCATGACGTGCACGGACTGCCATAACCCGCACGGGGCTTTTCCGCCGACATGGAGAATGGGGGAACGTCCGCACATGATGGACCAGGCCCTGGCCAACGAGGAGCCATGCCTGAAATGCCACGAAGAAAAACGCGGACCGTTTGTGTACGAGCACCCTCCGATCCGCGTGGAAGGCTGCGAGGCCTGCCATTACCCGCATGGCTCCCCGAATTCGCGGCTGCTCCGCCGCCCCGTGATCTTCACCATGTGCCTTGAATGCCATAACGGCGCGCCCGGCTTCAGCCGGACGGGCGCCGGAGATCCCCATCCGTCGGCCTTGCATGACATGCGCTCGCCGAGGTTCCAGAACTGCACCAACTGTCATGGCCATATCCATGGCTCCAACGTGGATTCGTTTTTCCTGAAATGAGGCGCCGGATGAAAATTGCCATCGCCACTTTTCTCTGGGCCGGCCTCGCTGCCGCGCAGCAGCCCGTGGCGCCCACGCCGGAGCCCGTCGGGCCGCCGCGCGGCGACAATACCGCCGAGTACAACGTCGTCAATTCCGTCGAGACCGGCTACCGCTGGAGCACGATTGGCGGAAATCTGGATGAATATCGCAGCCAGGTCAATTATGGCGATGGCGTGCGCCTGCTGGGGAGTTCCCTAAGCATGAATTCGCGCGACGGCTACGGCCGGTTCTTCGACGAGATCCTGCTGAACACGCAGGGCCTGGGCAACGATCCATATGAATCTGCCATCGTCCGCATCCAGAAGAACCGCCTGTATCGCTTCGACATGACGTGGCGGCTCAACGATTATGTGAATCCGGGCCTGGTCAGCGCGGGCCAGGAGAGCGGCAATTTGCGGAATACCCGCTACACCACGCAGGATGACGACCTGACTTTGTTCCCGCAATCCAAAATCAAATTCTTCCTTGGATATTCGCGCGGCGTCCAGGATGGGCCGGCTTTCACCTCCGCGGGCGGCTTCCTTACACCCACCTTGAATACCACCGGCGTTTCTTCGACGCGCGATGCCCGCAACGAATACCGCCTCGGCAATGAAGTCCAGTTCCTGGGTATTCGGTTGAACTGGATGCGCGGCTGGGAGGACTTCAAGGAGGACTTCCGGGTGGTCGGGCAGTCGGCTACCGGTGCGCTCCTGCCGCCACAGCTCACGAATCCTTACCACGGCACCAGCCCGTACTGGCGCGTGGCGCTCTTTACCGACAAAAAGTGGTTCAGTGTGAACGGCCGGTTCACCTATACAAACTCCCAGCGAGCTTATGTTTCGACACAGAGCGGTTTCCTTGGCGGGGCGACGCCCAACTTGGGAGGTCTGCAAGTCGTGACCATGGGGACAGGGCACCGGCCAGTGGCGACGGGCAATCTGACCTTCAGCATCTTCCCCACGTCGAAGCTCACGATCACGAACAGCACGGGGGTGTACAACGTACGGACCGAGGGGAATTCCGAGTTTCTCCAGCTGAACAATGGCACAGGGAGTTTTCAGACCCTGGACTTCCTCTACCTGGGGATTCGGACGATCACCAACCAGACGGATTTGAACTACCAGGCCGCAAAGTGGCTCAGCTTGTTTGCCGGGTATCATTACTCTGACCGTTTCATCCGCAACATTCTCGATTCGCCCGTCAATTACGACCAGACCAGCATCCTCAACGCAGGCGTATTCGGTTTGAGGATCAAACCCATTCAGCCGGTCACCATCGTGCTGGATGGCGAAGTGGGGCGCGCAAATCGCCCGTTCACACCCAAAAGCGACCGTAACTACCAAGCCCTCAATGCGCGGGTGCAGTATAAGCATAAGAGCCTGCTACTCTCGGCGTATGCGCGCACCGATTACAACAATGACTCGACGGTGTTGACAGCTTACAGCTCGCATGCGCGAACGTACGCGGCGAACGCTTCCTGGACGCCGCTGCGCTGGCTTTCGTTTAATGCCGACTACTCCAAGCTGCATCTGGACAGCCTCGGCGGTCTGGCGTTTTTCGACAGCGGCCAGTTGATCGAGAACCAATATTCGCTGTACATCAGCAATCTGCAGACGGGCAATCTCGGCGTGCGCTTTGTACTGGGGCGGCGGGCCGATCTATATGCCGGCTACAGCCACGTGCAGGATACCGGCGATGGGCGCAACAACCCGGCGGGGTCGGGATTCGGGCCCAACATCCCCGAATTCCAGGCCGCCCAGACGTTCCCTCTCAAGTTTCAGTCGCCGCTGGCGCGCCTGTCGGTGAAAATCACAAACCGCATCCGGTGGAACCTGGGTTATCAGTATTACGGCTATCGTGAAGATTTCTTTAAGGGTCAGCCGTTCACGACAGATTATGGGTATCGCGCGCAGACAGGATACACCAGCATGCTCTGGTCGTTCTGAGGGCTGATTTTGCTTGGGCGGGGCTACGCACTACGCGCTGAGATCCCGCGGATAGGAAAGTCAGAAGTCCCGCACCGCGCGGTCGGGCATATGCAAGCCGATTCGGTACTTCATCCCTTTTGGGGTGCAGTGGCGGACACAGGCCCGGCCGAGAATGGTGGATGTCGTCTGCACCTGGATGAAAGTCCCTGGCGGGATGGCTCTTTCCGCCTCCACCAGCATTCCGAACGTGCTGATGTCCAGAGCCTGGGCCTGGAGGACTCGGTTGGTTTGCCCGTCGTTCCAACACAGATGTACCTGGCAGTTGATGGCAACGCGTTCGTGCAGCCGCTGGTTCACTCTCGCTGGTGCAGGAGCCGATGCTGCCCGTCCTGGAACCGGTTGCTGTACGCTCATGGCCCACTCCTGGCAAAAACAGAATAGCTGCTGGCGGTAGCGCCCTAACGCAGAAACGCCTAAGGTATGGTGACGCCCATGTAAGCTGGCCGTCAACGTATCTTTGGATACCCGGTCTGGTAACCCTAACGTAATCCGGGGGCTTGTAACGAAAGCCCCTAGCGAACCATCTATACTGTATAGTTATCCGGAACCCCAAAAGAGGAGTGTGCCTGTGGGAGACGTAGCCTATCCAGCCCCGCCGAACGGCTCGGGCATGAAGACCGCCATCCTGGTGGGCGCCATTGTGGCGCTGCTGGGAGCGAACGTGTACATGTATTTGCAGCTGGATCGCGTAAAGACCGATGTAGCGAAGCTTCGCGAATCGATGTTAACGGAAATTACTAACCTGCGCGAAACGTCGTCGGTTACCAGCCAGACGGCCAAGCGCCATCTGGAGTCGCTCAAGGAAGATCTGGAAAATACGCGGCGACAGGCCAATTCGATGGCCACCGCGGCTAAGACCGAAGCCTTGAAGCATGCCGAGACCCTAGCCGCCCAGATCGAGGCCGAGCAGAAGAAGCAGCAGGAGCAGGTAGCCAGCCAGTTAAGCCAAGTTAGACAGTCGGCGGACACGCAGATCGCGGCGGTGAATACGGATGTCAGCGGCGTGAAATCGCAGCTCGGCACGACGCAGGCGGAACTGCAGAAGACCGTAGCGGATCTCAAGAGAGTCACGGGCGACCTGGGCGTGCAGAGCGGCTATATCGCGACAAACGGGAAGGAAATTGCCGCGCTGAAACGTTTGGGTGAGCGTAATATCGTCGAGTTCAATCTCGCCAAGAGCAAACAACCGCAGCGCGTGGGCGACATCAGCCTGACGCTGAAGAAGGCCGATCCCAAGCACAACAAGTACACAATCGACGTATTGGCGGACGACAAGCTTACCGAGAAGAAGGACCGCACCGTCAACGAGCCTGTGCAATTCTATGTGGCCAAGGGCGGGCGGCTGCCGTACGAGATCGTCGTGAACCAGGTGGGCAAGGACAAGATCGTTGGGTACCTGTCGACGCCCAAGGACCAGGTCGCGCGCAATTAGCGGAAGTACTACTCGAGCGGCAGGATGGATGCGAACAGTTTCTCGGGACGCTTGATTTCCACTTTCACTTTTTCGCCGAGCGAAAGATTCCCCGCCAGAGTCAGGGTGTAGTGGGCGCGCAGCACATCGAAGATACGTGGTCCTGGCGGCTCGACTGAAGTCTTCCGCATATCTTTCAGGCTGAACGATGCGCCGCCGGTCTGGCGCGCCAGCATCTCGAACATCGATTTTTCGTAGCCCACCACGTACACCACAAAAATAGACACGCCATTGCGCCGCGCCAGGTGAACGACTTCGCTCTCACGGACGCGGCTGGAGCCTTCAAGTCCCGCGGTCGCGAGCAGGATCACGCGGCGAAAAGTGCTGTTCTGAAATCCGCCGTCAACCGTGGCATAAAGGGCGTCGAGCACGTGGGGCGTGTTCCCGTACTTCACCTGACGCACGGCGCGGCCCAAGAGTTCTTTGCTCGAGGTGAAATCCTGAATCAGGTCGGCAGAGGAGTGGAACGCGACGACAGCCATCTGTTCTTTCGGCTGAAGCTGCGCGATGAGATCTTCGGCCACGGGCTGCACCGCGGGGCCCACGAGGCTTGTGTCGAGCAACAGCACGACGTCGAGCACAGCGGTGGTGTACTCGGCCGACTCCACCTGGCGCGGAGTTTTGTCGTCGAGAACGGTGAAGTCTTCAGCCTTGAGACCGGTCACTGGCCTGCCGGATTTCTGTTCGACGACCGTGACCAGGACTTTGGTCGACGCGTGCAGGAGCTGCA
>Ga0070730_10002914_pt1 | contig 15505 bp, 13 predicted proteins | sample Coa_R1_3_FD_66447 | JGI IMG/M metagenome (GOLD analysis project Ga0070730, IMG submission 66447) | Surface soil microbial communities from Centralia Pennsylvania, which are recovering from an underground coalmine fire - Coalmine... | ecosystem: Environmental > Terrestrial > Soil > Unclassified ...
AGGCCATCATTGTGCCGATCCACTACGAAGGGTGGAGGCACTTCACGCAGGGACGCGCTGAGATCGAGCAAGCATTTGCTGAGGCCGGGTTGGAGAAACGGTTGCGCTTCTTGCCGTTTGGCGAGGCGGTGGCCTTCGACATTTAATACTGTTTCTTGAACCAGGGAAAGCAGGAAACTTACACAATCTGACACGAATCTGACACGCCAAAAAGTGTCAGATTCGTGTCAGATTGTGTAGACCGGCCTGTGGAGGGGGTTGAAGGCTTGAATCTGACACTTTTTCCATCTGACACTCACAGGGGCCAGGGAAAATCCCGGAAATGCGCCTTTTGTCTGGTGGTAGTCAGGAGTAGAATGGGGGCTGGCTACTCGCCACGAATAGCCAGCCCTTATCTTAGCTTTTGTATGCACGGACAAAGCCAGCGCCTGGGAAAGCAGAGAAGTGTGGAGGTACCATCTCCTCCGTTTCCAGATGTTGGAAGCCGGCCTCTGAAACAATGGTCGCCAGATCTTGCGTGCCGCTTCCCCCGGCGTGAAAGCGCGCAGCCAGGCCCACTCGTTCCTTCTTGCGCTTAAAATCAGCAATCACCAGGCGCCCACCTGGCTTGAGCACACGAGCGATTTCAGCGAGCCCCTGACGTTTGAGGGGAGCCGGCAAATGATGCATCATCAAGGTCGAGAGCACCACATCAAACGTCTGATCCGGGAAGGGGAGCTGCTCGATCATCCCAATCTGGAAATCGATGGGCAGGTGGAGCTGAGCCGCTTTCGACCGGGCGCGAGCAATCTGCTGCAGGCCCGGATCAACACCTACGACGCGGCCCGCACGACCCACGATGCGTGCCACTTCCATGGCCAGCGTTCCCGTGCCGCAGCCCACATCCAGCACCTGTTCTCCGGGTTGTATGTTGGCCATTGTGACGGTTCTCCGCCTGAACTCCTGCAACTGGCCACGGAACAAAAAGGTGTCGCAGAACCATCCCGTCAGGTCGTAGCGCCAGCCCTGATCGAGGATCAGCCCTTTGGTCTCTTTGGTCGACGCCCTGGACGCCTCGCCGTGGAGGCGACGTGTGAACGAATGCATAGGTCTTGTTCCTTTCAAAGGAAGTTTCTCTTCTAGTGTGAATACGCCGTTTAGAGGAACAGAGGATGGCCTGAGACGATTACGTCTGGCTCGTTGCCAGACGTAATCGTCTACAGGGTGTCGCATATCTTTACTTCTGTTCCTATTTCGAGTATGCTAGAGAAAGCAGCACCAGTCAAGAAGCAAAAACAGCCACTCTGTAGTATAAAAGACACAAGAAAGGAAAGTGTCGATGAAGACGTCTTTTGAGCAAGCAGATTTACGGGTTCGACGCACCCACAAGTTGCTGTGGGAGGCGCTGATGGCGGAACTTTCGGAGCGAGCCTTCGAAGAGATTACCGTCAAGGATATCTGTGAGCGGGCCATGGTGCATCGCACCACGTTTTACAAGCATTATGAAGATAAATATGCCTTGCTAGAGCAGGGGATGCGACAGATGTATGACGCTCTGGTGGCAGAAGAGGAGCATCTGCCACCCAGCGCATTCACCATAGATGATCCGCCCCCCTATTTTCTCCGTCTATTTGAGCATGTAGCACAACATCAGCCCTTTTACAAGCTGATGTTGTGTGGAGAAGGTATTGGCCGGTTTCAGAAGCTGATCAAGGAGTACGTCGCAGAAGTGGCTGAGACCAAAACACGTCCATCGGCTCCAGTCGACCAGCCATCAGCCGTTCCTGAAGCTATGCGTGTGCAGTTTATGGCAGGGGCAGTGATCAGTACCCTGGCCTGGTGGCTTGAGAATGACATGCCCCATCCTCCCCGCCAGATGGCGCACTATTTGCTGGTGATGCATGGCACTGTGTCACATCATGGTTGACAAACCGTTCAGGATACGAGCCAGAATAACTAGATGTGGGGTCCGGGCGGGCACTAGGGTCGTTGCCCGTCGGAAGACCGCCCCTACGCTGGGCAAGCATTCCCGTCGAAAAACGTGCACATCGTGTTAGCTAAACCTCATAAAGTCGGCCCTCCAGGCTATTTATACCAGCCCTGAGAAGCGATCATTGAGATAGGCCAGTTTCGCTTCCTGGTCGCGTTTAGACGAGAGGAAGCGAACCCAGGCATGGCGCTCATGCCACACGGCGGGCAGCTCCCAGACACAGAAGGTCCCTCGATGGCTACTCTCAAATGTCATTGGTTGGTAGCCTGCTGACTGGGTCAAATCCTTCACATAGACTGATTCCCACAACTCGTTGGTATTGCGCCAGGTTGAGGGGAGAAGTAGCAGGAACGAGCCAGCGCGATGTAGTAAAACAAAGCCCAGTTGGCCCTCAATCTTCAGTCTGCCCGCAGCCACCTCCGCCTCTAAAAAGGCGCGGCACTCTGAAATCTGCTCCTGAGAAATTTCCATGTCAGGGGGGCGAATATCGTACCATTTGAGATACGCATTCGGCAAACTGAGATCCTTCCCAGGAGTGATGAGTTTCTTGTAATACTCATACCCCTCAGGAACGACATTTCCCAGACTGTCGAGATGAGGAACCTGTTCGATAACATGTGTCTCCGACATAGTGTTGCTCCTTGTATCCAGGTTGGTGTTTTTCAGCGTGATAGTATCGGTTTGATCGCTCAATTCTATAATACAGAGAGAATGATCTGGCTGCCAGGGCCATTTTGTGTAGAAGTGAAAGGACCAATTTATGGCAATCTAAAGCCAGTGCCTGTTCACCTGAAATCAAGGAGAAAAGACAGATCGTGCCCTTGACAAAACCTCTAAAGCGACATATAGTATCTATAGATGGTAAGGCGCCATAGAATAAATTGCAGAAAGATGAGAGGAGGAAAGCGATGGAAAAGACAATCAGCCTTTTGCCAAGGCATCGGGTCTTTTTGGATCTTGCCCATCAACTGCCCGAAGTGGACACCTCCTCGGTTGAAGGGTATCTGCTCTTCTTACGGGTTGCGGGCGATGTCTTTGCCGCGCAACAGACGTTTTTGGGAAGCTTCGAACTTTCGGAGGGGAAAGTGGTTGTGTTGCTCCTGCTCCATCAGGCGCCGGAGTATCGTCTCACGCCTTCTGTGCTGGCGGAAGCGGCAGGGGTGACGCGTGGCACGATCACCGGATTGCTAGCGGGCCTTGAGCGATCGGGGCTGGTCAAACGCAGCGATCATCCTGAAGATGGGCGTAAGTTTAGCATTGGACTCACGCAGCGGGCGATTGACATCTTTGAGCGGGTGCTGCCAGAGCGTTTCCAGCGCATCCGGGAATTCATGTCCGTCCTGACAACTGAAGAACAGCAGCAACTGACGACTTTGCTGGAGAAAATGAGCCGGAATCTACCGGCCCTCTGCGAGTCGTAATTTTTTTGCGGATTTAGTAAGGCGCCATAGTATTGTGAAAGAGACATGAGCGTGTAACGATACCACTCAGAAAGCGAAGCTGCTATGCAACAACATGTGCTCGTTCCATTAGATGGCTCAGCCATGGCAGAGGCCATCATTCCCCAGGTTATCCCTCTTGCTCGTGCGTATGGAAGCGCTGTGACGCTGCTCAAAGTGATTGCGCCGCCGCTGATCATGGGGCCACTGGGCGGACCCGTAGCGATCCCAGAAGAGTTGCCAGAAGAGTTGGAGAGGGAAGCGCATGACTACCTGGCTCGCGTTGCGCGTCGCCTGGCAGCTCAGGGTGTGCCAGTACGTATTAAGGTGTTGTATGGAAATCCAGCACTCAGTATTACCGGATATGTTGAGAAAGTTCCCGGAGTGCGTCTGCTGGCGATGGCCGCTCATAGTCATGGTGACATGCATCACCTGATTTTTAATGATGTTGTTGCGCAGGTCGGGTCTATGATTCCCATCCCAGTCCTCTTGTTTTTCCCCCGTAAAGGAGCAACGATAACGCCCCGGCCAGTGACTTATCGCAAGATTCTCGTGCCATTGGACCGCTCAGCCTCCAGCGAACTAGCGCTGTCCGAGGCCGAGCAGATTGCATCCAGTGTTGGCGCGACCATCGTGCTGGCATCTGTTGCACCAGCATCCGCCAGGGATGACCTACGGCCCGCGGAGGAGCCTGCTCGCGTAGGAGGTGGGCCCACAAGGGTTGCGACACCCTCAAGGAGTGGCATCGAACGTTGTACAGCATACCTTGAGGCGAAGGCGAGTGAGCTGCGGGCACAGGGGATAGCAGTGCAAACAGAGGCAGCGAGCGGTCAACCCGTGGAGGAGCTGCTACGCATCATTGGGCAGCAGCAGCCAGATTTGCTGGTAATGGCGGCGCACAGGCGGAGTGAGGTACAGCGTCTCTTCCGAGGAAGCGTCGCAGCGAAAGTGATGCGTGGCACAGGACTACCAGGTCTGCTTGTGCAGGCAAGGGAGGATGGCTAGTGGGCTGACCATCACGATGTGGCGAGTTGGTGAGCAGTATTGTATCCTTGAGTTACAAAACAAGCGCAAGGAGAAGGACATGAATAAGAAGCGTCTCTATCCCGTTCTAGAGCCAGAATGTACAGGAGTGTGAACGACAGATCGGGGAGGGCGGCAATTTGACAGCCTTCCCCGCCCTGGGAGAAAAGTCGTCTGAGTGTTGACATTTTGAGAGCGAGAGGATATCCTCTCAAACAGATCAACGGAAAGCTTCTCCTCTTCAACTCTTTCCTCTCGAAGAGTTCTGGGTTCTTCTGGCTCTGGCAGCAGCCCGTGATACGTGCCCTCACCTTCCTGCTTGCCGCGATCATCTTCGTTGCCAGCGGGAACAGCTTGCTGGTGATCCTCCTGGCGCAAAGTCAGCATGCCTCTCCTTTCGTCATCGGCCTGATTTTCACGCTCGTAGGCCTTGGAGGCATCCTGGGTTCTCTGGTAGCTGCCCCGATCCAAAAGCGCTTCCGTTTTGGGCATATCACCATGAGCGCATGCTGGGGACTCGTCTTTTGCTGGTCATTGTACCTGGTCGCCCACGTTCCCCTCGTTGTCGGAGCGGTCGGTGCTGGACTCTCCATCATCAGTATCATCTTTGACGTCGCCTTGCTTAGCTATCGCCTTGCGCTCATCCCTGACGAACTGCGCGGTCGTGTAAGTAGCATCACCAGTCTTCTGGCGACGTGCTCGCGTTCCGTAGGGCTTACTGTCACTGGCCTTCTTCTTCAGCAACTCGGGACATTTCCTACCATTGTGTTCTTCTTGGGGTGTCTATTTCTGGCTGCGGTAGGTGCGACATGCAGCACGGCTCTTCGTAGGGCTAACTAATGGTGCTAGCGAGGTCAAGAGAGACCCATGATAAAGATTGGCCATCGGAGGCGTACTAAGCCCATTTGATCACGGAGTTATCTGCGCCTCCGTGTACCAGCCATCAGCCCGCGATCTGCCAGACGACTGCTGTCGTATCCGCAGACGCCGTAACAATGTAGCGGCCATCGGGAGACCAGTCAAGATCGGCAATTGATTGTTTATGGACCTGGACGCCGGCCTGCGGGAAGGTGAGCAGCGGTGTTTGAGTGCTGCCGGGCGCGGTCGTCGTGGCGGCCTGGATATTCCAGACGGCGACGTGAGCGCTGCCCGCAAAACTGGCGGCCAGATAAGTACCATTGGATGACCAGGTGAGCGCGGTTTGTGAGAAGACGGGATCTTTGGGCTGTAACGTGAGCAGCAACTTGCTCGTTTGGACATCCCAGAGCGTCATGATATCCACATCGGAGACGGCGAGCAGGGACGGTGAAGTTGGCGACCAGGCCAGGCTTTCATTTTCGACCTGCTCGGTATTGGTGCCTGAGTCCTTCAGATTAGCAGGAATGGGGCGAGTAGGCAGATTCAGCGTTGTCTGCACACTGCCGGTGGTGGTATCCCAGAGAATGACCGAGCCGGAATTAGTATGAGTGGCCAGACGCTTCCCATCGGTGGACCAGGCCAGGGCATTGAGATTGGTGAAAGAGTTGTCGAGTTTGTAGTTGTCGTAAATAATGGTGCGTGGTGTGCCAGTAACATTGGCGGTCAGGGTACGCGCGGGGGCGGTAGTATTGTTGGTGTGCCAGAGGGCCACGCGTTGTTGTTGCTGGCCCTGGACGAAGCTGGGCGTGGCAAAACTGCTGGCGGTGGGAGACCAGGCGATGGCAGGGTAGGCAAGCTTGCCAGCGGAGATATCGGCGATGTGATAGAGAGCACGGGGGTTGCTGGAAGTACTGAAGGGATCGTAGAGTGCGATACGATCATTGCCCTGGGGGTCCGCGATCAAAACTGCGAGTGAGCGGCCATCGGCGGACCAGCAGAGTCGATTGGCGAAGAGGGGGCAGGGCAGATTCCAGGTACGGAGGGGCCTGGAAAGGGATTGCACGCTGCCAGAGCCTGAAGCGAGAGGGCTAGCGAGATCCCAGAGCATGACTGTAGCATCCAGGCTGCCGGTGGCCAGGTAGCGACCAGTAGGGTCCCAGCGCGCAATAGTGAGTTCTTTTTGGTGGGCCGCCAGCGAGAGAAGCGGGATGCCAGCGCCAAGCTTTGCCGGACCCGGTGTAGGACGAGAGAGGGTAACTGTTGGAGTGGCGCTTGAGGAGTATGGTTGGGGTGAAGAGGAGAAATGAGGATAGAGGGCAGTAGCGCTGGCAACTGCTGCGAGAGCGACAACCGCGCCGCCTCCTACGATCAATGCGCGACGTGTGAACCTGGGCCGGACTGGTTGTTGTGTGGGAAGTTGCGATGCGCCTGATGGGTAGGTAGGGGCATCCTGTGATAGGGGGGAAGGAGTCTGCGGTGTGTGCGCGAGATTGGCGAGAGAGGTAGGGGCATCAGGCGAGAGAGGTGGCGTCAGTGGATCTGGAGTTGGCGAGGGTTGATGGGAGTGGTGAGCAGGCATATTTGTATAGGAGTAGCGTTGCGTTACCTCCTGTGAGGGGAAGTCGGGGGATGAAACTGGCGTGTTGTGTTGAGATGCAAACGAGGAGTTATTAGATGTGCCAGAGGGCCAGCCCTGCTCCAGTTCTGTGACCAGGGTCAGGCAGGTGGGTGGTCGGTCGGTAGGTGCTTTGGCCAGGCCCTGTAGCAGAGCCTGCTCGACCACTTTGGGGAGCGTCAGATTAAACTGGCGCGGTGAGGGCGGAGGCTGGTTCATCTGCTTGAGCATGGTGCTATAGACGGTCTCACCTTTGAAGGGGACGCGCCCGGCTAAGAGCTGGTAGGCCGTTATCGCGAAACTGTAGCGATCACTGGCCGGTTCAGCCTTGCCCTGTACCTGTTCGGGGGCCATATACTCGGGTGTGCCGGAACCTGCAAAGGTACGATTTCCCTGGGTTGTGCTAGTGAGCATCTTGGCCAGGCCGAAATCTGCCAGGAAGAGCCAGGACTGCTGCAGCAGCATATTGGCGGGTTTGATATCGCGATGCAGCACCTGGCGACTATGGGCGTAGTCGATAGCCTGAGCGGCCTGACGTAAAAAGTTAAGCGCTTCCAGCGGTGGCAGTGGGCCATCTGCGTGGTCGAAGCGATCCTGGAGGGAGCCGCTATCGACAAAAGGCGTAATCAGGTAAGTCACAATCTTGTCAGCCTGCATGGGTAGCTCGCCAAAATCGTGGATGGGTAGAATATGAGGGTGTTCAAGGGCGGCGGCGGCCCGGGCCTCGCGTTCGAACACTTGCAGATAATTCTGGTCGCCCATATGCACTGTAGGGAGTAATTTCACCGCAACCTGACGCAGCAACTGCGTATCCTGCGCCAGCCAGACCTCGCCCATCCCGCCGCGTCCCAGCAGGCGGAGCATACGGTAGCGTCCAAGCATTTTATTTTGCCAGGTTTGATTCGTCGCCATCGTCATACCTCTCAGAATTTCCAGATCAGAATACTGGCCTTCACATCCTTATAGGCAGCCGCCAACCAGCGTCCATCCACCGACCATGCCAGCGTGGTTATCTCGGCGGGAAGCCCCTGCAATGTGCGCGTTGGCAGAGCATTGCCCGTACCGGATGCCGTTTGCGAGTTGAAGTTCCAGATGTAGACTTTACCGTCCTTTGCGCCCGTTGCCAGCAGCGTGCTACTGGGAGCAGGGCACCAGACAGCTGTTGTCAAGACAGTGCTGCTGCTGGGTAAGGTGAAGGGAAACTGAGCACCACTCTGCCAATTCCAGATGGAGAAGAGACTGATTGGCATAAGGTTGCCAATGAAGAGAGAATTATTAATACCCGTGACATACTTGCCATCCGGCGACCAGCTAACGGCGCCGATAGGATAGGACTGATCCTTACCAGATTGGTCTTTCCCAAATTGTAAGAAAGCGGAGGTTTTCCACGAAACATTGGAGCCAGTACGCTGCAATTGACCAACAGCCAGGCCGAGACCCATACCGATGGCCTGCCAGTTTCCATCAGGAGAGTTGGCGATGGCGTAGGCAAAGTTATTTTCGTGCAGGGAGATCAGACCCTGTTCGGGATGCAAGGGATCGCGAAACTCCAACATAAACGCGCCTGTGCCGGTGGTTTCGTGCGGATGAGAGACGGAGACCAGGTATTTGCCGGGAGCCCAGTGGAGGGATTGGATATACGTCGTTCGGAAGTAGGTCATCAGCTTCGTATCGTAGCCCGCGATGCGCTGACTGAGATCGGCCTGATAGACATCGGTCAGCGTATCGATGACGTTGGGGTTAGAAGCGTTAAGCTGGAAGCTGGAATTGCCAATCGCGACATTATTGCCATCGGGCGACCAAGCGACCAGCAGCTTGCCAGTAGTATTAAACAGTTGCCTGGCTTTAGGGCTACCAGGGTTCTCCTGGCCGCTGAGCATAGCCTGGATATCCCAAAGCAGCGTTTGTTGGTCTGTTCCTCCAGAGATGAGCATTGAAGGAGTTTTGGGCGACCAGGCCAACCCGGAAACGGGCTGCGTATGACCTGTCAGAGCCATGATGGGAGCATCAGGATTTGGCGCAGGCGTAGGCTTTGTCATGGTAGTAACGGACGTCGTTTTTTGGTGGGAGGTGAAGGCCCAGGCTCCGATCCCTCCCGCCGCAACCAGGGCCGCTGCCCCTGTGCCACCAGCAATCAGGATCTGACGACGTGTTATGCCCTGCTGTTGAGATGGGAGTGGTACCGTCTCCATAGAGGGCTGTGTACTGCTGACCACTGGAGACGGTGTATTGCTAGGAGTAAGCACTGTAGGTACAGCATCGGCCAGTGGGACCGTCGAGAAGGTTCCCTCTAGCGGAATGCCATTGAGGGCCTGTCGCAGCTCCTGCACGAAGTCCTGAGCTGAGCGCGGGCGTTGTTGGGGATTTTTTGTGAGCCCATGTAGCAGAGCCAGTTCGAGTGTGGGTAAGAGATTGGGATTGATCTGGCGGGGCGCTGGGGGGGGCGTGGTCATATGCTGAATAGTAGTTGCATAGGGCGTCTCGGCGCGAAAAGGGAGCTGCCCCGTAAAGATTTGGTAGGCGAGGATAGCCAGGCTATAATTGTCGCTTGTGGGCTCAGGCTTGCCCTGCGCCTGCTCTGGCGCCATATATTCTGGAGTGCCAATGCCCACACCCGCCTGTGTAAGATGCTCCTGGTCGGAAGTAAGCATGCGCGCGATGCCGAAATCTGCCAGCATCAGCCAGTTATCGTCGCGTAGTAGCATATTGCTCGGCTTAATATCGCGATGCAAGACATTGCGCTCATGAGCATAGTCGATAGCCTGAGCGGCCTGTGAAAGGTAGATGAGAGCCTCCTCAGAGGGCATCAACTGACCATTGGTCGCAAGCGTCTTAAGGCGATCGGTCAGCGTCCCACCCGCGACATAAGGCATGACAATGTAGGTGATAGCCTGTCCATCGGGCAAGGTCTGATCGCCATAATCATGCACAGGAAGAATATGAGGGTGATTGAGAGCAGCGGCGGCGCGGGCCTCGCGCTCAAAGCGCTGCAAAAACTCTTGATCACTCTGATTGTGGACGGGGAGGGTCTTGATAGCGACCTGGCGATGCAGGCGTGGATCTTCCGCCAGCCAGACCTCGCCCATGCCGCCATGACCGATCTTGCGCAGCAGGTGGTAGCGGCCCAGTATCATACTGCTTGTAGTAACAAGCGGTTGGGTTCTGTCTTCTTCTTGCATAGGCCTGTTCCTCGCTATGACGAGATTGTGTGCGTGCTAAACGCGATGTGAAAAGAAGTAGCTCGTAGCAAATGACTCGAAAAAGCTGGTATAGCTTACTAAGTCAGCATATAAACGAAAATGCTCAGGGGATTTTGGTGATGACATTGACCAGCCATACAGCGTGGTGTGAGGTATGCTTATTCCTGCTGTACTGATGGGGAGGCGAGGAGATAGCTAAGCAGGAGACCGACCACGCCAGACATGAAGATAGAACCAACCCACAAATGCACGGACCAGGCCAGCCCGTTGATGGCAAACAGCGTCAGGAAGTAGGCGGTCTGGATGACAACGGGGGCGAAGAAGGCAAAGAGACGAAGAGCTTCTCGGCGCTCAATGGCAGGCTTGAGCGCTTGATACAGAAGATCAACAAGCAAGCCAGTCAGGAAAGAGACCAGCGCCACGGCGAGAATAGGAGAGTTGTTGGCCAGAATACTTCCCAGCGTACTATTGATCATAAAAAGTAGGGCGAAGGTTCCCAAGGGGAGACGCCAGCGGCGCATAGCAAACAGTGCAACGCCCATAAAGAGCGCCGTCTGGAGGAGGATGCTGGCAAGTCCCAGATCAAGAGGCTCTTCAGAGGTATGTTTGTCAGCCCAGGAATGGACGATGGGGCTGGCGTACTGAGTAAAAAAGGTGAAGATTGCCAGCAGATAAGCCAGTGAGAGAATAGCCGGGAGCAACGTGAGCAAGGTTTCCTTTTGCTCTGCGACAGGACGCCGCCAGGCTGCTCGCAATGGCCCACTGGCGGCCAGCGCGACGCCAAGCGCCAGCAGAAGGTGCGTGGGACTCAGGAGAGCGTCAGTGCCCTTCTCAATTCCAAAGAGCAGGTGCCAGGTCAGGTCTAGCAACCCGCCAAGTGCAAAGATGCAGACGCCCCACAGCGATATCATATATCCTCGTGGTAGGGAGCGTAACCAGTGATATCCCCGGGCATGGTTTCGCAGGGCCACAGCCACGAGAAAAAGGCCAGTTACCGCAAAGCCTGAATACAAAATTGCATGCCAGGGAGTAAAGAAGGTCTCAAGCAAGGGGATATGATTGTGTGCCCAACCATCGACGAAAATGCCGCCCACCCACCAGGTACTGAGAAGAAGAACGAGCCAATCGAAGCGCAAACTATCCTGAGGGGATGTATGAGTTATTGTGCCCTTGAGCGGCTGGTTGGCGGTTGTCATGGGCTGCTCCATGATAAGGCTCCTTCCTGTTGATAAGGAGATGCCAGTATCCCTACTACTATATAATACGACTTTTGGATACAGCCTGGGACTAAATGCTAGAGAATGAGGTCTGATCATGCTGGATCTGTGCACAAATTTTTCCGCTAGATAGCGTAGTAGCATGCAAAAAGGGCTTAGATCATCCAAGCCCTTGCTTTTTTTACTGGATCGATTTTTGCGTGTCCTTGATGTGGAAGAGAACAACTGGCACTTTTACTCGCGTAGTGGCGAAGCCGGGTCATTGCGCATCAGCCCTAAGACTCGATCGCTCACCTCATAGTGATCGTTTGCAGCCGCATCCAGAATACGTTGCCGTTCTTCCTCACTGAGGTCAATTAGTGGGTCCCAGCCATAGCGTTTGAGATCTACGCGCCCATCAGCCAGAAACTCTACCCCATCTGCCTCCAACAACTGGCGCATCCTCCCTTTCTGACCAAAGGCAGCGCTCCCGCTCAACTCTCCCTTGCTATTGATGACTCGCTGTGCTGGTATCCCCTGTCCTTGTGGAGTATCACTCATAATCCAGCCAACCATGCGTGCGCCACGTGGATAGCCAACGGCTTTGCTGATCCAGCTATAGGTGGTGACCTTTCCTGCGGGACATGCCTTGACCAGGGCAAAAACGCGAGCGGCAAGTGGCGCTACTTGCTCAGAAGTATGCGATGGTTCGTTAGCCATTATCTGCACCTCACTGTGTTGCAAAGAAAAACAATAAACCAGAGGGATGAAGTTCTTTTGTTGCTGGAGGATGCAGCCGGGCATCCTCTTTTTTACTTGTTCGCGACGGAAACGAACAAACGAACTAGTATTTATATCATACCACCGGGGCTGCTTACAGTAAACTACTCACCTTCTCCGCATGCAATTGCTTCTAGAAAGCGAAAGTGGTATGCAAGCCTATGCTTGTGGGTATCAGAGAACAGGGTAAGGTATCGATACAAAGTATAGTACCTGTTGGAAACTGCTCAGGAGTCTGGAGGATCACTATCTGGCAGCACTTCATAGAGGTCATTGATCGTCACCCCCAAGGCATTTGCCAGCTTCTCAAGCGTACTGAGCAGACAATCGTGGAAAGGATCATGGTAGAGGGCCTGGATAGTGTTCAGCGAGATATCAGCCAGGCGTGAAAGTTTAGACTGGCTGATCTTCTTCTCGTGAAGGACCTCTTTGAGTTTCAGGCGAATCATGGCACACTTTTTTAGGTAAACAGTTTCTTCTGCATACTATACATGGTCTTCCCATCCTGATACAATAACGACCGAATATTACCATTTAAACATGCATATTTTAATATGAAACATGGGGGTAGAAAGAAGCATGGATGCAGGAGAGGACCAGTGGCAATACCCTTTTTCAAACCTATGTGGCTCGGCATCGTCTTGAACTACAGGATATTGCCGCCTACTCAGGAGTGAGGTACGTCACTGTTTGGAATATAGTGAAAAATAAGCCGGTCACGGTCGCTCATGCTGAGCAGGTCCGGGCAGGAGTACAAAGGATGGCAGGCGTTCCCTATGATGGTCCAATCGCGACCTTGCCTCCCTGAAGCAAGAGGACAAAGAAAGGCGGACGTTTGCGCCTACTTTCTTATCATCGCTTCAAGTCGCAGGAGGAGCAGGTGATAGCTAGCCTTGATGAGCCATTTGCGCTTCCAGTCGTTTCGCTTTGCGACTGGAAGCGGCGGCCTGAGCAGCAGCTCTGCGTCGCTCGCGCACAAGGGCCTGATGTTCGTTGCGCCAGCGCTCAATGTCGCTGCTCGTCAAGGTCAGGATAACGCGTCGGTCGTAGACGGGATAATCATGGTAGCCGCCAGCCTTGCGAAAGTTGCCATAACCGAGGACGGGAAGCTTCTCCTCCTCTGTCCAGCGTTTGCGTTCGGTCGTTGTGCAGTCGAGCAGCGTTTCCAGTTCCCAGGGCGGGACAGCCAGCTCAAAGGCAAAGACCTCAAAAAACAGGGCTCTGGCGATATTGTCCACCTCCAGGCGTGTCAGGAGATGTTGGACAAGATTGGACTTGAGTTCCCGTGAGCTGGCAGGCAATTTGAGGAAGGTCAGAAAGGCGCCCAGTTGATCTTTGGAGAGCAGGGTGTCCCAGTCTTCAGGCAAGACGATTGTGGCAGCGAGAGAGGGACAGGTTACCTCTGGCCCTTGTGCGCTCAAGCGGGCGATCGCTTTGAGCCAGGCGGGTTTTCGCTCCTCCTCCAACTCGCGTTGCCGCGCCTGATAGGCAACGCGACTGGCCTCGATTTGAAGCTCATATTGGTGCAGGATTTCGGGCCAGAGTGCCATGAAATCCTGAACGGCGCTGGGGACATCGCCATGTGGGACCTGTTTTAGCTCAAGGACATCGCCATGTGGAGAGAGGATAAAGGCCTCTTGAGGAGCGGTCTCGGATCTGACGCTGTAGCGCTGCGCGAACAAGGTCAGGCGTTGGCGTAGATCGTCAGTGAGCGTGAAAGTGGATTCGAGTGTTCTAAAGAGTTTGCCTTCTGCTTCAAAGGCCTTGAAAACCGTGCGTAGTTCAATGCAGATATTGGCAAACTGCGACCCCATCTCCTGCACGCTGATATAGGGGCGATGATTTTTTTTGCAGCGGCTGCGGATAAGGGTCAAGACCTGATCGTTGGCAGTGGGCCCCAGGAGGAGGTAACCGTGCTGCCAGGCCTGATCGACCAGAGCTTGCTCGGCCTTGCGCTGCTGTGCTTTGCGCTGTTTGCGGGAGAGTTGTTGTGGAGGTGGAGAGGGTGGTGGTGTCGGTGGCTGGTTGAGCCAGATTTGTCGGTAGAAAGGCTCTTGCGCGCCGGTGTTGAGCCAGGCGGCCAGGGCACGCAGCCACTCCTGCCCTATGGGGGGACGAGGCTGGCTATCCGTCTCGGCCTCCTGCGTGCAGACTTGAAAAGCCAGTTCGGCGATGAGACCGAATTGCTTGACAGGCATCGTGATGAGATATTGCTGGAGAGCGGCCACATTCGAACAGATAAACTCGCCATCTGGATCGCCTTCGACCTCCCACCAGGCTGTATAGGTCGAATATAGGAGGTGCGTATGTGCTGAGCGTATGCCATAGCCCAGCAGCAGGCAGAGGTCATCCAGATCTTCATCCATAAATTCTTCGCCGACCATGCGCTCAAACCAGGACACAAAGAGTGTATTGAGTTGCTCGTTGCTATATTGTAAGAGCGCAGCCCGGCATTGGTGCAGCAGCCTCTCGGTTTCCGGCTTCATATCCACTATCCCTCGCTAGTGTCTGAGCTTTTCTGCTTTCTTGCTTCTCATCAAATTGAGGATAGGTAATTCAGTGATGTTTATTGTACATGGATGTGGAGGTTTACGCAATGGAGGATACTGCGTCCCCGTCGCCAAGTTGAGCTTGGTCTCATTGAAGACGCCAAAAAGCAGGGGTGGCAACGTGAGAAGGAGAGTGAGTTGACCGCAAGGAAGCGATGTGATATCTTCGCCTCAGTTAAAAAATGTGTCGGCTTCACTATGCGAAGCCGCATAAGTTGGAGGATATTCCTTCACTCGCCCTCTGGTGATGTCTATTTTAGCGGAGAGTGGACAATTCTGAAATTATGGGAGGAGCACCGGATATTCTATGAAGATCTACCTGGTGGATGGTACCTACGAGCTGTTTCGCAGCCACTTCGGCGCGCCGTCGCGCAAGGCACCGGATGGGCGCGAGGTCGGCGCAACGCTGGGCCTTTTACGCAGCCTGCTGAAGCTCTTGACGACGCCTGGCATCACCCACGTGGCCTGCGCGTTCGATCACGTGATCGAGTCCTTCCGTAACGACCAGTACCCCGGCTACAAGACCGGCGCGGGCGTTGACCCCGTTCTTCTAGCCCAGTTTTCGCTAGCCGAAGAGGCTGTTTCCGCGCTTGGGCTGGTGGTCTGGTCGATGGTGGAGTTCGAGGCCGACGATGCCCTGTCCAGCGCGACCGCCCGTTTCAAGAACGAAGCTGGGGTCGAACAGATTGTGATCTGCTCGCCAGATAAGGATCTGGCCCAGCTGGTCTCTGGAAGCAGCATCGTTGGCTGGGACCGCCGCCGCGATATTCTCATCGATGAGGCTGCCGTGGTGGAGAAATTTGGCGTGCGCCCGCAGTCGATCCCCGACTGGCTGGGGCTGGTGGGCGATGCGGCCGACGGCTTCCCCGGCATCCC
>Ga0070730_10002915_pt1 | contig 15497 bp, 16 predicted proteins | sample Coa_R1_3_FD_66447 | JGI IMG/M metagenome (GOLD analysis project Ga0070730, IMG submission 66447) | Surface soil microbial communities from Centralia Pennsylvania, which are recovering from an underground coalmine fire - Coalmine... | ecosystem: Environmental > Terrestrial > Soil > Unclassified ...
CCAACACGAGATTTTCGCCTCTCCTCCGGTCACGGCGGAAAGCGCAACGCTTTTCGAACACTGTGTCAGGGCCCTGGAGGGAAGCCTTGCAGTGGGTGTGCACGGTTTGCCGCTCTTCGGAACGGGCGACTGGAACGACGGCATGAATCGGGTCGGAGCCGCGGGCCGCGGCGAGAGCGTCTGGCTGGGGTGGTTCTTGCACGCTACGCTCGAGAAGTTCGCCGCCGTGGCCGACCTGCGGAGCGAGACCTCCAAGGCGGCACGCTGGCGCAACCATGCGCACGCCGTGCAGCAGGCCATCGAGAGCAACGCCTGGGACGGCGACTGGTACCGCCGGGGATATTTCGACGATGGATCGCCGTTGGGCTCGGCGTCCAGCGAAGAATGCCGCATCGACGCGATCGCGCAATCCTGGGGCGTCATCTCGGGCGGCGCCCAAACCGAACGTGCGGCAAGGGCCATGTCGGCGGTGAATACTCAATTGATCGACCGCGGCGAGCGCCTGGTCAAGCTTTTCACACCCCCCTTCGATCGCGGGACGCACGACCCCGGCTATGTTCAGGCGTACCCTCCGGGGCTGCGGGAGAACGGCGGTCAATACACGCATGCCGCCACGTGGACCACGTTGGCGTTCGCGATGATGGGCGACGGCGACCGCGCCGGTGAGCTGTTTTCATTGCTGAACCCCATCAATCACGCCAGCACCCGTGCGGGAATCGACCGCTACAAGGTGGAGCCCTACGTGGTGTGCGCCGACCTGTATTCCGCCGAGGCGCATGTCGGGCGCGGGGGATGGACCTGGTACACGGGATCGGCAGCCTGGATGTACCGCACGGCCGTCGAAGGAATACTCGGAATCAATCTGCGCGGCGATTTTCTGTCGATCGATCCCTGCATTCCGCGCGCCTGGAGCGGTTTCGAAATCACATACCGGCACGGATCATCGAGCTATCACGTCGTGGTGGACAATCCGCATGCCGTGTGCCGCGGGATCGCGCATGTTTCACTGGACGGCCGTGAACTCGCGGTCTCCGGGCGCGGCTTTGCGCTGGTCGACGATGGTGCCCTTCACGAGGCGCGCATTACAATGGGCTGATGGGGGAGGGCCGCCTTTCGCGCTTCGCCCGCACTGCTGAATGCGACCGCAATGCCAGGAAGGCTCTCGTCAGCAAAATCCGCCCGATCGCGGCGGCCGGGACCATGCGGATCAGCCGCAAAGCGAGCCGCGGCCGAGCGACCAGCAATCCGCAGGCGACGGCGCCCACGGTCCCCGCGCCGCGGGCGCTCAGGAGCATCTTCATCGTGCGGCTGCGGGGAAAGGCTTCCGCGCCGGAACCTGCCTCCTCCGGATCGTCCGACGTCACCCGCGGCGGCGGTTCCAGGATCCGGCGGATATCGGCCCGCGAAGCGGCGAGACGCATCAACGTTTCATTCCTGGCGGTGTCGAGGCCGGTCATGCTCACTCCTCTTCGGGCGAGAGGATGCGATCGAGAATTACCCGGTCCTGGGCCCACTCGCGGCGCACCGTCGCCAGGAACGGCGCCTGTGCGCTCAACACCTGCGAGCGGTATGCCACGGCGATGATCGCGATCACCAGGAATGCGACGCCCATGCCGACGATCGCCGTCACGCGGTGCGGAGTATCCCACGTCATCGCGACGACGAGCACGCAGGCCGTCAGCACCACGAAGAACACGCAAACCAGCACGATGATGCCGGCGAGAAGCCGCGCACTGAAATCGCGCTGCATCTGATCGAGATCCTGTCCCGCGAGTTCGACGTAGGCAACCACGTGACGCAGCAGCGCGGGTGCCGCCTTCGGCAGCGACCACAACAGACGCATGGTCACGAAACCCTACGAACGGCGGGTTGCCAGGATGCCGACCACAGCTCCGACAAGAGCGGCGATGCCCACCGCCTGCCAGGGGCTGTCGTGCACGAAGTCGTCCGCGGTCGTTGCCGCATTCTGAGCCTGGCGCCGCAGCGTATCGGCACTGTCCGACAGGCTCTCCTTCGCCGCATCCACCGCGCGCAGCACCCGGTTTCGCACCCGGGCGACATCGGCGTCCTTGAGATCCGCGATTCGCGCCACCAAGTCTTCAACGTCTGCGATGAGGCTCTTGATTTCGGCCGATGCGGCATTTTTAATGTTGTCCGCGCCTTCGCCGAGATCGCGCCGTATCCGCCGCCCCGCGGCGCGAGCTTCATTCAGCGAACCGTCAGATGTTTCCATAGGTCTTCTCCTGATGGGCCAAGAAGTTAGCGGGTGTCGGCGTCCGAGCCCATCGGCGGCCGCGCCGCGATTCATGTAGGAAATGCCTCACATGGTAGACTACCGGATGAAGTTAGGCATGTTTACATGAAAATCTTCGGCGAGGAGCTGGGTCATGTGGGCCGGTGGTATGTCGTATTGCCGCCGCTGCTGTTGATCGGTTTTCTCGTCGGGCTCTTTTTCATTGCGGCCGCCGGGCAGACGCGCCTGAATGCTGCCGACGAGAGAGTGCACAACTCCGAGGAGCGCGAACAGGCCCTCGACGATTTCCTCGCGCTGATTGCCGAGGCCGAATCGGAGCAGCGCGGATACCTGCTGACCGGCGAGAGCTCCTATCTCAAATCCTACCGCGCCGCCGCCGCGAAACTCGCGCCGGCGCTCGATCGTTTGCATGAGTCGTACGCGCAGGGCCCGGAACCCTTGAAGGAAATATCCCGGCTGCGGATGCTCTCCGAACGGAAATTGGGCGAACTCGACGAAACCCTGGCGCTGTACGAGAAGGCGGGTCTCGACCCCGCAATGAGCGGGACGCGCACCGACATCGGCAAGCGTACGACGAACCGCATTCTGGCGAGCGTCGCGGTTTTGCGGAAGGAGGAAAGCACGGAGCTGACCGCGGCCACCGCGAGCTGGCAGTCGGACGTGCGCATGTCGCGCTGGATTACCCTGGGCGGTGCGATCCTGAACATCGGGCTGGTCGTGCTCGCGACCGGACTCGTCTATGGCGACATGCGGCGCCGCGCCAGGCAGGCGACCGACCTGCGCGAACAGAAAAGCGAACTGGCCCGGCAGGTCGAGGAACGCACCCGGGAATTGACGGCGCTGTCGACCCATCTGCAGGTCGTGTCGGAACTCGAGAAATCCGCGCTGTCACGGGAATTGCACGACGAGCTGGGCGGCCTGTTGGTCGCGGCGAGAATGGACCTGTCCTGGCTCCAGCACCGGTTGTCCACGAGCGACTCCGCGATCGAACAGCGCTTCAAGCGCATTCACGAATGCTTGAGCGCCGGGGTCGATCTCAAGCGGCGCGTGGTCGAGGAATTGCGGCCCACCTTGCTCGACAACATGGGTCTATTTGCGGCATTGCGATGGCAGTTCAAGGAGTCATGCCGCCGCGCCGGTCTGTGCTGCAGCGAGTCCATTCCCGAGGTCGAACTCCGATGCACCGCGGATGCGGCCATCGGCGTCTTTCGAGTCGCTCAAGAGGCCCTGACCAACATACTCAAACACGCCGAGGCGAAGTCCGCCGACATCGCCATCGAAGTTCAGCACGACGTCTTCGTCATGCGAATTTCGGACGACGGCAAGGGGATCATTCCCGCCCGCCGGCCCAAGGGCCCGTCGCATGGATTGGCATCCATGCGGCACCGGGTTGCCGCGCTCGGGGGCAGCTGGGAGTTGAGTGCGCCGCCCAAGGGCGGAACGACCGTGGTTGCCCGGATACCGCTCAGCAGCATGTTGATGGAGGACCCCGCCGCCGCGCTCGCCAGCCGGAGTGCGTAATCGGGCATGGCCCATCAATGCTTCGACAGATGAGCTTCGCAGATCTCGTGTAATACTTCGGGCAGGCGGCCGTAGTCGCGCGCCTTGTCGAGAAAATGCGTCGCGCCGAGTGCGATCGCCGCGTTTTTGTATTCCGGCAAATCGTAATTGGTGAGGACGATGATGCGAGGACGTTGCGGCGTCGTCGCCAAGGCTCGCATGACGCCGAAGCCGGTGCCCTGCTTCAGATGCAAATCCAAAATGATGACGTCCACGGAGTCGCGCTTGACCGCCGCGAGTGCGCCCGCCTCGGTATCCGCGGTTCCGATGAGTTCGACATCCGGAATCTGCCTGATCGCCTCCGTCAGCCGCTCGGTCAGCACCTTGGAGTCTTCCACGAGCAGGACCCGCAGTCCGAGGCGCATTACCACAACGTCCGGGTGAATTGCCGGGATGCTAGCCACGATTCATGGTCGCGCAGAGTGAAGAGAGCTGAGCTCACGGTTCATCACTTATTGAATGAGACCGTTTCGAAGCGCATAAGACGTGATATCCGCGTTCGCACTGAAGCTCATCTTCTCGAGGATGCGGCTCCGGTAGGTGCTCACGGTCTTCACACTGAGGGAGAGTTCGTTCGCGATGTCCGATACGCCGCGGCCGGCGGCCAGCTTGCAGAAGATTTGAAATTCCCGGGTCGAGAGCCTGGCATGCAGCGGTTTATCCGGATCGCCGTCGAGGTCGGCCACCAGAATTTCCGCGAGGGCGGCGCTCACGTAGCGCCTTCCCGACAGCACGGTGCGGACCGCTTTCATGAGCTCTTCGGGCGCACTGTCCTTGGACAGGTAGCCGCTCGCGCCCGCGCGCAGCACGTTGACCGCGTACTGCTGCTCGGGCAGCCCGCTCATCACGAGCACCCGGACGCCGGGATGGCCCGTCTGGATGTGGCGCAGAATGTCGAGGCCGCTGCGGTCGGGCATGTGGATGTCCAGCAGGACCAGATCCCACTCCTGCTGCCGAAGCAAATCGAGCGTCTCATTGCCGCTCGCCGCCTCGCCGACCGCGCTGATGCTGGAATCAGCTTCGAGAAATTGTTTGAATCCCGCGCGGACGACCGCGTGATCGTCGGCGATCAGTACTCGTGACACTTATACTTTCTCCGCTAGCGGGCCGTAACGGGGGCGCCGCTCAATTGCTTGCGCACTCCTGGTTCTGTGAATACGCGCTACTCTGTGAATACCTGTTCTGTGAGTACCCATTGAGCTTGTTATACAGGGTCTTGAGGCTGCAGCCCAGCGCATCGGCCGCGCGCCGCTTGTTGCCCTTGAAGTAGTCCAGCGTCGCTTCGATCAAGGAGCGCTCCATGTCATAGATGCGGGACCCTACCCGGATGTCGAGCCGTTCGCGATCGGATGCGACATCGCCGCCGCGCGCCGCCGGATTCTGAATGAGCGGGGCCAGCTCCAACGTTTGGTCCCCCAATATGAAGGCACGTTCGATGCAGTTCTTCAGTTCCCGCACGTTGCCCGGCCAGGTGTGCTGCTTCAGCGTCATGCGCGCCATCGCGGAAAGCCGCTTTTGCGTACGGCTCCGCACGTTGAGTTCGTTGAGGAAATGCTCGGCGAGGAGCTCCACATCGCCGCTCCGGCTGCGCAGCGGCGGCATGTCGATCGGGAAGACGGCCAGCCGGTACAACAGATCCTCGCGCAATTGGCCATTCTGCACGGCTTGCAGCGGGCACCGATTCGTCGAGGCGATTACCCGCACGTCCGAGCTGAATTCGGTGCTGGCCCCGACGCGGTAGAACTTCTTGGTCTCGAGAACCCGCAAGAGCCGGGTCTGCATATCCAAGGGCATCTCCGTGACCTCATCGAGGAGCAAAGTGCCCCCCTGAGCGCGTTCGAAGACGCCGGCGTGCGCGCGCACCGCTCCGGTGAAGCTTCCCTTTTCGTAGCCGAAAAGCTCGGCTTCGATCAATCCGGCGGGAATGGCGCCGCAGTTGATGGCCAGAAACGGCCCACCCCTTCGCGCACTGCGATCATGAATCGATTGCGCCGCCAGTTCCTTTCCGGATCCGCTCTCTCCGGTCAAGAGCACGCTGGCCTCCGTCGGGCCCACCCGCTCGATGAGGCGGAAGACCTCCTGCATGGCTTCGGAGTCGCCCAACAGCGGACTCTTTGCCGCGAACGGCAGCACCGACTCGGAAAAATCACTTCTGGCGATATTCATCACTCGAACTCCTCATGATCGGCGTCGTGTAATCGTTACACGAAACGCGGAGTCGCTTTGTAACCTGTGCCGCCAGAGGTGGCCAGAGATGCGGGCTGAACCTGGGCTCAGAATTTGCGATATCTGCTGTAGGTGTCCGTCCGACATGCCAAATAAGCATTTGATCGATAAGGGCAAAAACGCGCCGCCCGCAGGCGCTGGCCAGGGCGCAGCACGCCGCTCCGCGGGCTGGCATACACCATGCAAATGGGTCCGCGCGATGCGCCGGTCATTTTGCGCACCGCGTAGCGGTTATATGCCCCGCGGTGGACCCGCGGCGCCGCAGCGCCAGCACTGGGTGAATTGCGGTTCCAGCTGCTCACCGCAACCGGAGCACGTCCATATCATTCCCGACGGCGTCGCCGAGGCCCGCGCCAAGGCGCGCAGCGCCAAGAGCTCGTCCTCATCGTCCACGTAAAGCTGCGGCCAGGTCTCCATCATGGGTAGATCACCCAGCGCGCCGGCCAGATACTGATTCCGCAATTCGCATTGAATTCCAGCCGTGATGAGCACGTTGCGTGCGTGCGCCACCTGCAGTAACGACGCGGCCCGGTATACTCGCTTCAAGCCGTCCTCCTAGCCTGTCTCCGGGCCTGTCTGGCGGCCTGGCTCCCGGCGCAGCGATCCCAGAAAAGCCTTGACGTCATCGCCGCGCTCCAATGCCTCGACCAGCGCGGAACCGACCACGACACCATCGACATGCGCGCCGAAGCGGGCCACCTGGGCCGGCGAACGAATACCGAAGCCGGCGCACACGGGCACGGTCGAGCACCGCTTGACGCGATCCATGTAGGCGAGCACTTCGTCGGGCACCCCGGTGGATTTTCCGGTCGTGCCCGTCATGGTGACGGCATAAACGAAGCCCTGCGCGGACTTGCACAGCATGTCCAACCGCTCCGGAGGGGTGACGGGAGTAACCATCTGTATCAAGGCAAGCCCTTCGCGGTCCAACGCCGCCTTGAGGTCGCCGCTTTCCTCATATGGCAAGTCGGGAACGATGAATCCCGCGATGCCCGCCCGCGCGGCATCGCCGGGCAGCTGATCGAGACCGTACTTCAGCAGGGGGTTCAAATAGCTCATCAACAGAACCGGTGCGGAGCGGGGCGCGGGAATCTCCCCGAGTTCCTGCAGTATCCAAGGAAGCGTCACCCCATCGGCGAGCGCGACGAAGCTCGCCCGCTGGATGGTCGCACCGTCGGCCATCGGATCACTGAACGGCACGCCGATTTCCACGACGTCACAAGCGGCCAGGACGGCCGCGAGGTTGTCCTTGAATTGCCGGCGGCTCGGGAAACCGGCGGTGAGGAAGCCGACCAACGCCGTTCGACCACCGGCAACGGCCGCGCTGATTGCCGCGGATATCGCGTCGCGGGGCTTCATCAAGTCCGCGGATCCGCAAGCACGGTACGCTGCAGGATCGGCATGTCCTTGTCGCCCCGCCCGGAGCAGCCGATCAAGATCCGCGACCCGGGATGCGCGAGCGCGTAGCGGCGCGCCCCGAAAATGGCGTGGGCCGTTTCGATGGCGGGAAGGATGCCCTCGCATTTGGCGCATTCCATGAGCGCGTCCAGAGCCTCGCTGTCCGTTGCCGATTCGTAGACGACCCGTCCGCTTCTCATGAGATAGGCGTGCTCCGGCCCGACGCCCGAGTAATCCAGACCGGCGGAGACCGAATGCGTTTCCCGGACCTGACCGAAGGCATCTTGGAGAATCAGGGTGTAGCTGCCTTGCAGCACTCCGGGGGTGCCTGAGGTCAGCGACGCCGCGTTGTCGCCCAGCCCGGGCCCGCGGCCCCCGGCCTCCACGCCCAGCAAGCCCACGCCCGCATCGCCCAGAAACGGATGGAACAGACCGATCGCATTCGATCCGCCCCCCACGCAGGCCACCGCGACATCCGGCAATGCGCCGGCGAGTTCGAGCATCTGCGAGCGCGCCTCGCGCCCGATCACGGCCTGCAGTTCGCGGACCAAATAAGGATAGGGGTGGGGGCCTACCGCCGATCCCAGCGCATAGTAGGTTCCATCGGGATCGGAGACCCAGTCGCGAAGAGCTTCGTCGATGGCCGCGCGCAGGGTCTGGTCGCCGCTCGTGACCGGCACCACCGTCGCACCCATCAACTGCATGCGGCCGACGTTCGGCGCCTGGCGCTCGACGTCCACGGCGCCCATGTAGACCACGCAGGGCATCCCGAGTCTCGCGGCCGCGGCGGCACTCGCGACTCCATGCTGTCCGGCCCCGGTCTCCGCGATGATGCGCTTTGCCCCCAGGCGTTTGGCCAGCAGCGTCTGACCCACCGCGTTGTTGATCTTGTGTGCACCCGTGTGCGCGAGATCCTCCCGCTTGAGCCACACCTCAGCCCCCCAACGCTTGCTCAGCGTCGGCGCGAAGGACAACGCGGTAGGACGCCCGACCCAGGTTTTCAACTCATGGGCGAATTCAGCCTGGAATTCGGGACTGCGCAGATGCAGCGCAACGCCGGCTTGCAGCCGATCGAGCGCCGGCACCAGTGTCTCCGGAACGTACCGTCCCCCGAAGACACCGTAGCGGCCCTTGGCGTCCGGATAGGAGGTGAATTGCGCGATATGCGCACGAAGCTGCGAGTTCAAGAGTCATTCTCCAAGCGCGACGCGGCGGCGCGGGCCGCACGCACGAATTCGTGAATCTTGGCCGGGTCCTTGATGCCCGGAACGTCTTCCACTCCGCTGCTCACGTCCACGCCGAACGGCCTCACCGCCTGGATGGCTTCGCCGACATTCAGCGCCGACAGCCCCCCGGCCAGAATCACTTCCGTCTGGCGCGCAAGCTCCGCGGCTCTGCCCCAATCCGCCAGTTCGCCGATGCCGCTCGAGGGACCTTCGAACAACATGCGAGCGGGCAGCGGGCTCGGCGTTTTTCGCCCGAAGCGCACCACCGGGAGCACCTTGACGTGCGCGGGAATCTTCAGTTCCCGCAAGTCCTCGACGTCGGTCTGAAAATAGTCCGGCTTGAGAATCCGGCAGATTTCATCCACTTTCATTTGCAGCGGGTGCTGTGCCACCGCGATCCGAAGAATGCCGGGCGGTGCAAGCGCCGCCAGCTGCGCCGCCTGACCGGGCGTCACTTGGCGCGGGCTGGGCGCAAAGACGAAACCGATCGCGTCCACCTTGGCCTCCGCGGCTGCGGCGATCGCGTCGGCACTGGTCATACCGCAGATTTTAATCCACATGGGGCCGAGTGTAGCCATTTTAGCGGTGCGCTGTCCGCGCGGCATCCAAGATTTCCGCGACCAGCGCGGCCGGATCGGAGCAGCTCATCAAGGCGGTGCCGATCAACGCCAGGCGGTATCCGAGGAGCCGCATGGCCCGCGCGTCCGACGGCGCTGCCACACCGCTTTCGGCAACCGCTGCGCAGTCCTTCGGCAAGAGCGGCGCAAGCGTCGCGAACCGCTCCGGCACCACTTCCAGGGTCTGTAGGTCACGGCTGTTGATGCCGATCAGGAGAGTTTCGACACGTTGGCGCGCTGCGAGCAGCCGCCGTGCGGATTCGAGATCCGCCTCATCGAACGCCTCGAGCAGCACGAACATGCCGTGATCGGCCGCGGCATCCAGCAGGGCACAGACCCGCTCGCGCGTCAGCATGCGCAGAATGACCAATACTCCGGCCGCACCTGCGGCGCGCGCCTCCAGGACCTGGTAGGGGTCGACCAGGAAATCCTTCCGCATGGCGGGGACCTGCAGTGGCGCCAAGGCCAGCGCCGCCTGCCGCAAATGATCCATCGAGCCGTCGAATCGTGACGGTTCGGTGAGCACGGAGACGGCGGCTGCGCCGCCGCGCCCGTACGCGGCGATCCGGCCCAGCCAGTCCTGCGATTCATTTCCCAACCGGCCGGCGGCCGGCGAGCGCAGCTTGAGCTCGGCGATGACGTCGAATCCCGCCGGCGACAGCCGCAACGGCGGGCCGGGCCGGGTTTCTCGAGCGCGCCGTTCCAATTCGGCGAAGGATTCGAGTCGAAGCGCCGCGCGTACCCGGGCCGTGCTCGAGCGGGCCATCTCGTCCAGCAGGCCGCTCATGGTGGGCGCGACTCCGCCGCGTAGCGCTCCAATTGGGCCAGCCAGGCGAACGCCCGCCCGCCGTCCAACGCGGATGCTGCCATGTCGATTCCCAGCGGGATGGAACCGGCGCGGCCGGCAATGTGCAGGGCGAGTCCGCACTGCAAAATCAGCGCAGCCCGGTGCGGACCGCGATCACGGCCTTCGAAAACCCGCCGTAGGGCGAGCAGATTCTCCGCGGCATCGCCGCCCGCCAAGTCAGCCGACCGGCAGGGTTCCAGCCCGAACTCGCGCGGATCGACGAGATGGCGGTGAATCTCGCCGCCGGCCACCTCGAATGCCAGAAACGGTCCGATGGGCGTGGCTTCGTCCCACCCGGCGGCGCCGTGGACCACCCACGCGCGTTCGGCTTCCATGCCGGCCAGGGTGCAAGCCATCAGTTCCGCGGCCGCGGCATCGAAAGCGCCGATCAGGTAGAAGCGCGGGGCCGCGGGATTGGTCAACGGCCCGAGAAGATTGAATACCGTGCGCACGCCGAGCGCGCTGCGAATCGCCGCAAGACTCTTCATCGCCGGATGGAAATACGGAGCGAACAGAAACGTAAACCCGGTTGCCGCGAAACACGCCGCCGCCTGACGTTCGTCGAGCGGCAGCTTGAAACCCAGCCGCTCGATCAGATCCGCGCTTCCGCTGCGGCTCGAGATGGAGCGGTTGCCGTGCTTTATCACCGGCAAGCCGCACGCCGCGGCGAGCAGAGCGGCACCCGTGGAGAGGTTCAAACTCCCGGACGAGTCCCCGCCGGTACCGACGATGTCGATGGCATCGGGTGCGCTCGGCAGCTCGGGTTTTCGGGCCAGACGGCGCATCGCGCCTGCGAAACCACGCACTTCGGCCGCCGTCACTCCCTTGCCGCGCAATGCGGCCAGCAGCGCGCCTGCCATCGCCGGCGCAAGGTCGGGGGCCGCGAGGTGCTCCAAGAGATCGCCCGCCTGCAGCTCGGTGAGATCCCGGCCCTCGAACAAAAGCTCCAATGTGCGGCGGGCAGGGTGCATGGCGTGGGCTCAAGACTCCCGGGTCTTCAGAAAGTTGCCCATCAGCACCGGGCCCTCGGGCGTGAGCACGCTCTCCGGATGGAATTGCACGCCCTCGATGGGCAGCGACCTGTGGCGCACGCCCATGATCTCGCCTTCGGCCGTCCGGGCCGTGACCTCGAGCACCTCCGGAATGCTGGACGGCTCGGCAATCAATGAATGGTAGCGGCCGGCAGGGAATCCAGGGGGCATGCCGCAGAACAAGCCCCGCCCGTCGTGCACCACGGGAGACACCTTGCCGTGCATCAAGCGGGGCGCGCGCACGACTCTGCCGCCGAACACTTCCACCAGCGACTGATGCCCCAGGCACACGCCGAAGATCGGAATACGTCCGCTGAACGCCTCGATCATGCGCATCGAAACGCCCGCGGCGCGCGGCGTGCCGGGTCCCGGAGAAATCACCAGATGCGTATGCTGCTGCGCGAGCGCCTCCTCGACGGTGATGGCGTCGTTGCGGTGCACGTCAACATCCGCGCCCAGCACGAGAAAGGCCTGTACCAGGTTGTAGGTGAAGGAATCGTAGTTGTCGATGAGCAGTATCCTCGGCCGCATGCTAAAGCCCCTCCGCCGCAAGCTGGAGGGCACGCCGCATGACCGCACTCTTCGCGATCACTTCCTCGTATTCGGCTTTCGGAGAACTGTCGGCAACGATGCCCCCGCCGGCCTGATAGCTGTAGCCGTCGCCGCGGAAGACGAGAGTCCGGATGGTGATGGCCTGATCCATGTCCCCGCGCCGGCCGAAATACCCCACGGTGCCGCCGTATAACTGGCGTCCCACCGGCTCGAGTTCGTCGATGATTTCCATGGCGCGCACCTTCGGCGCGCCGACCAGCGTGCCCGCCGGGAACGTGGCCGCAAACAAATCGAATGCATCCTGGCCGGCCCGCAATTGGCCGTTGACCCCGCTGACGATGTGCATGATGTGGCTGTAGCGCTCGATGACGCGGTAGGGATCCACTCGTACGGAACCTGCCTCGGCCACTCTGCCGAGATCGTTGCGCGCGAGATCGACCAGCATGACATGCTCGGCGTTTTCCTTGGGGTCGGCGAGCAGCTCCGCCTCGAGAGCGGCGTCGCGCTCCGAGTCGGCGCCGCGCGGACGTGAACCGGCGATGGGCCGCAATTGTGCATACCCGCGGTGCGATTTGACCAAGGCTTCGGGCGAAGAGCCCACCACGGTGACGTCGCCCAGCTCGCAGAAAAACATATACGGCGAGGGATTCAGCATGCGCAGCGCCCGATACACCTCGAACGGCGGCAGCGAGTGCCGGCCCTCGAAGCGCGACGAGAGCACCAGCTGATAGACGTCGCCGGAGGCGATGTATTCCTGCGCTCTGCGTACGCCCTCCGCGTGCCGAGCCTCGCTGAGCGAGGGCACCGCCGGCGAAAACCGCCCGGGCGCAAGGAGAGTGGGAACGCCGCCGCGCAGCGCCTGCACGACCTCGCGGCGCAGGCTTTGGCGCTCCGCCTCGCTGCCGTCGTGCAGCAGCGCGACGCCGCGGGTCAGGTGATCGAACACCAGCAGCGAACGTGGAGCAACGTAGTGCGCATGGGGCGATTCGGTATCGTCCAAGCTGCGTCCCGGAACCCGCTCGAAGTAGCGCACGGCGTCGTATGCGGTGTACCCCACGAGACCTCCGGACAGGGGCACGCCGGGAATCTCGGGCAATGGCTGGGGGGTGCGGGCGAGAGCGCCGCGCAGCGCGTCCAGGAAGGCGGCCCGCGATCGGGGCCGGGGGGTGAGGATCCCCCCGATGCTAAATCCCGCGCGGTCCAGTCGGACCTCCAGACAATCGCCGAATCCGATGAACGAATAGCGCGCCAGCCGCTCTCCGCCTTCCACGCTCTCCAGCAAGAACCTCGGCTTGAAGGGCCGCAATTTCAAATAGGCCGATACCGGAGTGTCCAGATCGGCGGTGATGTCGAAAGGCGGCTTCATGAACTCCCGGCTTTAAAACTTGAAGACAATAAAAAACCCATCACCACACGAGTTGCGGAGATGGGTTCTGGATGACGAGAAACTAGATTTTGACTGATGCGGCCAGCGCCCACTCCTCAAGGGGAAGTGCGCCACCACCAACGAGCGTCGAGATCAATGACTTCGCGTAGCGTAAATCGGGTCGACATAGCGAAAGAGTATCGCCGCCTTGGGTACATAGCGTCAAGGGGACTTTAGCGGATTGGGCGCAGGCGCAGCCGTTGGCGCTGCGGCCGGGGCGGCGGCTGCCGCTCCCGGAACGGGCCCCGTGGCAGCCATTGCCGGGGCCGCTTGGAGCTCCTTCTTGAAACGACGGGTCAGTTCGACGAACCGCGGCGTCATGCCGACGTCCTCGTACGCCGGGTCGCCATGGTCGTCGCGCGATATGACCCTGGGCCCCGCCACATAGGGCATGGCGGCCGCAACTTCATCCAGGCCGGCGTGCAGAAGATCGGCAATCAGTTCTTCGATTCGGCGCTCCGGAAACAATTCGGCCAGGGCGTGCAGCCGCGCGGCATCGTCCAGATTCAAGCGGATCGCGTACTCTTTGACGGTTCTGGCCGGCGCGGCTTCCTTCTTCCAACGATCGAGCAGGACCTTGAATTTCACGACTACTCCGCCATACCGGTTCCAATGTCACGCATTATAGCCGCCGGCTGAACCGACTTGTCCGCCCATCCTCACGCGGCGTCCGGGCCGGCTGACAGACCCGCCGGCGGGTCGCTGCCACGCGGGCTGCTGGACGTATTCTCCTACAGCAGCCGCGCCTTGATGTTGGTCTGGACCACCAACCGCGGATTCAGCATCGCGCTGGCCGCGCTGACGCTCGTCGCCGGGATCCTGCCGGCCGGCATTGCCTATGTCGGATCCCTGATCGTGGATGCGGTGATACACGCCGCCGATTTGCACCGGCGCAGCGGAGCGATACCCCTCATTCCTGTCGTCAGGCTGGTCGCCCTGGAGGCTGTGCTGGTGGCGGCGACGTCGGTCGCCCAGCGCGGCATTTCACTCGCGCAGTCGCTGCTGCGTGCGCAGCTCGGGCAGCGCGTGAACGTGATGATCCTCGAGAAAGCGCTGACCTTGGATCTGACGCAGTTCGAAGATTCCGAGTTCTACGATAAATTGACGCGCGCGCGGCGCGAAGCTTCCAGCCGACCGTTGAGTCTGGTCATGCGTACCTTCGGGCTGCTGCAGAACGCCATATCGCTGGTCACGTTCGGCGGCTTGCTCGTGCGCTTCTCGCCCTGGGCGGTGATGCTGCTGGTGCTGGCCGGCCTGCCCGCTTTTCTCGCCGAGGCGAAGTTCTCCGGCGAAGCGTTTCGGCTGTTCCGATGGCGCGCTCCCGAAGCGCGGATGCAGATCTATCTTGAATCGGTGCTGGCGCGCGAGGACAACGCCAAGGAAGTCAAGCTGTTCCAACTGGGCCCGCGCTTGCTCGATCGATACCGGGATATTTTCACCAGGCTGTATCGGGAGGACCGCGATCTGACTTTGCGGCGCGACGCGTGGGGTTTCGGCTTGGGGCTGATCGGCACCGCGACTCTGTACGGCGGCTACGCATGGATTGCCGCTGAAACCGTGCTCGGCGCGATGACCGTCGGGCAAATGACGATGTATCTGGCGTTGTTCAGGCAGGGGCAGAGCGCGGTGGGCGCGGCGTTGTCCGCGATCAGCGGACTCTACGAGGACAATCTCTATCTATCCAATCTCTACGAATACCTCGAGCAGCCCGTGGGGCATGGCGGGGGCAGTCTCGTCCAGGGACTGAAACCGGGCGATGGCATCCGTTTCGAAGGGGTTGAATTCATCTACCCCGGCGCAGCGACCGCGGCCCTGTCGGACATCGATCTTCACGTCAAGCCCGGCGAGAGCCTGGCCCTCGTCGGCCAGAACGGCTCCGGAAAGACCACGCTCATCAAGCTGCTGACGCGCCTCTACCGGCCGACCAAAGGACGGATTCTCCTCGATGGGCTCGACCTGCAGGAGTGGGACGAGACGGCATTGCGGCAACGGATCGGAGTCATATTCCAGGACTTCGCGCGGTATCAGATGCTGGTCGGCGAAAATATCGGCGCCGGCGATGAGCGGGCCTTCGACAATGAAGTGCGCTGGCGCAGCGCCGCCGCGCAGGGCCTCGCGGCGGAATTCGTGGAACAGCTACCGGCGGGCTACTACACGCAACTCGGCAAGTGGTTCAAGGACGGGCGCGAATTGTCCGGGGGGCAGTGGCAGAAAATCGCGCTGGCGCGAGCCTTCATGCGAAGTGAGGCCGATATCCTGGTGCTGGACGAGCCGACGGCGGCCATCGATGCGGGAGCGGAGGCGGAGGTGTTCGAACACTTCCGCGATCTGACCCGCAACCGCATTGCCATCGTCATCTC
>Ga0070730_10002917_pt1 | contig 15496 bp, 25 predicted proteins | sample Coa_R1_3_FD_66447 | JGI IMG/M metagenome (GOLD analysis project Ga0070730, IMG submission 66447) | Surface soil microbial communities from Centralia Pennsylvania, which are recovering from an underground coalmine fire - Coalmine... | ecosystem: Environmental > Terrestrial > Soil > Unclassified ...
GATTGAATATGCGCCTGCCCGCGTGGTACCGATTTACGCTCACGACGGCGCTGACGCCCAGCCGTCTTCTTCTTCGTATCAGCCATGCCTGGCGGTTCCTCCCAGCATTATTTCTTCGCAACAGCCTTCTTGCGCCCAGCGACAGTCTTTCTCACGCCTCGGCGGGTACGCGCATTGGTGCGCGTTCGCTGCCCACGCACTGGCAGATTGCGGCGGTGACGCATGCCCCGATAACTGCCAATCTCGATCAACCGCTTAATGTTCATGTCCACTTCGCGGCGCAAATCACCCTCAACCTTTACGTTGCGGTCAACATACTCGCGCAGGCGGTTGACCTCTTCCTCCGTCAGGTTCTTCACGCGCGTATCTGGATTCACACGGGTATGCTCCAGCACCTGTTTGCTGGTTGTCAGGCCAATGCCATAAATGTAGGTCAGCGCAATCTCCACACGCTTATCGCGTGGAATATCGACGCCGGCAATTCTCGCGCTACCGGCCATCAGCAGGCCCCTCCTTCTCAATCGTTGGACTCAGCAAGAACCTCACAATCTTCTTCTCCGCAGCACCTCTGATGAGCAGCCTCTCCCCTTTGGGGGAGAGGCCATCTCTTAGCCCTGCTTTTGCTTATGCTTGGGATTCTTACTACAGATAACCATGACAATGCGGCGCCGACGAATTACTTTACAATCCGGACAGCGCGGTTTCACTGAAGCACGCACTTTCATGACCTACCAACCTTCCTACACCCCACGCTGAAGCACAGCGCAGGTAATTGCAAGAGCGCTATCGTCCCACCATCAAGCCCCAATACGCTATCAGACAACCCAGGAGATGTGGCGTGCCTCTAATCCAGAACCTGTCAGCACCAGGCAGAGGCCAGAGAGCATTCAGATCAACAGAAGAAGCCAGATAATACCAATACACTATGGTTGCCGCAAAGCGGGAAGACCATGATGGGATGCAAAACGCCCTGCCTCACCCCTTTTGCATACAGGCAGGGCCTTGCCATTATTCCTCCTGCGCCTCTTCCTACCCCCTGTTGCGCCAGACGATACGCCCCTGATCCAGATCATACTCCGAAAGTACTACCTTCACCTTATCGCCCGGCACCACACGCACAAAATTGGTACGCATCTTACCCGACAAATAGGCCAGCACTTTATGCCCATTGCTCAACTGCACACGGAACTGTGCATTAGGCAGCGCTTCCATGATGACCCCTTCGTATTCCAGGGCATCCTTTTTTGGCATAGCACCCCTTCCCTGTTGCACCAACTCTCAAGGCGCAGCCGCAGGCTTACCAAAAGCCGCAGCCAACTTCAAATTATAGCATAGGGCGTAGCACTTCGCAAGTCTTCCAAAACGGAATAACAAAATGTATCGCTTTGCTGCTACGCAGCCAGCCCTACTCACTTGCGCGGCAAGGTCAAAATATCAGGGTCGCCCTCAGTAATAGCGACAGTATGCTCAAAGTGGGCAGAGAGGCTTCCGTCGGTAGTCACAACCGTCCATTTATCCGGCAGCACTTTCGTCGCCGCGCGCCCTGCATTCACCATTGGCTCGATTGCAATCACCATGCCCGGTATCAGGATCGGATTACGCTGGCGCTCATCCACATAATTGGGTATCTGCGGCTCCTCGTGCATCTCACGCCCGATGCCATGCCCCACATATTGACGCACAACCGAGAACCCCTGTGACTCTACATAACGTTGCACCGCGCGCCCGATATCCTGTACCCGGTTGCCAGCGCGCGCCTGAGCAATCCCCTGCTGCAACGCATCTTGCGTCACATGCAGCAGCCGCTCGGCATCCGGTGAGACCTTGCCCACCAGCGCCGTGATCGCCGAGTCCCCGTTCCAGCCTTGATACATCGCGCCGAAATCGATGCTGATAATATCGCCCTCTTTTAAAACACGCGAGCCTGGAATACCATGCACAACCTCCTCATTCACTGAGGCGCAGATCGTGCCGGGAAAATAGAGATTCCCATGATAGCCTTTGAAGTTTGAGGTGGCACCGCGCCGCTTTAATTCACCTGCGGCGAGTTTATCTAGTTCCGCCGTCGTGATTCCTGGACGCACAGCACTGGCAAGGATCGCTAAAATCTCGGCCACCAGCACGCCCGCCGCGCGCATCTCTTCCCGTTCAGTTTTTGACTTGGTCGTAATTGCCATAGCGAGATCGCTCATTTCTTAGACACCCAGCGCTTGCAAAATAGCCCAGGTCACAGTCGAGATAGGCTGATCGGCATTCACCTCCCGGACCTTGCCATGTGCGTCATAATAATCAAGCAGCTTGATCGTCTCATTGAAGAAAATTTCCAGCCGCCGTCGTACAGCCTCCTCGGTATCATCACTCCGTTGATAGAGTTCACTCCCATCAATATCACAGATGCCCGGCAGCCTGGGTGGATTGGTCACCAGATTATACGGATGCTGATGTGCCCGGCAAATATAGCGATTTGCCAGGCGCTTCACGAGTACATTCGGATCAGCCTTCAGATAGATAACATGATCGACCGACCGTCCCAAAGGAACCAGCGCCCTATCGAGCGCCTCGGCCTGAGCGATGGTACGTGGAAACCCATCCAGGATGACCCCGTTCGTACAATCTAGTTCTGCCAGACGCTCCAGAATCATCACCACCATAATCTCGTCGGGAACCAAATCCCCACGATCATAAAACGTCTGTGCTTTCTGCCCTGCTGGTGTACGCTGGCTGATCGCTGCTCGAAGCAAATCTCCACTGGCTACATGCGGGCTTCCCAGCTTCGGAGCGAGAATATCTGCCTGTGTCCCCTTGCCGGATCCTTGAGCGCCTACCAGAAGAATATCCACATTGCCACCTTTGCTCAACACTGAGGAGGAGATGGCCCGGAGTTACTCCCCCAATCGCCACAACGATCAAGCAGTCACTCCAGAATGTTTGCTGCCGCCTCGCCCTCAACCTGCCCCATGCGCGTCAATGCTCAGGGTTTATCAAGCTGCCATCATTGGCAGCAGGTCAAAGGATGCGCTCTCCGCCTTCAGGCATCTAGCGCAGGAAGCCAGAATAGTTGCGCATGACCATCTGCGCTTCTAATTGCTTGACCGTATCCAACACCACACCAACAGCGATGAGCAGCGCCGCCGCACTGAGCAACTGCGTGCCATTGACCAGGAAGAAGGCAGGCACCACAGCAATGATTCCCAGGAAGATCGCGCCTGCCAGGGTGATCCGCCTCAGCACTGCATCCAAATATTGCTGCGTCTTTGGTCCTGGCCGGATGCCTGGGATGATCGCCCCCTGCTTTTGGAGATTCTCTGGCAAGTTCTGTTGCTGCCAGAGAACCATTGCATAGAAAAAGGTGAAGGCAACCACTAAGACAAAGAAGATGGCCCAGTACCACCAATGTGACTGATCGACCCAGGCACGAATATTGTTCGCAGCATTGGCGACAAATTTGTTCGAACTAAAAGCCAGATACGACGACAGGATGACCGGAAAGATCAACATCGATTGAGCAAAGATCAACGGAATCATCCCGGCCATGTTGACTTGAATAGGAATATAGGACATCTGGCTCGAACCAGCATAGCGATCCCGCCCGACCATCCGCTTCGTCGGGTACTGCACCGGGACACGCCGTTGAGCCTGGTAGATAAAGACAATCGACAGGATGATCAAGGCCACAACCGCCAGGAAGACCACAATTTGCACGATGTTTGTCGTGTTCGTCACCCCACCTGCGCTGGTGCTGATGAGCAACGTCCCGGCATCTTGCGGCAGACGAGTGACGATACCAGCAAAGATAATCAGCGAGATACCATTGCCAATACCATTCTCAGTAATGACCTCACCGAGCCAGACCAGGAAAACAGTGCCAGCAGTCAGCGTAACCAGCGTGGCAAGCGTTGGCAGGAAGGTCGAGGCATTAAAGAGGCTGAACTGTCCGGCAGAGATAGCGCCCAATTGCACAAAGATAGCGCTCTGCCCAAATGCCTGAAGGAACGCCAATGGAACGGTCATTACACGGGTATACTGGCTGATGCGAGTGCGCCCGGCCTCGCCGCCTTCACGCTGAATTGCTTCCAGGCGCGGAAAGATAGGCACGATCAATTGCATTACAATGGAAGCCGTGATATAGGGATAGACCCCCAGGGCAGCCACCGAGAAGGTTTGGAGTGAACCACCAGAGAAGACATCCAGCAGACCGAAGAGCTGATTATATTGCGGGTTCTTGCCGAGTGCTGCTTGCAGGCTCTGGGGATCAATGCCTGGCACCGGAACATGCGCCACCAGACGGAACACCAACAACATGCCCAGCGTAAAAAGAATCTTATTGCGCAGGTCTGGAATCGTCCACATACTGCGTAGACGTTCCCACATAGAGGGCCTCCGATCTACCAATCCAGGTGTGCTGCTCTATCACCTGGGGGATCACCAAGAATGAGCAGGTTTCTGCCTCAAGATGTACGGACGCTTGCTTGAGGCGTAGTTCACCATCAAGCACCCCACACTACCGATGAGCCGTTCCAGCATATCTCATTACCAATAACGAATGAAACGCGAAGATGGGGGAGCGAAAAGAGTGTTGCTCCCCCAACCCGGTCTACCTGCCGAAGCGTTGCTCATCCACAAGGCTCACGTCGGCGCTCCGGGTTTCTTGGCTCGCTTCGTGCGGGCCGGGGCCGGGATAACAATCTCCTCAACCGTCCCACCAGCTCCCTCAATCTTCGCCCGCGCGCCCGCCGAAAACTTATGCGCGCGCACGTGCAGAGATCGATCCAGATCGCCATCACCAAGAATCTTAATCAGGCCCTTGGCCGCCGACTGCTTCAGAATGCCGGACCCTACCAGCGCCTCCGCATTCACCTGCGTGGACGGCTCAAACACCTGAAGCTGACCAACATTGACAACGGCATAATCGTGCTTAAAGAGATTGTTGAACCCTTTGATAAATGGCAAACGGCGCGAGAGGCGCAACTGTCCGCCCTCAAACCAGGACGGGACGCTGCCACCAGTACGCGCCTTCTGGCCCTTGGTGCCGCGTCCGGCAGTCTTCATGCGGCCAGAGCCGTGGCCGCGCCCCACACGCCGCTTGCCCTTACGCGCTCCAGAAGGCGCTTGTAAATCTGCTAGTCTCATTGGGCAACCTCCTCCACACGCACCAGATGGTTTACCTTCTGCACCATCCCGCGTACGCTCGGATTATCCTCATGCTCCACCACCTGATGAAGCCGGTGGAATCCCAACGCCCGAATCGTCCGTTTTTGGGGCATGGGATGACCAATCGCGCTCTTCACCCAGGTTATTCGCAACTTGCTCATAGTTCTCTACGCTCCAGGGATACTGCTCAGGAGACGCCAGGATAGAGGTCGTGCATATCATACCACCGCCACAGGTTTCACAGCTAGCAAGTGAACAAGACAAACGGAAAGGATTCCCACTTGCTGCCACAAGGATACCTGCCGAGGGGCGATCAGCAAAATGCCTCTTCCCAGATGCCTGCCAGCCTCTCATCTCTACATTTCTACGAGCGCCGCCGACCACCTGGCCCACCAGGGCCACCAGGGCCACGACTGCCACGATCTCCACGCGGCTCACCACGATCTCCACGCCCACCACGCTCAGGGCGATCTCCACGAGGAGGACGCTCTTCGCGCTCACGTTCGACCACTGGCGCCTCCAGGGCCGCCCTGCTGGCCTGCTCAGCAATCTGAGCAGCGCGTCGGGCGCCAACCAGATCAGCTACCGTTCGACTCCTACGGGCAGCCTCCACATCGGGCGCACGCATCTCGCGCAATGCCTCCATCGTTGCCGCCACCGTATTCAGCGCAGTTGAGCTACCCAGTGATTTCGTGAGAATATCACGGATGCCAGCCGCTTCTACCACCGCGCGCACGGCGCCACCAGCAATCACACCAGTGCCCGGCGCCGCAGGTTTCAGCAGCACCTCAGAAGCGCCAAACGAATGTTTCACCAGATAGGGAATCGTTGTTCCTGCCAGGGGCACCGCAATGAGATGCTTTTTGGCGTCGTCCACGCCCTTACGGATCGCCTCAGGCACCTCGCTGGCCTTCCCAAGACCAGCGCCGACATGCCCACCGCGATCTCCCACGACCACCAAGGCGCGAAAACTGAAGCGCCGACCACCCTTGACCACCTTGGCAACGCGGCTGACCTGAACGACCGTCTCCTCAAGATTCCCCAGCTTTGAAGCGTCTATCCTCGCCATATTCTTCCTCGCTAAAAGTCCAGGCCGCCCGCGCGGGCGCCAGCGGCAAGGGCAGCCACACGACCGTGATAAATATAGCCGCCACGATCAAAGACGACCTTGGTAATACCGCGCTCCCTGGCGCGCTCAGCAATCAGCAGCCCGATAGATCGAGCCAGGCCCACCTTATGATTATCGGCAATGCCTTTCAGACCTACGGGCAGGTTCTCATCTTCAGGCGAGGCAGACTCTGGCGCAGGCGGCGGAGTTGCCTTCTCACCTTTGCCACCCTTGCCAACTTTCTCACCCTTGCCAGCGGGAACATCAGCCTTTGCAGCCTTGGCAGTCGTAGCGCTTGCCTTCTGCTCCTGCTGAATAACTGCTGGGCCACTCGCTGACCTGGCGTCATTGGACCTGGCCGCTTCACGCACAGCCTGCTCCAGAGAAGAGGCAGCCACTAATGTCTGCCCATGCTCATCGTCAATAATTTGCGCATAGATATGCTCCGCGCTGCGGAAGACAGAGAGTCTAGGGCGCTCTGCCGTTCCCTGCACCCGCTTGCGCACGCGCCGGTGCCGCCGCAGTCGCGCCTTGTTTGCGTTGAATCTCTTAATCATTACTCACCTATCTATCACTCTAGAATCAGCGTCACCAGAGAGCTAATGAGCTGTGCGTGTAGAGACGTGATCGGCACTACGTCTCTTAACTGATCCAGCAGCCCCCAGCGCCAATGCGGCATCAAGACGAGCCGCGCCTATTTCTTCTTGCCACCAACTTTACCGGCTTTACCTGCCTTGCGGCGAATCACTTCCGTAGCGTACTTAATGCCCTTGCCCTTATAGGGTTCCGGCTTGCGAATGCCCCGAATCTGCGCCGCCACCTGGCCCACCCTATATTTATCAGTACCTGACACACTCAGCTTGGTTGTCCCATCGACAGCAAACTGAATGCCAGGTGGTGGATCGAACTCCACTGGATGCGAGTAGCCAACCTGAAAGACGAGGTTATTACCAACCTTCGCCACGCGGTAGCCCACGCCGTTAATTTCCAGATTCTTGGTAAAGCCCTGGGTGACACCTGTCACCATATTTGCCACCAGCGTGCGCGTCAGCCCATGTAACGATTTATGCTGCTTGCTCTCGCTGGGCCGATCCACGACGATCTTGCCCTCTTCCAACGCGATCTTCAAATCTGGATGGAAGGAACTCGTCAGCGAGCCTTTTGGCCCCGTCACCGTAACCGTATTTCCTTCCCCCAGTTGCACCTTCACTCCTGGCGGCACGGTGATCGGCGCTTTGCCAATACGCGACATCTTCTTTTCCTTTCTGCAAGCTGAAGATGAGCAGTAGAGAACAGCTGCACTGGTGTGGTAGGGTGTAGCGCGCTCTCTGCTCCGCGCCAGCTACCAGATATAGCAAACGACCTCGCCGCCAAGACCAAGCTGATAGGCTCGCCGACCAGTCATCAATCCCTGGGGCGTTGAGATAATGGCTGTGCCCAGGCCACCGCGCACGCGAGGAATATCATCCCGCTTGGTATATACACGCAGCCCAGGTCGGCTCACGCGCTTCAGTTGTGTCAGCACTGGCCGCTTCTCCACATATTTTAACGAAATACGAATTGTCCCCTGCGGGTTATCCTTCAGGAGATCAAAGTCCCTGATGTAGCCCTCTTCTTTGAGAATCCGCGCAATAGCGAGCTTCATCTTCGAGGCAGGGATCAAGACACGGGTATGCCGCGCCATGACCGCATTGCGGATGCGTGTCAACATATCCGCGATGGGATCAGTCATATTCATAGTGATTCCTCCTCGCAGCCTACCAGCTAGACTTCGTCACGCCGGGCAGTTCGCCGCGCAGGGCCAACTGCCGGAAGCAGATACGGCAGAGACCAAACTTACGCATATATGCGCGCGGGCGACCACAGATACCACAGCGGTTATGCTGTTGCACTTTAAACTTGGGCTTGCGCTTGGACTTAACGATCATTGAAGTTTTTGCCATCGTGCTAACTCCTGAACGGCATGCCCATCAGCTTGAGCAGTCGCCGCCCTTCCTCATCGGTGCGCGCCGTCGTGACAATCGTGATCTCCATCCCGCGCACCTTGTCCACTCTATCGTACTCCACTTCGGGAAAGACAAGCTGCTCACGAATGCCTAACGTATAGTTGCCCCGGCCATCAAACGCATCCGGGGAGATGCCCTGAAAGTCGCGCAAACGTGGCAGGGCCACATTCATCAGCTTATCCAAAAAGTAATACATCCGCTCGCCACGCAATGTCACCATGCAGCCAATCGGATTACCCTCTCGCAGCTTGAAGGCTGCCACCGAACGCTTCGCCTTGGTCACAACAGGTTTCTGTCCGGTAATATCCGTCAGATCGCGCACGGCGTTATCCATTGCCTTCGCGTTCTGAAGCGCCTCGCCCATCCCAATATTGATGACCACTTTATGGACCGTCGGCACCTGCATGATATTGGCGTAGTTGAACTCTTTTCGCAGCGCCGGGATCACTTCCTGGCGGTATTTTTCTTTCAGTCTGGGTGTCGCCACGGCGCCTAACTCCTTGCCTGATCTTGAATTGCCTTACCACAATGCTTGCAGATGCGCACGACCCGCTCTTTTTGATCGGCGCCCAATGGGCGCCGATCATGGCCCACACGGGTCGGCTCACCACACTCAGTACAGATCAACATCGCATTTGACGCATGCAGAGGCATTGCTTTGTCCACAATGCCCGGCTGACGCATCGGTCCACCGGCACGCACATGATGCTTGACCACATTCAACCCTTCCACCACAATCTTATTCTGGCGCGGCATCGTCTTCGAGACTGTGCCCCGCTTGCCGCGATCCTTGCCCGCCAGCAGCAGCACGGTATCACCCTTCTTAATATTCAACTGCGCCAGATGCAGTGGACGCTGCTCTTTCTCTTTGATTGCCATACCCTTACCTTGCTCCCTCTACCAAATGGCGCGAGAAGCCACTCCTAAAGCACCTCTGGGGCCAGGGAGATGATCTTCATAAAATTGCGGTCGCGCAGTTCACGAGCAACCGGACCAAAAATACGGGTGCCGCGTGGATTGTTACCCGCCTGGAGGATCACCGCCGCGTTCTCATCGAAGCGGATATACGAACCATCGGGTCGGCCATATTCCTTGGCAACGCGGACAACCACTGCCGTCACCACTTCACCTTTTTTCACCGCTCCATTTGGGGCAGCTTGCTTCACCGAGGCTTTAATAATATCACCTACGCCAGCATACTGCTTTGCCGACCCACCCAGGATGCGAATGCACATAATCTCCTTCGCCCCGGTGTTATCGGCCACTTTCAAGCGGGTCTGTACCTGAATCACGGCTACTCCTCCTCTTCTTCCTCATCTTCAACGCCCCCCATCAACTCGCCATCCACATCTGCCGCTGCGATCTCGGCAACCGGCGGCGTCTGGGCGCTGGCCGTCAAAATCTCTACCAGCCGCCAGCGCTTATCCTTGCTCAGCGGGCGCGTCTCTTCAATGCGCACCATGTCGCCGATGTTGGCATCATTGTTCTCATCATGCGCCTTAAACTTCCGCGTCACCTTATAGGTCTTCTTATAAATGCGGTGCTTTTTCAGCGACTCCACTGCTACAACAATCGTCTTCTGCATCTTATTACTAACGACGCGCCCGACTTTCTGTTGGCGACGGTCTTTGCCACCAGCAGAGACGGGAGCAGCGCCAATCGGGTTCGACACGCTCATAGGCTATGCTTCCTCCTCAGTGGTTGACTCTGTACCAGACTCCTCAGACGCGCTGACGGTCTCTTCTTCCGCCCCCGCCTCAGCCGCCTCTATGGCTTCATCAGCCACTTCCGCCTCAACAATCTCCTCTTCCTCATCAGCCACTTCCGCCTCAACAACCTCCTCCAACGCCTCCTCTTCCGCCAACGCCAGCAGATCCAATTGATAGAGCAAACGGGCAATATCGACGCGCACCTGCGCAAACTGGCGATTGTTCTTCACCTCGCCACGCTGCTGCTGGATGCGCAGATCGAATAACTGGCGACGCAGACGCTGCAATTCCTGCTCGGCCTGTTCCGTCGTATACTCGCGGATCTCCAGGCGCCGCTCACTAAGCTTCGACACTCTCCACCTCCCCTTTCGTCACGAACTTGGTCTGTATCGGCAGCTTATTGGCAGCCAAGCGCATGGCTTCTTTCGCCAGGTCTTCTTTCACACCTCCCAGCTCGAAAATAATCCGGCCAGGTTTAATAACAGCGACCCAGTGATCTGGCGCGCCTTTACCACTCCCCATGCGGGTTTCGGCAGGCTTTGAAGTCACGGGTTTATCAGGGAAGACGCGAATCCAGACCTTGCCGCCGCGTTTAATATAGCGCGTGAGCGCTATACGCGCTGCCTCGATCTGGCGCGCCTCTAACCAACACGGCTCCAGAGCCTGTAAGCCAAACTCACCAAAAGCGATCTCGCTCCCGCGATGTGCTTCGCCGCCCATCCGTCCGCGATGCTGCTTGCGGTGTTTGGTTCTTGACGGTGACAACAGCATTTCTCTGCTCCTCAACAGAAAGGGAAGGAGATGCCTTCCCCTGTATCTCAGCTTCCTGGCTCTTCCTCTGGGCGCGGCATCTCTGGTTGCGCTGGAGGAGAAACTGTACCTGTATCAGCAGGCACAGATGGCGTGGACCGCGCTTCGGCAACAGGACGTGGCGCTCGCTCAGGGCGCGGTGGGCGCGGTGGGCGGTCTCCTTCGGGCCGAGGCAAACGACCTCCTGCTGGAGCGCCCTCACCACGCTGGAAGCGCTCCCCTGCTGGCCGGGGTGGGCGGTCGCCACGCAGACCACCAGGACCACCACGCGGACCACCTGGTCCACGCTCGCGGCGGGGGCGCTCGCCACGACGATCCTCACGCGCACCTGAGGCGCCTGGCGTCATCGGCACGGCCTCTGGCATCGCGCTGACCTCCATTCGCCGCTTATCCGGCAACACATCGCCCCGATAAATCCAGACCTTGACCCCGATGACCCCATAGGTGGTATGGGCCTCGGCATAGTCAAAATCAATATCGGCGCGCAGCGTTTGCAGAGGAACCTTGCCCTCCACTTCCTTCTCCGTGCGGGCGATCTCTGCGCCGCCCAGTCGCCCGCCCACCACCACCTTGATACCCTTGGCGCCTGAGCGCATCGCTTTCTGCACCGCCTGTTTCATCGCACGGCGAAAGGAAATACGCTTCTCAAGCTGCTCCGCAATGCTCCTGGCAACCAGGAGCGCATCCGTCTCTGGTTGACGAATCTCAACAATATTCAACCGTATTTTCTTCTTAGTATCATCCTCAAGCTGCCTGCGCAGATCCTCAACCTTCTGGCCGCTTTTACCAATCACAATGCCTGGCTTGGCGGTATGAATCGTCACTGAGATCTGACGAGCCGCCGGGCGCTCGATTTCGATACGCGAAACGCCCGCCGAAGCCAGGTCTTTGCGAATCACCCGGCGCAGACGCAAATCTTCGGCCAGCAGCTCTTTATAGCCTTTTTCCGCAAACCAGCGCGATTGCCAGCCTTTGATGACACCAAGCCTGAACCCAACTGGGTGAACTTTATGCCCCAAAACGCCCCTCCTTAGTACCTTTCTCTCGTGTTCTTAAACTCCACCAATAACCTAGTAGCGTGCGCTCTTGGGAATCATCGTCACATCATCTGACACCACGACGGTAATATGGCTGGAGCGACGAAGAATATAAGACGCGCGCCCATGTGGCCTGGGTCGGACTCGTTCAGTAATCGCCGCTGGATCGGCAACAATGTGAATAATATACAGTTCGTTTGGATCAAGGCTGTAATTGTTCTCGGCATTCGCCGCTGCCGAGGCTACCACCTTACTCACCGGGCGAGCGGCAGCATTCGGCAGAAACTTCAGAATTGCCAGCGCCTCAGTCACTTTACGCCCCTTTACAGCCTGTGTGACTAACCGCACCTTGCGCGGCGGGATGCCAATATCTTTGGCAATTGCTCGAACTTCCATTACTTTCCTCCGCTACCGCACGGATGAAGTCTTCTCGCTCTTGCCACCGGCATGACCCCGGAAGTGGCGTGTGGGAGCAAACTCACCCAACTTATGACCCACCATATTCTCGGTAATATAAATGGGCACATGTGTCTTTCCGTTATGGACACCAATCGTCAGGCCCACCATCTGCGGAATCACCGTAGAGGCCCGCGACCAGGTCTTGATCAAACGCTTCTCCCCCCCACGACTCATCGCCAGCACCTTTTTTTGCAGGGACTCGTGAATAAACGGCCCCTTCTTGGTAGAACGCGACATCTGCTCTTACCTCCCGCGCCCAACATTACGACGGCGCACAATGAACCGATCAGTCCGTTTGTTCTTGCGCGTCTTAAAGCCAAGCGCTGGCTTGCCCCAGGGCGTCTGCGGCTGGCCGCCAATGGGCGCTCGACCTTCGCCACCGCCATGTGGATGGTCCACCGGGTTCATGACCGAACCGCGCACTGCTGGGCGTTTCCCCAGATGGCGCGAGCGCCCCGCCTTGCCGATGGAGATGTTCTCATGGTCCAGATTGCCCACCTGGCCGATAGTCGCCATACAATCGATGTAGACCAGGCGCTGTTCGCCCGAAGGCAGGCGCACCTGCGCATAATCGCCTTCTTTTGCCATCAACTGTGCCGATCCGCCCGCGCTGCGGACCATCTGGCCGCCTCTCCCCGGACGAAGCTCGATATTATGAATCACTGTACCTGTCGGGATATTGCGCAGCGGCAGCGCATTGCCGACACGAATCTCCGCCTCCGGACCCGACATCAGGCGATCACCAACCTTCAAGCCATTGGGCGCCAGGATATAGCGCTTCTCTCCATCCACATATTGCAGCAACGAGATATTGGCCGAGCGGTTGGGATCATACTCTACTGAGACAACCCTAGCCGGGATACCAGGCTTATTGCGCTTAAAATCAATAATGCGATACAACCGCTTGGCGCCGCCACCACGATGGCGGGTCGTGATACGGCCCTTATTATTGCGGCCTGCGGCCTTGGGAAGCGACACGAGCAGCGACCGCTCCGGCTTGCTGCGCGTAATCTCCTCAAACTTGGAGACCGACATCCCGCGTCGCCCCGGCGAAGTCGGACGATATTGACGAACTGCCATCTCTTCCTTCCTCCTGAAACGGCTACGCCTGTAGCTCCGCGATAGTTTGCCCCTCAGCCAGAGTTACAATTGCCTTCTTCCAGGGACGCGCCTCAGAAACCTGAGGCATCCGGCCACGCCGCAGCGCATACACGCGCCGTGACTTCCCAGGCATCCGCACGGTATTTACCCTCAGCACAGTCACATTGAACATTGCCTCAACCGCACGCTTCACCTCAATCTTGTTAGCTGTCAGCGCCACCTTGAAGGTATATTGATTGTATTTCTGGCGGTCCACGCTTTTCTCAGTCACAATGCCGTGACGGATGACTTCTGTCAATTCCACAGTCTTACTCCTCTTCGCTCTCGGAAGTCTCGTCCTGTTCCCATTCCTCGCCTTCCGTCGCGGCCTCCTCAGCAGTCTCCTCATCCTCGTCTAATTCAGTGGCTTCAAACGACTCTGGCAACGTGGTTGATCCATCACCGAAGGTTTGCTCAAGCCAGCGCAGCGACTCCAACGGCAGAATCAGATACTCGTGCTTGAGCAGCTCAACCACATTGATGGAGGAAACATGCTGTACCTTTGCAGTGGGAATATTGCGCACTGAGCGCACCAGATTCTCATCGCGCTCCGCCAGTATAAACAGAACGTTACGCTCCACTGGCAGACGATCCAGCAGATTCACCATCAGCCGCGTGCGGGGTTCGTCCACCGTAATTTCATCCAAAACGATGATCTGGTCGTTAGCTGCCTTATCAGAGAGTGCAGACTGAATTGCCAGACGGCGCATCTTCCTGGGCACGCTCGCATGATAAGGGTGGGGATGGGGGCCAAAGGCCACCCCACCACCCCGACGATGCGGAGCGCGAATACTCCCCTGGCGGGCGCGTCCTGTCCCTTTTTGCCGATAGAGCTTCTTCGTGCTGCCGCTCACCTGGGAGCGAGTTTTGGTTGAAGCGTTACCTTGCCGCCGATTCAACAACTGAACGGTCACTACCTGATGCAGCACCGCCATGTTGACTGGCGCCCCAAAAACACTGGGGGGCAATTCCACTTCCGTTACCACCTCGCCATCCATGTTATACACACTTGCAGAGGGCATGGTCTTCTCTCCTCATCATCGCCAGTTTGGCTGGCTACCGGGCTATTTCGTTAGCTGTTGTTGCAGCCGCTCAGCCAGCGCAATACTTTCCGCCACTTTGCGAATCATCACCAGTCCGCCGGTTGGGCCAGGAATTGAGCCTCTCACCAGTAGCACGTTGCGCTCGGCATCTGCTGCAACGACTTCAAGCCGCTTCACTGTCACCCGCTCGGCGCCCATATGCCCAGCCATGCGCGTGTTCTTCAAGATACGGCCAGGAGTATTGCCAGCGCCGATGGAGCCTGGCGCGCGCGCGCGGTCTGACTGACCATGTGTGCGCGGACCACCACGAAAGCCGTGTCGCTTCATCACGCCCTGGAAGCCTTTGCCCTTCGAGGCGCCCACAACATCAACCAATTCACCGATTTTGAACATCGTGGCATCGAACTGCTGCCCGACTTGAAGGGCAGCACCCCCAAATGGCCGGACCTCCCGCAGTACCCCAAATGGGCCAAGCCCACCCCCAGGCCGCCTGCGCTGTGGGTCGCGCTGTGCCGTGCGCGCCTGGGTTGCAGGCGTTGACGGCTTCTTTGCCACCGCCTCACCGCGCGCCTCGGCTTCTTCCGCCTTGGTTTCCAGGTTGGCCTCTTCAGCCCCCTCAGCCTCTTCTTCCTCCTCGGCCTCCTCCACGCTCTGCTCTGCCTCTTCTTCCTTACTCTCCGCCCTGGCCTCGGCAGCTTTAGAGCGGGCCTCAGCGCGCGCTTTTGCCTGGGCTTGCTGCTGCTTGCGCCGCTGGGCGGGAAGTTGGGCCAGGGTCTGCCCTAAATGCCCCAACTCAGGCCGGGTAGCATGTTTTGCCTTGCCGAAACCAATCTGAACTGCCTCGTATCCATCGCTGGCAGTCGTCTTGATCTGGGTAACCGTGCAGGGACCAGCTTCAATGACGGTAACCGGGATGGCAGCGCCCTGAGGCCCAAATACCTGGGTCATCCCCACTTTTTTCCCCAACAGTCCACTCAGCATAATTTCTCCTCTCCTCAGCAGCGCCAGACACTAGGCGCCAGACATCGGTTAC